>Ga0310124_10002136_pt1 | contig 13695 bp, 10 predicted proteins | sample CB11b_AW_Bot5_MG_FD_203507 | JGI IMG/M metagenome (GOLD analysis project Ga0310124, IMG submission 203507) | Marine microbial communities from Western Arctic Ocean, Canada - CB11b_AW_Bot5 | ecosystem: Environmental > Aquatic > Marine > Oceanic | place: Canada: Western Arctic Ocean | collected...
AAAACCTGGATGCTGCCAGCAGAACCGTCACCGTTGAGGTGATTGGCATGCGAATTGGCGATTTTGTCATGGTCACGTTTCCTGGTGAGTTAACCGTGCGCATCGGCCTCAAGATCAAGGCCGCTGCCAATCATGACCTGACCTTCGTTGCCGGCTATACCAACGGATACATTTACTACGCACCCACTGCCGAGCAACTTCAAAACGTTGGCGGCGCACAGGAGGATAGCGACTGTATTCTCGCGCCGCAGTGGGAAGCTCTCTTCCACAAACAGGTGACCCACCTGCTGGATCGTCTCTAAAATTCAATCGTTGAGCTCACGGGATCTGCGTAACCGAACACGCAGGATCTGGTCCGCTGCACACGGTCTTTCCAGCAACCAGGGATCATCGTGTCGTATCAATCGACAGACCCAGACGCTGCAGGGGAGTTGACCGCATGAAGTGGCTGCTGACCACTCAGAACGTGCGCGATCTCTTCGGCTGCCACACGGCACATCGTATTGACCGCTTGGGTGGTGTAAAACGCTGACCAGGAGGTCGTCAGGACATTATCCATTTTCAGCAGCGGATCATCTGGGTCACAAGGAATCGCTTCCCAAACGTCAATGGCCGCACCGGCAATCACCTGTTCTTTCAAACTGGTAACCAAAGCTACCTTATCCACGATTTGGGCCCGAGCCGTGTTGACCAACAGGGATGTCGGTTTCATCAGCTTCAACTGCGCCTCGCCAATCAATCCATGAGTCGATTCGTCCAGGCCACAATGGATCGACACAATGTCCGCCTGCTGGAGAAGATCGTCAAGCGACAAATAGTCGACTTGCCACTGTTCGGCAAATTCTTGATCCGGGTGGATGTCGTAGGCTATCGCCTGGGCACCAAACGCCCGTGCCAGGCGAAGAACCGCCTTGCCAATTCCTCCAGCACCAACAACGCCGACTGTCAAACTTCCCAACTCCGTCCCTTCTGTACGGACAAACTTTCCTTGTTTCATTTCTACAGCGAGCCGATCGATGTGACGCAGCCAGCTCAACATCAGGCCGATGGCAAATTCCGCTACCGCTGAATTTGTTGCTCCGGGCGTGTTCGTGACCCAAACACCATGTTTGGCTGCCGAATCTAAATCGACATGATCCACACCGACACCCGTACGAGCAACAATTTTCAACCGCTCGGCAACGTCAAAAATTTTTCCCGTATAATACTCACCACCAGCCACAACCGCATCGGCATTGGCAATTTCACGGCAGAACTCATCTTCAGAGAGCGTTTCGAGCAGGACCAAACGGAGCTGGCAACCGCACGATTCCAGAATGGCGACCGCTTCGTCAGAAAGGTACGCCTGGGTGTTGATGACATCGTAGGACACGAGTTTCTCACTTATGGAACAAGCAGTAACTGCGAAGGCCGAACCCGGCTCGACACGACACCGAACCCTCGGCAAATGATACCGCGATATCATAACGGAGACTCTACCACATGATCAACATGCGCAACCCACAGATCGCGTAAAATATCCACCGGCAAACACAGCCATGAAAAGCTGCTGCTACCGACCAATCCAATCATCGTTCAGCAACCTGCTACCGAAGATGCCCGGCGACGTCTCAAATCTACTCATCTCAATCCATGTGCCCATGAAACACACCCGGTAAAATCTGCACAAATCGTCATCAACGAACGTTGTTTAACAGAACATCACGAACCGCTATAATCCTTTTCCATGGACAGTCCGCTGCAATTTTGGACATGGCTTTTCTTTGCAATTTATACCGGCATCATGCTCGTGTGCGGCGTGGTAGGCATGCGCCGGATACGCGACAGTGATGACTTTGCCACCGCGCGAAACAGCTATGGGCCACTTTTCCTGGCCCTGGCAATGACCGCGACAACGGCCAGTGGCGGCACCTTTCTGGGACTTCCCGGAATCCTGTACACCTGGGGGCTGTCCGGGATCTGGTTCACTACGGTCTACCCGATCGGTGTTTACCTGGGTGTGCTGTTGTGCATGAAAGCCGTCAGCCAAACAGGCCGCGCGATGGGCAGCCGATCGATTCCCGAATTTCTCGGAGACCGTTACCAATCCGATACGTTGCGGGTGATGGTTTCGTTGTTCTCACTGATGCTGTTGTTTTACCTGGCTGGCCAGTTGCTGGGTGGGATTGTCATGTTCCAAACGATGCTGGGAGTTTCACCACTTTGGGCGCTGGGCATCTCGACCATCATCTTATTGATCTATGTCGTGATCGGTGGAGCGCATGCCGACATCCTGACCGACGGGCTGCAAGGGGCACTGATGTTGATCCTTTCGGTAACCATCGGCATCCTCTTTCTGTGTGGCTACGGCGTCGAAGGTGGATTCACTGGCATGCTTGCAGCCATTGAAAAACTTGACACAAAAACCGTTCAGCCCTTGAACGAGTCCAGCCCTATCTTGAATTCGTGGTGGGCCATTTTCTCCTTGCTGATGGCTCATGTTCCTCTCGGACTGCTGCCACACATCGGAAATAAGTTGTGGGCCCTGAAGGATGGTGCAAGCCGAATGAAATTTATTTCCCTTGCTTTTTTGTTTGGCTTGCTCCTCCCCTTGATTGGCTGGGGTGGAATTTTATGTCGTGCTATCGTGGGAGACGAGATCTTATCAACCGACAACCGGGCGATCCCCATCCTCTTCGCTCAAATTTTTCCACCCTGGCTGGCCGCAATGGCCGGTGCTGGAATTCTTGCAGCCGTCATGTCGACAGCCGATGGGCTGGTGGTCTCCTCCTCACAAATATTCGCCAATGACATCTATCGCCTTACGTACGCGCCGCGACATCATGCACATCTTTCCGCAGAACAAATTGACCGCATCTCTTTGACAATCAGCCGCGTTGCCACTGTCGGTGTCTTGCTCGCCGCGCTCGCATTGGCCTGGAAACTCCAGGACCGTAATATTGCGTTGCTCATCTGGATTGGTATCGGCGGCATGATGGCCGCATTGGCCGGTCCCATGATCTTGGGAATTCTCTGGCCGGGCGTGACACGTTGGGGAGCACTGGCCGGTTTCCTGACCGGTGCTGTCGTGTTTGCAGTTTTAAAGGCCGGAGTGATCTCAACAAGCAGCTTCGGCGAAGGTCATCTCAACGAGATTGCCGCCTGGCTGGGAAGCCAGCATGACAATCCGTACGCCTGCGCAACCCTTGGAGAATTTGCCTCGCTTGCCGTTACCGTCGTCGTTTCCTGGTTCAGTTCAAGCGGTCCGGTCGCGACCGATGGCTCACTAAGCTGTACTGACCGGGCGCCTCTTGACTCATGAAATTGGATCATCACGAGTGCATGACCCATCCGCCATCCACATTGATCGTCTGGCCGGTAATGTTTTTCGCCTGGGGTGACGCCAAAAATAGCGCCGCATTGGCAATATCGGCAGCATCCTGCCAACGACCCAGCGGGGTCAATTTTTGGATTTTTTCCTCCGCCCAGTCCTCATAAGACAGTTTTTCCGCTGCTGGTTGTAGTTGATTCCAGCCCTTCCACACGCCCTTGTTCAGGGCCGTTTTAACCATCCCCGGAGAAATTGCGTTGACACGCACGTTGTACTGGGCAAAATCCTTGGCTGCACATTGCATAAAATTGATCAGTGCCGCCTTCGATGCGCTGTAGGGCGGATCGGATTGCGAGCCAATCTGGCCGGCCACCGACGCAATGAACGTACAGGTTCCTTGCCGCTGTGCGATCAGCATCGGGGCAAAGGCATGGGCCACATGAACCGGCCCCATTAAATTCACCCCAATCACGCGGGGCCAATCCTGTGGACTTAAATTCCAAAACGGGTCGCCAAATTTCTGTGAGCCAATTCCGGCGGCAACAACGACATGCTCTACCGGCCCGAGTCGATCCGAGATGACAGTCGCCGCATTCCGGATTGCCGTTTCATCAGTCACGTCTGCCACAACGGCTGTAACAGGAACTTGATAAGTTGTCCCCACTGACTGTGCCGTAGCGGTCACGCTATCGTCAATGTCGATCAATGCCACGTGCGCCTGCTCTCGGGCAAACGCCTTGGCAATCTCACCTCCCACGCCATGTGCTGCACCCACAACCGTCACCACGCTATCGGCCAGCTCTAACTCCATGCTTACACCCTTGTTGGTTGCTATCGTTGTTGCTCGATATCATAGACTCTCAGTTCAATTTCGTATATCCTTGCCAAGGTTAGAAGCGCACTCGGCCAAGAGAGTCCATCGTTCCAACCTACAGTCCGTCCCTCGCTTCAGCTGACTGCTTGTTGTTCGTCGTTTCGTCATCGTAAAGTACCGATCATCATGTCCCGGCCATTGATTGACACGGCGTTCCGTAATCTGGACGAACACGGCTTTGCCGTTATGGAAAATATGATTCCAGCGGACCGTGCAGCTCAATTCGCGGAGAAAATCCTGGCCATTCCCAATCCGGATGAACCACTGAAGGGATATCGTATCGTACGTGAACTGCTGAACGTCGATAAGGAATTTGGCGAACTGATGGTACACCCCGCGCTGCACGAAATACTTCATTACCTTATCGGTGGCCGTACCGAAGGGGCCAAAAATGCGTTTGCCTGGCCCGCAGCAGACCGTTTACGCCTATCGATTGTTGATGGGCTCGTAGCACAGCCAGGGACCGAACCGGGTTGGTGGCACGTGGATCCGCCGATGTCACAATCGGTCAGGCAAGGTACCCTCCTGCCGGACTTCCCCTTGGTGGTAAACGTTTTCTGGATCCTGACTCCCTTTCGTCGTGAAACGGGCGCTACCCGCTTGATGCCGGGCAGTCATCGCTGGAGAAAAATGCCGCCGGTAACGTGCGAGGACCTCGACGGCCAGCAATACCTGACAGCTCCCGCAGGCAGTGTTGCCATCATCCCCAGCACGACATGGCATGCTCCCAGTAAAAACCATTCCGATCAGGATCGAGTAGCGCTGGCCAGTGTCTTCACACCTTGGTGGATCGGTCAGTTCACGCGAGCTGCGCGCCCGATCAAGCAATCCATGTGGAAACAATTGTCTGTCGAGGCGCAAGCGCTAACAAAACACCAACTGCATTGGCCTGGGGACGAGGCCTCTTAAAACAAGAACGTCTGGGCTAACCGAGGCCGCAGCTGGGACTCGAAAAACCCGGCCCGTACTGCGGGAATGTCATTCGCCCAGCTGAAGTTGAAAAACCCTCAGTGATAGACAGGCCGCAAACTACAGAGAACACACAGAAAAGACACTTCATTTACGCTTAGTTTCGACGTGACCTAAGGACGATGTAAATAGGGAAAAGAAATAAAAATTGGTTGTCACCCAACTCCTGCCAACCGCACAGAAGGAAACATTCAGCCCCCTTAAAATTTCCCTGCCAATACGGGTCTCTTGCCGCCGACAGGAAAGTTACTCTTTCTTTTAAGATAGGCAATCTGTTACAATACAATCAGTCTCAACTGAGTATTTGCGTTTTCATCGGTCAGCACTTGATTTCAACCAGTCCAAGACACACCAGGAGCGATTGTTACCATGCTGGATCTCACGGGTAAACAACGGCCGTTGTGTGACGGAGGAACCAGGCGGCACTTTTTGAAGATTGGCGGACTTGCGCTGGGTGGCTTGTCATTGCCAGAAATCCTGCGTGCCGAAGCGGAGGCAAACAACTCCAGCGGTTCCACCCGTCTGGGACACAAGGCCGTGATCATGATCTATCTGTCCGGTGGTCCCTCCCACCAGGACATGTATGATCTGAAAATGAATGCCCCATCGGAAATCCGCGGCGAGTTCAAACCGATATCGACCAATTTACCGGGTGTCCAGATTTGCGAACACATGCCCCGGTTAGCGACCATGATGGACAAGGTCGCAATCATCCGATCGTTGTACGGTGGTCCTGATCAACATGCCTCGGATGTGTGCATGAGTGGCTATCCGATTTCCCAAGGTAAACGACAATCGGGACGCCCCTCCCTGGGAGCTGTCGTTTCATCACAACAAGGCCCCGTCCATGATGCCGTCCCACCCTTCATGGGCCTGACGACCAAGACAAAACATAGCCCGTACTCCAATCCGGGATTTTCGGGATTCCTTGGACCCGCACACGCGCCTCTACAACCTGAAGGACAAGGATCTGCTTTTTTGCGATTAGAGGGAATCTCCCTCGATCGACTTGCCGATCGCAAGACCTTACTGGCCAGTGTCGAAAGTTTCCGACGCCAGGCCGACGCACTGCTCAATAGCAACGAGCCGATGGATGTCTACAAACGGCGTGCGTTTGAGGTACTTTCGTCCAATAAACTGGTTGAGGCGATGGACGTGGAAAAGGAAGATCCCAAGTTGCGAGACCGCTACGGTCGCGGAAGTTCTGACCCGGCCTTTGGTGAAGACGCCGGACCGCATTGGATGGACCAGTTCCTTGTGGCCCGGCGACTCGTCGAGGCAGGGGTGCGGTGCGTGACCTTATCCTTTGGCAGCTGGGACCGACATGGCGCAAATTTTTCCAGGCTGAAGATTCAGCTCCCGCTCTTCGATCAAGCCATCACGGCCCTGGTTCAGGACCTGCACGATCGTGGACTGCAGGATGACGTCAGCGTGGTGGCGTGGGGTGAATTTGGTCGCACTCCAAAGATCAACCCGGGCGCCGGTCGCGATCACTGGCCACGTGCCTCATGTGCCTTGTTAGCAGGAGGTGGGATGCGAGTGGGACAAGTGATCGGTTCAACCAATCGGTTGGGGGAAGAACCGCTGGATCGCCCTGTGCACTACCAGAACGTGTTCGCAACGCTCTATCACCAGTTGGGAATTGATCCCAGCGGCACCACGCTGAGAGATTTATCCGGTCGGCCCCACCATCTTCTCGACCACGACACGCCATTGCGCGAACTGATCTAGCAACGATTGTTGTCTCCACGATAGTGAAACAGGACAGAATCGGACTTTTTTCTTCTTCCCGATCCCACCCTCGTCACTGGGTTGTTGTCGGCTCCTTCAACGATGACAGGTATTCCAGCAAATCGGCTGCCTCTTGAGCCGTCATGTCGCTCAACAGCCTTTCTGGCATCAGCGACCGTGTTTGTTTTTCGAGCGATTCGACCTCTGCCGATGGCACGCTCACGATTTGCTTCCCTGCATCTTTCAACACGACGACATCGTCATTCTTTTCCACGATCACCCCGATATGGGGCTTTCCAGAAGTGGTGACCAACAGGTAAGGCGTGAATTCGGGATCGATTTTCACCGAAGGTTCCAGAATATGTTGCAACAACTCAGTCTTCCCATATTTTTTCCCAATCTGCTTCAGGTCGGCACCCAGAGTTTGTCCCTGCGCATCCGGCGAATGACAAGTCTGGCAACGACTCGAGTCACTCAAATAAATCAATTTGCCACGTGCAACATCGCCCGCTATGGAAAGAATACTTTCGGGCTGAATACTTGGCCCCAGCCGTTTCTGACGCAACGCAGGAGAAATGAAGGCCTCAAAAAGCCCACGGATGTCCTTACTGGGAGATTGCTGACTCGAGGCGACGATCTCTTGCACCAGTGACCCATCATCGACACCTCGATGGACGAACGCCGCCAGAGCCATCGCACCACTTGTTGAAGCTAACAACTTTCGAACGTTTTCCGCTTGGGCCGCAACCGACCCGGCATTTGCGGCCAGTTGATCAACCTCCGCCACCACCGACTGGCTTCCCGTTGGTGTGGGCTGTTCCAGGGAAGCAATCCAATCGTGGATTAACGAAAAACCTCGCGAATCAACAACCTGTGACCCCACATACGGCATGCGTGCATAACCGAGTTTCCCCATCCGATACAGCAATGCCGAACGATACGGCTCGCCGGGCGTCACCAGTTGCGGTTCATGGATCCCAAACGTACCGATCGCAGCTTTTTTAAATGCTTTGGTTTCTTCCAGGGAATAATGCCGGCGCAGGTAAAACATCGTAATCGATTCACCGTACGGGTTGTGGCAGATACCACAGTTAACAGCGAGATACGAACGTGCACGATCGTCCAAATCAGCCGTTTCTTGGTACGGATTCGTCAGCGCCGCTGCCGAATCCACCGATTCTGTAGGGTCACCATCAAAAATACCCCGATCCGACAGCCATTGGAGCTGATTCTTCTCGCCGTCACCGTGGTCCACATCGCGATTCAACTGTGCAGGTTCAAACCCAAGTACCGTACCCACGGACGGTCGGTGACAGAAGATACATTCGGCTCGGCTGACGATTTTCCAAACGTGTGGCCGCTTGCTGCCAACATCCTGGCTGCTGTCGTGCTGGTGGGACAGTTTCAGTTCCGAACCAGCAGGTGCTACTAACTCGGCATCATCCTGCGCGTCGTTCCAGGCATAAGTGTAAGCTCGCCATTGCCGATTCTCGTAGTGCAACAATTGCGTTTCGATTCTCTGCTGCGCACCGTTGGCCCCCTGACCGTCGATCAGGTTCCTGACCAGGACGGCTCCGTCCGGAAACGACCATTTTGGTTGTGCGGCCTCTGCATCGATTTTAATTTTTGAGGATCCCGGCAGTGCGACGAACCGCTCGGCAGACGCACCGTCGATCCAGGGCTCGACGGTGACTTGATAGGGAACAACGCCAGCTGACGGCTTCAAGTCCTTCACCGAGGCAAAAAGGCCCGTTTCGCTTAATTTCGTGGGGAAATCAGCTTTGTATTCTATTTGCGGCGACCGAATCAACCGGTAGATTTTTCCGTCTAAATCATGGTCCAAGACAAAAATTTCGCCAGCGGTGTCTTGTGTAAAAGCGATGATGCGAATCGTTGTCCGAGTCAACTCGCGATGCTCAAAACGATCCGCTTCGTCCGCTGCCAGGGCCCAAATCTTTCCAGTGCGATAGTCTCCGTAAACAAAATACCCTGACAACTCATCGTATTTTTTTCCAGAGTAGACAACTCCACCGGTGATCGAGTTGGCTTCACTGCGAGAATAATCCTTCACCGGGGGAATGATCGGCGTGGGTCCGGGAGTCACTTCAGTACGCAACGGCATTCGGCCTTCCATGATCGGCCAGCCGTAATTTCCTCCGCGGACAATCCGATGGACCATTTCCCATGACTCCCAACCAACATCGCCCAACCACAACTCGCCCGTCTCATGGTCAAAACCCATTTTCCAGGGATTGCGCAATCCGTAGGCCCAAACTTCCGGCCGCGCTCCAGGTGTGTCTACAAACGGATTATCCACAGGAATCGCATAGGGCAGATCGCCTGTCGACTTGTCAACATCGATTCGCAATACCGACGCTTGCAGGCTGCTGATGTCCTGTCCCGCATCTTTAGAATCGGGAGGATTGGGACCCACACCATCGCCGGTCGTGACATACAGATAACCATCTGGACCAAACCGTACACATCCGCCACTGTGTCCACTACTTTCCCAGGTGAGCATAATTATTTCAGTTTCGCGGCGAATCTGCGGTGTTTCGCCCGCATCGAGTTCGAATCGGGAAACTCGTATTTCCGAAACCGTTCCCGGTTGGGCATAAGTTACAAACAAAAAGCGGTTGGCAGCGAAATTCGGATGAAAAGCGAGGTCAAAAAGCTGTTCCGCCGGAAGCGGGTTGTCCGTTTTAACAATCGGTAGACCGGGGCCAGGTTCCGGGGGACGGTCGGGTAAATCTGCGAACAGGTCGATCAGCAGATGCGGCCTGGCATCCGGAGCATGCTTGCTGATTTGATAGATCCGGCCACACAATTCACCGACGACGAACCGATCCGTAGCGGGGACCTGGGCCATGAATGTCGGCGCATAAAAAGAGATTCCTCCAAACGATTCCTCAACCGTAAACTCCGGTGGAGGCTCCGGAGTGCCCCGCACCCGGGACACCGTCCACTGCGATCGAACCGCTTGTTGGCCGATCGGTTGCGGTTGATTTGGCCTGCAGCCGATCAACAGGCCAGCCAGCACGACAACACTAACGATAAGCATGAGAACCGGGGTTGGACGACATCGCATGGTTCACTCCCACAGTTGTTCGTTCCTCAAAGAATCCTTGTAAAGAGTTATTCTGCACCTCACCACCCAAAGAATAAAGAGGGCTGCAAATAAAATAAACCTTGTGCATTGGGGGTGAGGAGCAGATCGGCAGCGGATATACTGGGAGCATTGGAGAGCCATCTGAAGCAACTCCCTGACCTTCCACGTTGAAACCCTCAATGGTGGACACAAAGAGCCGGATTTCCATGTTGACCGATGTACAACTTGACCAGTTTCACACTGACGGTTATCTGATCATTCATGGATTGCTCAGTTACGAAACCGATCTTCAACCGGTCGTTGCTGAATACGATGACGTTCTGGAAAAACTGATTCAAAAGTGGCGCGAAAAAGAACGATTGACTTCCACGTACGAGGGACTTCCTTTTGGCGAGCGTTTGATCAGCGCAGTCCTGGAAGCCAAGCTGCCGTACGATCTCGATTTCGACATCTCTTTACCCCAAACAAAACTTACGTCTGAAACCCCGATGCACCATGGTCCTGCCGTTTTTGACCTCTTGCGCACCCCTTGCTTGCTTGACGTGGTCGAGACATTCATTGGTCCCGAGATCTATAGCAATCCGGTGCAACATACACGAGTCAAGTTTCCTGAACCTTTACTTCCCGAAGAAATCAGATCGGGATTGTCGGCCCAAATTGCACCCCACCAGGATCTCGGCGTGATCGTCGACGAAGCCGACCAGACAGAAATGTTAACGGTCTGGTTTCCGGTCACCGCAGCGACCCTGGAAAACGGCTGCCTCGGGGTTGTGCCGGGCAGTCATCATCAAGGCTTGACACTCCATTGTCAGAGCCAGAATCCCTTGACGCTCAATCAAGTTTGCATCCCTGATCAGTACATGACCGAGCCTTTGGTTCCCCTTCCCATGCAGCCGGGTGATGTGTTGTTCATGCACCGCTGCACTCGACACGCAGGACTGCCCAACCTGACTGATAAGATCCGCTGGAGCTTCGATTTGAGGTACCATCGGATCGGTGATCCCACGGGGCGACCCTGGTTTCCAGGATTCATTGCACGCAGTCGTGCGCACCCTGAGTCCGAACTCCACGACCCGGTCCAATGGGCCGAAAGCTGGCGAGAAGCGCGCCGAGTTCTTTCGCAAAATAAAAATGTTACCTTTAACCGTTGGGCTCAAGACGACCCGCGCTGTGCGTAGAGTCGGCTCGCTGAAACTCATTCGACTCTGATGCTGTACATCATCACCTGGCTCACTGACTTCATTGCCTTTCTCTTGGTGTTTACCGTCTCTCGCCAGCTGGCAGAGCAAAATCATGATGCGTTCACCCTCGGTTTGAGTGGCACCTTGTTTGCCGGTTCGATCACCATCAGCAATTTTATAAGCGGCAGATTGTCGGACAAGATCGGCTTCCGTAGGGTCACGATCATAGCCATGTGCATGCTGATGTTGAGCCTGGTTGCCGTGTTGTTGACAGACGTCAAAAATTGGATCTGTATTGTGGCATTTGGCTTAAGTGGCATCGCATTCGGTGCCATTTACCCAAGCATTATCGCCTGGCTGAGCCATGGAAAGCGGGGCCGCAACGCCAGTCGCGCCTTGCTCGGTTTTTCCATCGCATTCAACATCGGAATGATCTCCGGGCAAATAACAGGAGGCTGGTTGTTTCAACGGAGTGGAAGCAATGCCCCCACAGGGACTGCCATGATCCTGTTAGTTGGAGCGATGCTGCTGGTCTTCTCTTGTCGTGACGATTCCCGGCTGCATTGCTCGGCGAAAGACCAACCGGACGACACTCCGTACGATGCCCTTTCCACAGCCTACGCACGGCTGGCATGGCTGGCCAATATCGGTGGTACCTTTTCTGCCAGCACCGTGATTTTTCTGCTACCCAAATTAGTGGTTCATTTGGACATTGCCTCCCAGCAGCACGGCATCCTGCTGGCAAGCAGTCGGATTATCGTCATCAGCTGCTTGTTGTCGATGCACTTTTTCACCTTCTGGCATCATCGTTTTCGTGTCTCTTTGGGAGTTCAAGTCCTCGGCCTGGTGGGACTGATTGTAATTTCCCGCGCTACGTCCCTCTGGGAATTGCATTGGGGACTTGGGGCACTGTCGGTATTACTGGGATACAATTATTTTTCCAGCCTTTTTTATAGTGCAACGGGAAGCCCTGATGATAAAAAAGGGATGATCCTTGGTTTCCATGAAGGAACCCTCGCCTTGGGAATGACCGGAGGCTCCCTGCTGGGAGGAATTGTCGCATCCCTGGAGGGTGACCGCGCCCCCTTTGTACTGGCCGCTGTGGTGATTAGCGTTCTGGCACTGGCACAGATCGCCGTCTATTGGAAATGGGTTCGATTCGTTCAACGGTCACCTGGGGAAACCCCGGCTGCTGCCAGCTGAGACGACCTGCAACGACCGACAGGTCGAAACACCAAGCGCCTCCATTGAGCTGCTACTTTGCCACCACCGAAGAAAGACGTAAGATGTTACCCTTGCATATCGCTCCGATACGCGATGTCTCAGCGAAGAATTTTAGGAAAAATAAAAACATGATTTTCAAGAAAGCAGACGACTTACAGACACTCGTGACACAAATCCTGCTGGCTGCCGGAGCTAACCAGGAAACGGCTGACGCAGTGGCGGAACATCTCGTATTGGCCAGCTTAAGCGGAGTGGACACTCACGGAATATGGCACGTCAAAGGCTATGTGGATGCCATCAAGGATAACATCGTCGTTCCGACTGCCACTCCGGAAATCCTCAAAGATGCCGACCAAAGTGCCCTGGTTACCGGCTTTGCTACGGAATTGGCGATTGAAAAAGCTCGTAACAACGGGATGGCCATCGTCGGCCTCGTGCAATCCCATCACATCGGCCGCTTGGGGCACTACCCTGAAATGGCAGCTTCCCAAGCTATGATTTCGATGGTCTGGGGTGGTGGTTTCGGGATGGTGGAACCAGCCGCTGTACCTTACGGAGGCAGTCAGGCACTGCTTCACACCAATCCCCTTGCCATGGGTTTTCCCCTGGGAGATCAGCCACCGATGATGTTCGACTACGCAACAAGTGCTATCTCCGGTGTGAAAGTCAACAATGCTCGACGTCGAAAGGAAACGTTGCCACCTGGAAGTATCGTTGACAAAAATGGCGCACCGACAACCGACCCGGAAGACTTTTTCGATGGCGGTAGCCACGTACCCTTTGGCGGCCATAAGGGATATGCACTGATGATGGCTGCAGAGTATTTTGGGCGAATTTTCGTTGGCTCCGATGCGTATATCGACCCCGTTTTAGGTGGACCCATCATGCGACATCAGGGGGTGACGATCATCGTTATACGGGCGGACGTGTTTCAACCGCTGCAAGCCTATAACACCAATGCAACAGCAATGGCGCAAAGGACGCGAGACATCCCACCTGCTCCTGGATTCGACTCGGTAAAACTTCCGGGCGACCCGGAAGTTCAAACGCGCGAAACACGACGCCAGGAAGGGATTCCCATCGAAGAAGCTATCTGGGACAGCATCGTGGAAGCGGCAAACTCGGTGGGCGTTGACGCGGGCTAAAACCAAGCGGGCTAAATGGAACATTGGTAGTCGGCTGACGACGTTGTCGTCCAACACCAGTGCGCAAATTTCAACCGACCCTGGCCGCAAACTTCGCTTCTACGGCAACCGCTTTGCTGTCAGTGACAACGCCCACAGCCTGGTTCGGTTTC
>Ga0310124_10002137_pt1 | contig 13694 bp, 14 predicted proteins | sample CB11b_AW_Bot5_MG_FD_203507 | JGI IMG/M metagenome (GOLD analysis project Ga0310124, IMG submission 203507) | Marine microbial communities from Western Arctic Ocean, Canada - CB11b_AW_Bot5 | ecosystem: Environmental > Aquatic > Marine > Oceanic | place: Canada: Western Arctic Ocean | collected...
TGGCAAGGCGGCTGACATCAAGGGCCGCGTCGGTCAGATTCGTCAGCAGATCGACGAGACGACCTCTGATTATGATGGCGAAAAGCTCCAGGAACGGCTGGCCAAGTTGGCCGGCGGTGTCGCCGTCGTCAACGTGGGCGCCTTCACCGAGACTGAGATGAAGGAGAAGAAGGCCCGCGTCGAGGATGCCCTGCACGCAGCTCGCGCTGCAGTCGAAGAGGGTGTCGTTCCCGGTGGCGGTGTCGCCTTCATCCGCGCCATCAAGGTCGTCGACGCTCTCAAGCTTGAGGGTGATCAGGCGACGGGTGCTGCCATCATCCGCCGTTGTCTCGAGGAACCGCTGCGGCAGATCTCGACGAATGCCGGCCTCGAAGGCGCCATCGTCGTGCAGAATGTGTCCAGCAAGTCAGGCGCCTATGGTTACAACGCACTGACCGATGTCTACGAGGACATGATCAAGGCTGGTATCACCGACCCGGCCAAGGTCGCCCGCACGGCCATCGAGAATGGCGCCAGCATCGCCAGCCTGTTGCTGACGACGGAAGCGTTGGTCGCCGAGATTCCCGTAGAGGCGCCTCCGGCTCCGGCAGGTCCTCCGGGCGGCGACATGTACTAGGAGATCTGGACCGGCGCAAGCGCCGGTCCACTCTCGCAACACGGTTCAGTAGGAAAGGGGGCTCGCTACCGACAGCGGGCCCTCTTTTTTACAACCACAGCGTCCGATACTGCTGCGTGCGTTCGCGGCCATTTTCAATGATGGCGAAGCGCACGCCTGGTGTGGCTCCGTTGCGCGGCCATCCCAGCAACCCCAGTGGTTGGCCTTTTTGTAGATAGGCCCCGACCTCGGCGATAAGGGTACCGATTCCAGCATACCGGGTCTGCAGACCATTGCCGTGATCGACGAGAATCGTGTATCCCAGGTCCCGATCAAATCCAATCCGTTCCACCCGTCCCGATGCCGCAACCTGCACGGCGCTGCCTTTTGGCGCAGGCAACAGAAGCCCCCGGTCGAGGGCGCGCCAACTCGATAACAGCACGGGTGACAGGGTCGGCACGGTGCGCAGACCACCATGTTCGAGGCGCCGCTGAATGGAGATGAATTGCGCCGGCGTACGGTTCTTGCGTTGCCCTGGGTCGCGGGTGTTGAGCCCGATCGCTTCCGCTGCCATGCTGCGCAGCTTGATATTGCTCTGTTCCAATTCGAGCAGCATCACCTCGAGGTCCTCGATCAACTCCACCTCATCGACGAGAATTGCCTTGTCCCGCTCGAGGCGCTCCACATGGCGGACGAGATAGTCATTTTCGATCCAACTGCGTAGACCGACACCGAGAAGCGCCAGGATTCCAAGTGAGATGGCGAGGCAAACCCACACCATGATACGACGAATTTTGAATTCGTACGTTCGCCCCCCTTCTTCGGGAATGATCAGCAGTGTCAGGCGGCCACCGGGAAGCATCACATCAGCCGAGAATGTCGATCAGGGAACCCAACATTTCGTCGCTGGTTCGGACCACATTGACGACAGCGCCAGCATGATGCACGGTCGCGATCTGCTCCACCGCCAGACCAACCGCGTCGACTGATCGACCCATGGGGGCATCGATAGCCCCGAGTTGGAAGCGCTGCTCGAAGCGTCCCTCGACGCCTTTCCAGATACCTCCACCCACGGGTTGCTCGACGGCAGTGGTACGCACAACCGTCGTCGCCGCCGTCAGATTGGCGCTGTTGTGCGCCGTCGCCCATTGACGGGTGTCGGCATGTCGCAGGCCGGAGGATGAGATGGCGAGAGATCGTTGCATGGGGGCTCTATTGTTTTATCGGCAGCAAGAGGGAAAAGGTACGGCCTCCTTCGGACAGAGGCCAAGACAGGGTCACGGGGTCACCGGTTGAAGAGACGCTGGCGCAGGTCGATGAAGAATGCCGTCTCCCGCTCGACGGCGGCGGCAAAATCCGCCTCCCCCACACCGAATTCACAGTGTATGGAGGCTGGCCCCTCGTAGTCGATCTCGTGCAGAGACTCGAAGACGGCCGTGAAATCCGTCATGCCCTGTCCCGCCTCGACCACCGTCCGCGTCTTGCGGCCGTGACCATTGTGGCTCTCACGCTGCAGCAGGAAATCCTTCAGCGATACCGCTGACAGGTGCTGTCTCTGCATCGCCAGAGCAAGGGCGAACTCCTCCCCTTCCCCGGTCAGATGCCCTGTGTCCAGATACGCGCCGACCCCTTGAGGATCGAGACCGCGCAGCAGGTGAGACAGCATCCCCGCGTTGACTCCCATGCAACGATTCGAGTGTGTGTGGTAGACGACCTGCACACCATGGCTTTTGGCCTTTTCACCCCAGGCTGTCAGTTGCTCTCGGCAGCGGTCGACAGCCACCCAGTAGTCGGCACTCAGATCGATCTTATAGTAGCCCAGTTTGACCCGTGGCACGCCGGCAGCAGCCATCGCCGCCAACAGTTCGTCCACACCCGCCGCCGTCGGATCGATCAGGTCTGGATTGGCCGTGATCAGCGGAATATCCAGCCCACGGTCGCGAAATGTTGCCGTTGCCTGGGGCAAGGCCTGTCGAACATTGTCGGGGTTAACAGGGTGCCCGGGACGCACCGCCAGGTCGTAGCCGTCGATCCCGAGGTCAACGGCCAGGTCGGCAAGCTCGTCAATGCTTCGATCTTGTAGCATCTTGGAGAACAGGATCAGTTTCATTTGTGCAACTCTCTTTCTGTCCTTTTTACATCGCGGGGTGATCTCTTGATTCGTCTGTTATGTGTCGGCCTCGGTGGCATGGGCCACCACGACTGGAATGCCGCCATCGATTGCGGCGGCTTCACCGCTGTCGGCGGCGTTGACATCGACGCCGGCTCGCGCGCTGCCTTCACCGACAAGACCGGCGCCCCGGCTTTTGCTGATTTCACCAAGGCCCTGGCCACCATCGATGCCGATGCCGCCCTCATCGCCACACCGGACCTTTTTCATGCACCGCTGACGCTCAACGCCCTCGACGCCGGTCTCGACGTCATCTGCGAAAAGCCGATGGCGGAAACGCTACGAGACGCGGCACGCATGCACTTCGGCGCCCTGCGAGGGGATCGCATGCTGATGGTCCATCATCAACTGCGCTGGCATCCCTCCCATCACGAGGCACGGCGCCGAATCGCCGGGGGCGAAATCGGCGAAGTACGGCGCATGGACTTCCATTTTTCCGTGCACTCCGATGTCTGCCTGCGCGGTTACCGCAGTCAACTCCCACACCTCATCCTACAAGACCTGGCGGTACATCACTTTGATCTGATCCGCTACCTGAGCGGTCAGGAATGCGACAGCCTCTATGTCCGCGACTGGCCGGCGCCGGAAGCCGGTCTCGACATCTCTGCCGCCACCGACGCCATCGCCATCCTCAATATGAGCGGTCCCGTCACGGTGAACTACACCGCCTCGATTCGCGAACTCCTCGATCCCGTGGGTTACACCTGCACGGCCCATGTGCACGGCACCGAAGGTGAACTGGCCATAGACGGTGAGCAACTGCGCCTGCAGACTCGCACCAAGCACGCCGATGGCGCCGAACCAGAGAGGATCACGCCACCGGTTCCAGACCCCGGAACGTGGTCCGCTTTCGCCCGAGCCCTGGAGACGCGCGAACCAACCCTCACCCACAGCGCCGACAATCTGCATTCCCTGGCCATGCTCTTTGCGGCCATGGAGTCCGCCGAGACGGGAGCCATCGTGAAACCCGTCAGCGACTGGCTCGCCCTGCTCAAGGACTGATCCTCTGCCGCTTGATCCTACTGAAATGACAGGGACGCCCACTGCAATGCCGACGACACCACCATTTCGGGTGCCAGCTGGCTGCGGGCGATGTGACCACGCTCGGATCGCATCGTCGATTGACCCGCATCCTGATAACGCCAGTCACAACTCCAACGAACCTCGTCCGTGCCATTGGGTAAGCCACGGTGATAGAGCATGTTGCTGAAGAGGATGACATCCCCGGGGTCACATTCGATATCGATGGCATCCGCCTCACGCGTAGCGATCTCGGCAGCGCTGATCTCGAGGTAATGCTCGCGGCGTTCATGGGTTGCCAACCCCACACGATGGGTTCCCGGCACGAATTGCATACAACCATTGGCACGACGTGCCGGCACCAGGGGGGCCCACACATTGACCATGCGCAGGGCTTCCACGGTGTCATTGGGAGAGCCATCATCGCGTCCGTGCTGGCCACTGGCGGTGTACCCCGCATCCTGGTGCCAGAGGACCTCTGTTGCGGGGTCATCGGGAAACTTTGGTCGCACGGTGTAGTTTGGATACAGCCGAATCTCGGCAACACCCAACAGCCGCTCCACGGCGTCGAGCACGGCAGGGCAGAAAAACAACCCGTACATGCCCTCCCAGTGCAGTTCAGGGCGCAGACTCTTCGGCGCTCGCGCCATGTTGCCGGCAAATAGGCACGCCAGTCGGCGCTCGAAGGGCTCATCGGCAAACCCCTCGCCGAGGCTGTTGTCCCCCTGCAACAGCAGCGCCTGGGCTTCCACCCAGCGCTCCAACTCAGCGCGCACGCCGTCGAGGACCCGTTGTGACAGCAGGCCGGACAGGATGGTGTAGCCCTGCTCTTCAAACTGTTGCTCCACTACGTCCAGATTCATCTCAATCCTCACTGGATGGCCGGCGCAAAATCCGCCCCCTTGCCGTAAATCACCGGGCTGTAGACCGGATCATCCAGATGTGTCACGTAGTAGTTGTCGTTCTCGGGCACCGGTTGCACCTGCTCGGTGCGCAGGTGCAAGGCGATGCTGCAGCGTGGCGCTACAGACGTATTCGGACCACTGCCGTGATAGGTGAGACAATCATGGAAGCTGACACCACCCGCATCCAGCAGGGCGGGCACCTCCTCCCAGGATTCGCCATCGGGCACGCTGATCTGCTGCCGTTGGGCGGCATGATCCCGACCGAAGAAGTCGCCGGTGTCGAGATACCCCCAGCGCTGCGAACCACGGACAAATCGCATGGGCCCACTTGCGGCCGTCACCTCACTGAGCGCGATCCACATCGTGAACAGACCTGCAGGCGCCTGCCAGTAGCGCCAGTACTGGCGATCCTGATGCCAGCCCACATTGCCCTGTTCGCCCGATGCGGGTGGTTTGATCAGCAACTGCGACGCCCATACCTGTATCGCCCGTGCCCCCGTGATCTGTGCCGCCAATTCCGCAAGTGCCGGGTGGCAGACCAGTGCATACAGAGCGTGGCTCGCCAGGTGTGCATCATTGATCTTGCACAGCAGGGCGGGATCATATCCGGGGTGGGAGGATGGTGCTGTACCGGTGTCAAAGGTGCCGTCGCGGACGGCGGCCATGCCATTTTGCGCAGCCACAAGAACATCTGTTGGGATGACGGCTTTTCGATGCACGCTGTACCCATCCCGTCCGTAGGCACTGCTTTGGTCAACACCAGTCGATGTCATGGCGCCACCGCCGCCTTCAGTGTCACCTCTGCACGACCATCCATGCCGTGAATGACTGGAACCGTCTTCTCTGCAGCCCCGCCCTGCTTGGGACGATAGGTAACGGTGGGGGGGAAGTAGGCGTATAGCGCGGTGTGACGGGGGTGTGGACTGTTGTTGGCGCCGGATCCGTGCACCACGAGGCTATGGAACATCAGTGCGCTACCCGCCTGCAGCGGCATGCTCGTGAGTCGGCTGAGGTCCAGATCTTCTCGCTCCGTCAGCGACTTGTCTTTGTCCTGCGCAATCAATCCCCAGTCCTGCATCCCCCACTTGTGGCTTTCCGGGATGACCTGGATGCAGCCATTGTCCGGCGAACTGTCATTCAGAGCGATGCTCACCGTCACCAGCGATGGCGGGTCCATCGGCCAGTAGGCGGAGTCCTGATGGAAGGCGTGCACCGATCCGTGGAGAGCCGGTTTCAGCATCAATGTGCTGCGGAAAAGGAGCAGATCATCACCGAGCAGTGTGCGCACCCTGTCGATCAGTTTCGGATGCGCCGCCAGATCGCGGAAGATATCGGAGTACTTTCGCGTCTCCTCGATCTTGCGTAGCAGCGGCTTGCCCGCCTGCTCTTCGACCTCCGCGTAGGGTTCGATCTGGAAGTTGCGGCGTTGGGGGTCGTCTTCTGCCAGAGACCCGGCGAAAGCGTGCAGACGCTCGATCTCAGCCTCGCACGTGGCGACCTCCTCGGTGGTCATGAAATTTTCCAGCACCAAATACCCCTGGTCTTCGAAGAATTCCCTTTGTGCTGCAGCCCTCATCGATGGCTCCCATGGTAATCATTGATTCCTGCGTTAAGTAGAGGAAAGTAATCTTCTCCATCGTGGCGCGTCATTTTGGGACCGTCGCACTCCGTCGCCTTCGGCACGAAATACGACAACTTTCGAGGCCTTCCTGGACGAGTTCTAGCACCTGCGCGATCGCTATTGCTTGAGAGCGCTATAAGAGCCAACGGTCCAGCCAGGTGAAGGCATCCTCCTGCATCTCTACCGTCAACGAATGTGGTTCGTCGTAATAGCCGCACCGGTATCGATCAAGGGCACCCAGGCGTTCGTATACATCGCCGATCTTTGCGTCCGCCGCGTGCATGCTGTCCATGGGATACAGACCATCCACGTGTGGTGGCGGAAATGGTCGAACATCTGTCGCCCCATGCAGCCCACCCGGTCGGCGTCGACCTCGGCCGACTCAGCAGATAACTCAAGCTGGCGCGATCGCCCTGGAACAGCACGCCCGGCCAGGTCGTGCCACTGGCAAACAGATACTTGGCCAGGACATGCTCGTGCGTCTGGGCGAAGCGATTGAAGGCGATGATGGCACGATCGGCGTCCTCTGAGGAACGGTGCCGCCACCTGCGCCGGATCAAGCCGTTGGGAGCCGAAATAGAAAGCGTTCGGGCAAAGCACGACGTGCCGTGTGAAACCATCCCATTCACAGCTTTGCAGGATCCTCGGTGCCAGCTCAACAGACTCGGGATCGTAGCACAATAACTCCTGCATCTTACCGCGGGCCTCGGTGCGCCGCTGTCCACATCCGGCCACCGCTGCGACAGAAATGACATCGACATCGGGTTGGTTGTCGGCCCCCTTCTGCATCCAGGGGTAGTAGTTGCCGGTATCGGGGCGGTTTTCACTCATCGGAATACCATACCTTACGTCAATACGAATCCCCACAGAGAAGGACACGGGCATGAGAATCGGCGTCGCCGGCATGTGGCACGAAACCAACACCTTCGCCATCGAACGCAATGATACGATGGACAGCGTGCACTTGCAGCAAGGGGCTGAACTTCTGTCGAGTGCTCATGCAAAAACCTTCCTCGGTGGTTTCATCGAAGGCGCTGACCGCGAGGATATCGAGTTGTTAGCCGCTGTCGGTGTGCGTTTCTCCAAAGGTGGCATCATCGGCGGCGAGGTTTTCGAGACCTGCCGCGGCGAAATCATCGATGCCTTGGCCGCCATGGGAGATCTCGACGGTCTGTTCTTCGCACTCCATGGTGCCATGGTCGCCGAGTCACCATACAACGACGCCGAGGGTGAACTGGTGCGCGCCGCGCGGCAGTTGTTCGGCGACGACTTACCTATGGTCGCCACCTATGACTTTCACGCCATCATGAGTCGCTGGGAAAATGAGCACGTCGTGCCTTTTGCCAACGACACCAATCCACACATCGACGGTTATGAACGCGGTCTTGAGGCCGCCGCCTGCCTGATCGGCATGATCGACGGTGAACTGCGACCCGTGACCCGCAGACTGCTGGTCCCCATCATTGGCCCCAATATCGGGCAGAGTACCTGGTCACAGATCCCGGAGCAGGAACAGCAGTTGCTTCTGTACCAGCTCAACCAACGGCGTGCCGAACTGGAACAGACGCCGGGCGTCGTCAACATCACCATCCTCGGCGGTTATGGCTACGGTGATTCCCCCGACGCGGCCATGTCCATCGTCACCACCACGGATGACGATGAAGCACTCGCCCGTCGACTCTGTGCTGAACTCGGTCAGCTGTTGTGGAACCGACGGCAGGAGTTACTGCAGGTGCGGCCGATCCTGAGCGTCGACGATGGCGTGCGTGAAGCCATGTCACGCGCCGACAAGCCGGTCATGCTCGTCGATCTGGGGGATGATCCGGGCAGCGCCTGTCCAGCCGACAGTCCCGCCGTGCTGGAGAGTCTCATTCGCCTGGGAGCAAAGGACTGCGCCCTGACCATTCGTGATGCCGAGGCTGTCGCCGCCGGCATTGCCGCCGGTGTTGGCGCCAGCCTGACGATAAAGGTGGGGGGTAAGATCGACCAGCGCTTCTACCAGCCCCTGGAGGTGACCGGTACGGTACGTTCCATCGACGATGGCAACTACATGATCCTCGGCCCCACCCACGGTGGCTGGGGACGCGAGGTCAATCCCGCCGCCTTACGTGAGTCGAATGTGGGGCCACGGGTGGTGTTGCGTATCGGCGACAAGATCGACGTCATCTTCTCACGCAGCCGCACCGGCAAGGATCGGGATTTCTTCAAGAGTGCCGGCACCATCCTTGAGGAGAAACAGATCCTGGTGGTCAAATCGAACCAGGCTCACCGTGCTTCCTTCGACCCGGTGGTGGCGACCACGATTGAACTGGCCAGCCCCGGAGTCAGCACCGTCGACTACGGCAGTCTGCCCTACAGATATCTGCGCCGACCGATGTGGCCCATCGATCCCGACATGTCCTGGTCGGCTGACGACGACGCCTTCGAGTGCTGACGAGGGACTCTTCGAGGCTGAGAGAGCTCAGCCTGAGGGTGGCTCCAGCACGACCCCTTCGCGGTCCAGCGTCACACCAAGGCCGGGCAGTTCCGGCACCCGTAGAAAACCATTCACCGGATCCAGCCGTTCGTGCACGACATCATCAGTCCAGGTCTCCGTATCTGAGAAAAAGTGGAAGGTCGCAGTCGGGAAGGCAGCCATCATGTGTGTCGTCAGGGCGCGCGAGATCGTCGTGCCCACATTCTGCAACATGAAGGGGATACTGCCCGCCGCAAATAGCCCCGCCTGACGTGCGGCTACGCCGATCAGCTGATGGCCACGCATGTAGACATCCCCCGCCCCCATGAGGACTTCGTAGGTGCAATCGAGGGCCGCGATGGCGAGCCGTAGTGGTTGAGCGGATAGGCGAGCCAGTCCTGAAAGGGCAGACTGATCTCGTGAACTTCGATCTCGGTGACTTTCATGTGACGACATGCTCGTAGAAACCGAGATCCGGATCAACGAAACCGCGGGGCGAACTTCTTCCCATCAAATACTTGATCTCAAGTTCGACGTCGCGGAAACCAACCGACCCGAGCACAGCGGCGTCCCGTTCGAGTAGGGTAACGGTCAGTCTGTTGTCACCCTTTTGCGGCCAGTTGTCAGCACCGAGGCGGAAGATATACCAATACGTCGGACCCCCACGATGACGGGGGGCGTGCATGCGATACATCTGGTTGATCCGGCGACAACTGGCCAGTGGTAATTCACTGCCGTTGAGTTGGAAGCTGAGGCGATCCAACTCCGTGTTCCCCGCCAGGCCGATGCGGAGCAGAACTTCGTGCACTCGGCCCGCCTCATGCCAGGTGGGTAGATCGTCGCTGATCACCACGTTCACCTGCGCCGGCGTGCCTGCCGTCAGTTCGATGGGCAGCAGTGCCTCTGCGCCAGGCTGGGTGCCGAAGCTGCTCCCAGTGGGCACGTAGTAGTACTTGTCTCGAGTCGCCATGATGTCCGGGAAGGGCAACTCGCGCAGGCGTTCGTAGAAGTCAGCTTCATATGGCCAATGGTGAAACCACTGCGCCAGATATAATCCGTCGACTCCCTGGTCCCAGTAATTGCAGGCTTGCGCGCGGGTCATGGCGATGGGTCCGTCGCCGAGACGGTCGGAGCCGACAGCGGAATGCAGGGCGGGGACGACACGACAACTCGTATCCCGGGTCAGGGCCAGCAGCGGGCGGAAGTCGAGATTGGGATCGGCGCGTTGAGGACCGGCGAATGGTTCAGGAATCAACACATCGACGATTCCCCGACGCAGCCACTCGGCGACATCCAGGCCGATGTCATAACCTGCCTGCAGATCGAGGGGCACGCGAGCAACCAGTTGCCGCCCCCGGCCACTGCCTTGCACCGCCTCGTGGATACGACCCACCCAGTCCGTCATCAACGTCCGGCCAGCATCAATCTGCCCGGGGTGAAAGTACCGAGGGTGGTTGTTCAACTGCAGTTCGAAGCCGTCCACGTCGTACTCGGACAGTGTTTCCGCAATCAGCGCGAAGCGCTCTTCACGCACCTCTTCGTGTGCAAAGTCGAGCCCGCCGATCCAGGGCAGATCCACTTCGAGATCGGCTCGAGCGCGGATCTCGAGGTGCGGGTTATCACGGCGGAAATCTGAACAGCGCACCGTGGCATTTTCCACCCCCGGGTTCTGCACCAGCAGACAGGGATACAACGCCATACCACGCAACTTCGCCCGCTCGCAGATGAGACGCAGCGGATCGTCGCCGGCTTCGATGAGGCCGACCGCATTCTGATGGGCACGACGAAAGATGGCGTGGTCCCACGATTCGACATTGTGCCCAAGCAGTTCACCCACCTGGGTATCGTGCAGCATGGTGCGGCCCTCACCCAGACAGAAGGAGACGGCCTCCACCGGCGTGCCCGCCAACTCATCGATGCAGGCGACATACTGCAGCTTGCTCATAGGTGGTTCGTAACGATAGATGTGTGGGTGCCGACCATCGTGATAGAACCAGATCCGTGGCATCAGCGGTGCCAGTCGTATTCGAGACCAGCGGAGCGGTCAACAAGGGGCAACTCGACCCGTTGACCTCCCCGCGCCGCCGACTGCTTCAGGGCGACCTCCACCTCCAGCGCCATCGCCACGCGACGACCGGAGTTCTTCGGTTCATCGAGATTCCCCGCCAGGCACTCCATGACATCGTTGAGGCCATCGATGGCGGCACCACCTGCCTGGCTGAGTTGCACGCCCGGCCACGGCCATTCGATGCGATGGTGTCCACTATCCACATCCTTTTGCAAGGTCCAGGGCATGTAGTTGCCGGCATGCAGGATCTCCCCCGCTGTGCCCGTGAGGCGGACCGCCGGTCCACCCTTGCGGAAATGCACGCTGAGTCCGTCGTCGGTCACCATCAGGCCATCGCCGCGAAATTCGGCGCTGCCCGATTCTCGCGCCGGCTCATCACCACTGCCGATGACCCAAGCCGGTTGCCCATCGAGGAAGTAGGCCCAGTTCTGATGCTGGGCGAAGACGACCGCTTCGATCGACACCAGGTCGCCGATGGTGCCATCTGCCACAAGAGCCCTGGCGACGGCAAAGGAGGGATGATTCACCGAGATCGCACCACACACGAGGGGTACACCTGCCTCGGCACATGCGCCGACCATACGATCCGCCTCCTCGACGGTCTCGGCGATCGGTTTTTCCGTCATGATGCCTTTGGCGCCGCACTCGACGGCGAGGCAGGTCAGGTCGGCGCGGCCTTTGGTATTCGACGCGATGGCGACGATCTCCGGTCGTTCCGTCCTCAGCATGTCCCCGGCGTCGGCATACAACGCGTCGACACCGTAGCGCTGCTGAAATGCCGCCAACCGTTTCACGTCACGTTCGGCGGCGGCGATCAGTTCGATGTCCGGTCGATCGGCGAGGGCTTCAGCATAACTCGTCGGCAGGTTGCTGCGCGGATCATGCCGTTGGTGGTATGGAAATCGACGGTGCACGTCGAGTGCCGGCGTCGGTCGGTCCACGTCATCGACGTGCCAGTGACCCATCCGTTGGGCCAGATCGTATAGCATACCCATCCAACCAAGCCCGATGATAGCGCCTCGCATCCTTAGTTCTGTGCCTTGTAGGAGACGGTGATCTCCACACGTTCGAGCAGAACGGACTGCCCCGAGCAATCGCCTGGCAGGTGCACCTCGACTTCGTTTTCGCCGTGGCGTAACGCTGGCGCCCCTAGGTCAAACTCGACGAGAGTACCCGCCTGCTCGACGGCTTGCGGGTAGGTTGGGTAGTCGGCCCAGAACAATGCAGCCACCTGCTGTCGTGTCCACATGCCCACTTGCACGCGCGCCGTGTCCCAAGGGATGGCGGCGCCATTGAGCGCCACCTCAAGACGATTCTCTTGCCCCAATTGCGGCAGATAGAGGGCCAGCGTGCAACCCGCCAGCACACCCGCCGTGAGGGCGGTCTCCACATCATCGGTGATCCGCACTCGGATGTGGGGACCTTCCCCGTCGTATCCGGGAAACAGCTCGGCGGGCAACTGGGTGGAGGGACTCGCGTAGCGGAACCCACCGGAATGACCCTCCACGGGGCTCACGGGTCCCGCAGCATCCGTGCCGTGGATCTTGTCCCGCTGCGCCATCACCTGTGGCTGAGCCAGTTCGCCGAAGAGACGTTCGTTCCAGTCGGGGGCCATCGTGTAAAAGTTGTAGAGATAGATGCCGGCGGCGCCGTCCTCGTACCAGCGGCTCGCCAGACCGCGCAGGTGGCGCTCGTCGATATAACGCGTCGCCTCGATGCAGCCATAGATGCGACAGTCGCTGCCCTGCGCGGCATCGACGAATTCCTCCAGTGGTGTCTCAAATGGGATGAATCCGCCACCGACGACGACGATGTCGACGAGGCCCTCTGCCATCCACAGTTCCACATCGAGACCGGTGCGCGACGAGTCGGCCAGCGTCGGTGGTACGCGCACGATCAGCCACTGCCGACGTCCACACTCCTGTTGTCTACGCCGCAGTCGGGACCGCACCCGGCGCACGAGGTCCGTCATCAGGTAGGCATTGGCCTGCGCCTGTTCGATACGGAACCACCCTGGGTGACGCATGAAGTCGAGCTCGACGCCGTCCACATCAAAGCGCTCGAAGCTTTCACAGATGATGCCCTCCATGTATTGCCGGACCTCGGCGAAGGCGTAGTCCTTGCCGGTGCGCATCGCCCATTGCAGGGATCCCTCGGGCAGCTGTTCCCCGGGCCGTCCGAGCAACATCTCGGGCCGATTCCGGCGAAACCCACCATAACCCGGATGCGCCGGATCGATGACGTAGTGGCTGTTCATGCGCACACGGGGAAAGAACGGCACACCGCGCTCACGACAGTCCGCGGCCAGCACGGTGAGGGGTCCACCGTCCGACGCGATCAGGGCCTGCAGGTTCTCGGCGATGCGTTGTTCAGCGCCTGGTGTGGCGGAATGCACGAAGGACATCTTCGAGCCGTCGAGACCGTCCACGGCAGCGCCGAACTGTTCGCCCCCTTGCAGTTCGCAGTGGTAGACCTCGTGATCGCCGATGCTCCAACCCAGGGCACCCCCGGTGCCGGCATAAGAGCCGACGATCTTGTCACGCAGATCCTGCGCCGTAATGGGCGGCTCGGTGGCCATGATCCAGCCATCATCGGTGAAAATCACCGGCGGGAAATCGGTCTCCTGATCCATGGCGCGCCAATATAGGGTCGGTGGGAGCCTGAGACAGGGCTCAGGCGTTCAGTTGCCGCTCTGCTCGATGCGCAGCAAGTCAGCGTCCTGTGCCTCGCTCACATACGGTTCGCCTGGCTCTGCCAGCAACTCGGCGATGCGCTGCTGTCGCCGAAGCCGATGTCGGCGAGCCAGCGCGCACCATCCAGATGCACCAGTGAACACTGGTGGTCGAATGCGTCCCCAGGT
>Ga0310124_10002138_pt1 | contig 13688 bp, 9 predicted proteins | sample CB11b_AW_Bot5_MG_FD_203507 | JGI IMG/M metagenome (GOLD analysis project Ga0310124, IMG submission 203507) | Marine microbial communities from Western Arctic Ocean, Canada - CB11b_AW_Bot5 | ecosystem: Environmental > Aquatic > Marine > Oceanic | place: Canada: Western Arctic Ocean | collected...
CACGGTTTACTCCATATCGGTCATGAATCGGCAGGGGTTGGGCGTCCCAGTCCTGGGCGCCGTGGTGTTCGTCTCCGGCTGCCTGACGTTTTTCATGGGAGTTCTCTCCGCGCAGATCAACGCCATCCGCCAGGAACTCTTCGAGTTACGATCCGAGAACGACTGAAACACTGACACCATGTGTGGAATCGCCGGTTTCTTCTCCTATTCAGCCGACGCGACGCCGCTGTCGCGCCCCTTGCTGGCCGCGATGACGCGCGTCCTCGCACATCGAGGTCCGGATGGGGAAGGGATACATTACGAGAACCGGTTTGGTCTGGGTCATCGACGGTTGGCCATCATTGACCCCTCGCCCGCCGGGGCACAACCCATGTTCGACGCGGAAAAGACTTGCGTCGTCACCTATAACGGCGAGATCTACAACTATCGAGAGCTGCGCCGCGAGCTGGTCGCACTGGGATTTTGCTTCGTGAGCCAGAGCGACACCGAAGTCCTGCTCAACGCCTACCGCGCATGGGGAACAACGTTTCCGAATCGGCTCAATGGGATTTTTGCCTTTGCACTGTATGATTTTCGCGATCGTTCGCTGCTGCTGGCCCGCGACCCGATCGGAGTGAAGCCCCTGTTCTTCTGCGATGACGGCAACACCGTCACCTTCGCCTCCGAGATCAAGGCTCTGCTGCTCAATCCCGATCTGGACCGCCGAATCGACGAAACCGCGATCGACCGTTACTTCTGCTTCAACTACACACCCGCACCGTCAACCGGACTGACCGACGTTCGCCAGCTGGAACCCGGATTCTGTCGGCACTGGACCGCTTCGGGTTCGACCGAGCTACGTTTCCGGCGGCTCGACGGCGAAGAGGACCTTTCAGGACTGACTGAAGCCGACGCCCGCGCGATGCTCGACGATCAACTGACTGCGGCCATTCGCCGGCAGACCGTTTCCGATGTCCCGATCGGTTCGTTTCTTTCCGGGGGTCTTGATTCCGCCGCGATTGCCTACGGCCTAGGCCAAGACAGGGACGCACGTCTGAATCTTTATCACGGTCGATTTCGGCACCAGGCGTACGACGAGAGCGGGTCCGCGCGACAGATCGCCGAACGGCTGAACCTCCCGCTCGTCGAGTTTGACGTGGAGGGGGATGTCGATGCTTTGCCGCAAATCGTATCCCGTCACCTCGAAGAACCTACCGCGGATGCCTCGTCGATCCCCTTTTATCTCTTGTCGAAGGCCACCGCCGAGCGGGTGAAGGTCGTTCTCTCGGGAGACGGCGCGGACGAACTGCTCGCCGGATACGCCACCTACCAGGCTACGTTATTGGCGTCGTTCCTGTCGCGGATGCATGCCACCGTGTTGTTGGGCGGCTTGCGCCTGGCATCGCGGCTCCTGCCCGTGCGCGACACGCGATACAGTCTGCGCGACACCGTGCGCCGTTTCGCAACATTCGGTGTCGATCCCTTTCCCCGTCATCACTGCAGTTGGCGCCGCATCTTCTCACCCGACGCGCGGCGACGCATCTATGTTCCGCAGTACCTTGAGCGTCTGGGATCTGAAGATCCGATAGTGGCCTATTCGGCGGTGCTCGGCGACGGGCCCGCGTGTCCCGATCGTCTCGCCCAGGCGCTCTGGATGGACCTGAAATTCTATCTGCCGAACGACATGCTCGTGAAGGTTGACCGGATGAGCATGGCACACGGACTTGAAGTGCGCGTTCCGTTCCTGGACCTGGAACTGGTTTCCAAACTTATCAGCCTGCCGTCAAAATTCAAACTTCGCGGCGGCTTCCAACGCAAGTACATTCTGCGCCGCGTTCTTGAATCGGTGTTTCCCCGGGAGATTCTGCGCCGTCCGAAGGTTGGTTTCAATATGCCGCTCGAGGTCTATCTGCGCACGAGCTGGGGCGACCTCCTGATGGACGTGGTCGCGTCTACGAAGGACGAACTTGGACAGTACCTGTCCCCGAAGATCGTCTCAACACTGCTATCTCAACACCGCGAAGGCAAGGCCGACCATCGATACGAACTGTTCGGTGTCCTGATGTTCGGCCTCTGGCTGTACAACATGAAACACGAGTGGAAGCAGATTCGCCACACGGCATGAGCTACACGCTCCCGAGACGATCGGGTCTGTCGTATGACCATTCCCACTGACCTGGCCCAGGATGGGACGCAAACATCTCTCAGAGTCGCCCTCCTCACGCGGCTCAATAACGGTCTTGTTGACTGGGTCGTCGTGCTCTTCGCCGGCTGGTCACTGACGGCACATGCCACCGTGCTGCTTGGGGGCAGCCTGATCCACCTCATGGTGGCGAGCGCGCTGGTCGTTCCGGCGATCGCCGTGTTGTTTGTCGTCGCCGGCCGAATGTCGCCAAGCGTGGTCGAAGGGGAGTCCGTCACCCATCCAGGATTCTCGTTCGGCCTAACAGACGCATTCCGCGCCGCCTTCCTTTTCGCCGCAATCGCCATCACCTGCACGATTGGCTTGACGCAGGACTTGACGCAGGACGTGACGCACAACTTCGTCCTGGCATGGCACCTGATATGCGCGTATTTTCTGGCAGCTCTGTTCTTCCTGCGTACCTCGCACCAACCGTTGATGTCGTACCGTGATGACAAGGGCGTCATCGCCGTGTGGGTCCTGGCGATTCTTGCCGCCGGGCTGGCGCTTGCGGCTCACTGCCCCAACGCGGACGACGCGATCTACCTGAACGTGGCAGCGGCAACGGCTGACGCTCCACGGCTGCCCCTGCTCGCACGCGATACGCTCCATGCCGCAGTAAACATTCCTATCCTGCTGCCGGTCTATCGCGTGGAAACGGTGAACCTCCTTTCCGGCGCGCTTTCCTACTTGTCCGGGATCGAGCCCATCGTCTTCAATCATCTGTGGTTACCGGCCGCCGCCGCTTTCTGCTGCGTTTTCGCGCTAGCCCGGCTGTTTCGCCGGCTGTTGCCCAATGGGTGGCTGCTCGGCGTCATCGCCGTGTTGCTGTTTCTGGTTGCGTACGGCGAAACTCCGAAGAGTTATGGCAATTTTTCCTTTATCCGCCTGCACCAGGGAAAGGCGATCTTTGTCACTGCCCTGGTGCCGCTCATCGTGTTCTACGGCATCGCGGTCGGCCGGCAGCCGAGCCTTAGAAATGTTCTGCGGCTGATCGCCTCCCAGATCGCGGCGGTCGGGTTGACCTCCACGGCGCTCTGGGCGGCCCCGGCACTGGGGTTGGCCATCGTGGCCGGCGCTGCGGCCGGCCGTCCTTGGCGAATCGCGTCGCGCGCCCTCGGGTGGGGCTGTGTCGGATGTTTGTACCCGCTCGGGCTGGCACTCCTGTTGCGCGCCGAGACAGCCGAGCTGATGAGCAAAGTTCAATTACCAGCGATGCCTGATGACCTGTTCGATCGAACATTCCAACGCCAGTTCGGCGCCGGACCGCTGGCTTCCCTGTCGATCTTCTGGCTTCTGTCGGCGTGGCTCTTTGTCACGACGGACACCGCGCGGCGCCTGGCCGTCGTGGCACCGATGCTTTTCTTTCTCGTTCTGTTCAATCCCTACATCGTCCCGCTCATCACGACGTACGTCATTCCGCCGCAGGTCTACTGGCGCGCGTTCTGGGTATTGCCCCTGCCCGTGATCTGTGGCGTCGCGCTGGTTGCCCCGTGGGGGGCGGGTCATGCCAATCGCTGGCTGCGCTGGACAGTCGTGCTCTTCCCGTTCGTATTCGCCGCGGGCGTGTTCGAATCCGGATTCCAGAATCTCCAGCACCAGATCGCGGGGCTGACCATTGCCATGAAAGGGCTGCTGGCCGGACTCGTCGTGGCAGGTCTGGTGCTGGCGGCACTGGCCACATGGGGATTGGGGCACAAGGCGGCCGTGCGTGGATGGAGCGGGATAATGTTGGTGGCGATTCTGCTCGTCGTGCTGCCGGCTCGCTCCATACTCTCGGCAGAGAACGGGGTTCGGATCATCCTTCCTCCGACGATCAAGGTCGATCCGTCCTACGACATCGCAGAATTTCTTGCGGGCCGTCTCTCAACGTCGGATGCGGTGCTCTGCCCCGAGCCAGCGACCGTCTGGCTGGCGGGTTTGCGTCGCGGGCCGCGGTCACTTTGCGCCAGGGGAACCTATGCCCGCTACCTTCAGGCACACTTGGACAGGGATGAGGTGATGCGCCGGCTTAAGCTCAAATCATTCGTGTCGGGCACTATCAAACTGCAATCACTGGACGTATTTCGGACCGATGTTGCCTTCTACGATCTACAGGCGGTTTGCCTGCACCAACGAATGCCGCAACTGCGAGAAGCCCGCGCCGTCCTGATGGATGCAGGCTTCGATCATGTCAAGACAATCTCGCCAATCGACATCTGGATCCGAGCGAAGGAACCGGACCTGCCGCCGATCGCCATGACGCATTGACGGACTCGAGCGTTTTCAATCCGGACGTAGTGTTCTGAGCGTCGGTGAAGCAGGCGACCCCGCTGCGGGTCGTCGATGTCCGCCAGTACTGGCGGAACAAAGTCAGACGCTGCTGCAGGCAGCTCAGGACGCTACGTCATGGGTGAAACCGCTTTAGACCACGAGCGGTTCCGGCCTTCCCTCGGTCGGGGCGACCATCGTGTAGGGGGCAGCCTCGTTGATGAATTGCCAGGTGATGTCCGGATACCGGTCTTTGACGAAATCACGCAGAACTTGCATCGAATAGCACTCGGACACCCCGTGGTTGGCGTGGATCAACGCGAAACCGGTGTCGAGCGACCAGCTGGCGTCGCGCCACCAGACGAACTCGGTCGAGACGGCGCCTTGCGCGCCGTACTCGTCGCGAGCCGCCATCCATTGCATCGCGTGCGATCCCCACGCGCCGATATTGATCATCAATCGCTCCATGGGCATGCTCAAATCACCGATCGTTGCGACGTGCTGCTGACCGAGGTGGCGCGTGCGATTGGCGATCTGTGTTGCCGCATCCCGCAGCGTCGCGCCCGGCGGCAGGTGGGCGATCGCGTAGAGCATGGGCAGCTTCTCGGGTTCGCCATAGGAGAATTCATGGTGGGTGATGCGGTCGAAGCCGAGGCAGGCGGCCCACGAGTCGACGACACCGATGCGCGGATAGCGGTCCCACAGGTCGTGACAACGGATCACCGTGATGCCGTGCTGGTCGAGCAGTGACTTTTTCCGGTCGGCCTCGACCGGATCGAAGATGCTCTCGGGATCGTCCCGACCGGACCAGAATATCGGCTCGTGCACAATCAGTCCGTCGCACCCCGCCTCGATGGCCCGGCGAATGACGCGCGTCGTGCCCATCCACGCCACCGCGCACGCGCGGATCTTTCGTTCCGAAGCGCCGTGGAGAATGCGGTCCACCTTGCGTTCGCGGGTGACCCAGCTCCCCTGGGCCACGAGCCAGTCGTCAATTTCCGCCGCCGTTGTCATCGATGCGGTTCCTTCAAGAGGGAAAGTGCCCGTGGTGCAGGCAGAACAAGGGCATCAGTTTATCGCGGTCGACTTGATCGTGCAGAACTGTCCTCGATGCACTCACGATGCACCTACTTTACAATGCCTTGCCAAAGGAGGCACTCGAATGCTGTCGCTCAGCAGTGAAAAGGCCCTGGACAAGCGGATCGAGCTCGTCGAACAAGGTTACACCATGATCCCCGGCGTCATGGGCGCAGAGCTTCTGGAGGAGCTGCGCGCCTGGTCGAACGACGTGTTTCTCCGCGTCCGCGTGGATGCAAAGTACCGCTACCAGGGAAGCGACATTCACGTCTACACGCAGCAGCACTGGGCCGAAATGGACATGCAACAGGATGAGAGAAGCTTTCCCGACCCCATCGTGTCAAGAGTTCTCGAGCAGCCGGCGCAGACCGAAGTGTGCCGCCTCATCGGTCTCGAAGGCCTTCGATGCAGCGGCAAGATGATCGTTCTATCCAAGCCGGGCCACGGGCCGCCGCTCTACTGGCATCAGGACTTCATGAACTGGAACAGCCCGGCGGCGGCGACGGGTCTGCAAGACCGCCTTCTGATTGCCTATTTTCAAGGCGGCGATCAGCAGATTCAGACCCTGCGGCTCGACGCATCCAGTTTCTTTGATCTGTCCGAACCGCTCGTGGATACCAGCGAGCAGACGATCGTCCTCCCGGGGCCGCTGGACGTCGCCGTGGATCCGCTGACCGGTCGCATCTATGTCGCCGCCTTCGGAACGCAGCAGAGTCCCGACGGATCGCTGTGGATGCTGGACCCGCTCGAGGCTCCGGTGCCGGAGCCCGGAACTTTCGCGATGTTCGCCGCAGGCGCCGTGCTATGGGCACGCCGCTGGAATCCGTCGGCGCATTATCAGCACATGCGCAAACCCTAGACAAGGATCAGCCTTCACCTGCCCGATGTCACCGTGTCGAGCACTTGCGTCACGGTCCGTTGGAGTCCCGATGCCCATCCAACCCAACGACCTCGACCGGCGGATCTGGGAAGAGGAACTTGAGGATTTCGTTCCCTCGAAGATCTTCGACGCCCACCTGCATTGCGGGAACAGTGACTTCTGCCTTTCGAATCCGGGCGACGATCCTCCCGAGTACAAGACGACCGACGACATCAACATGGACCGGTTCGACCGCGCCGACATCGACGACACCTTCGCCAGACTTTTCCCTGGACGCGAGGCGCACTACCTGATGTTCGGCTGGATCTACCGTCGCAACGACTTCGACGCGAACAACGCGTTCGCCGCGGCGCAGGTCGCGGATGACCCGCTCTCCGCGGCGCTGATGCAGATCCACCCTAGCTTCACGGTCGAGAAGGTGATGGCCGACCTCGACCAGTACGGGTTTCGCGGCTTCAAGCCGTACCGCCTCTGGACGGACGACGAAGTGAACTGCCGGATCACCGACATGGTGCCCGAACCGCTGATCGAGCTGGCCAACGACCGGCACCTGATCATCATGATGCACATCGGCAAGGCGGAGGGCATCGCCGACGAGCAGAACATCAAGGATCTAAGGTACCTCGCGGAGAAGTACCCGAACGTCCGCTGGGACCTGGCTCACATGGCCCGGGCCAGCATCGCCTGGCCCCTTGAGCGGGCCATCGACCGGATCAAGGACGTGCCCAACTTCTGGTACGACTTCTCCTCGGCGGCCTACAGCGACGTATTCACGATCGCATTTCGCAACCTGCGCCTCGACCGGATCATGTTCGGCACCGATTTCCCGTGCGACCTAATCAAGGGCAACATGATCAGCTTTGGATTCGGCTGGGATCTGGTCACCCACAAGCACCTCGCGGCCCTGAACATCACGCACTGCGACCCCCGACCGACCTTTGCCCACTACGAGACGCTGCGCGCCTTCAAGCGCGCCGCGGGATTCGAGGGCTACGGAAGACAGGAGATCGAAGACATCTTCTACAACAACGCGATGAAGTTCGTTCACTCGAACGGGGCGCCCTAGCGTTATGCTGCGGCCCAAGCGGCGCGGCAGCGGTGCCGGCTGTAGTTTCGTAAAGGGGTGTCATGTCCGAGGAAAACGTCTATAAGGTCGGCAGCGTCGAGTTGCGTGTTGACCATCGCACCTTCGGAGGTGACGGCGGCCCTGCCGTGCGCGTCATGGCCGAAATCTGATGAGGCAACGATCGCAGACCGGAAACGCGATCGCCGAATCAAGGCGCGACAGGGGCATCGCAGTCGCCTTTGAGGTCGCCGTGGTCCAGACTCTGCGCTGCGGCGCAACCGGCCAGGTAGCCTGTCGACCAGGCCCACTGAAAATTGAACCCGCCGATGCGCCCGTCACAATCGAGCATCTCGCCGATCAGGTACAGCCCCGGGACGTTCCGCGAACCCATCGAGTGGGAAAATATCTCTCCCAGGGGCACGCCTCCAGCGGTGACTTCGGCGTAATTCCAGCCCCGCATTCGCACGACGGGTAAAGCAAGACAAGTCAAGGCGTGCACCAGCGCGCGCCGCTGCGCCCTGGAAAGCTGATTCATGGCGGTGGCGGCGAAGTCGCCAGGTGGCGAAGCGCCCGGGGGGGGGTTGGGCGCGGCGCGATCCGAATGCTGCAGATACGCGCAGAGTGCTCTGGCCACACGCTGGGGCAGGCGTTGGGCGAGCGTCGCCACGATCGTCCTGCGACCCGGCTGGTCCGTCGCCTGCGAGAGCCATCGATCGACCTCATGAAACGGCTGCCCTGGGAAAAACCCGATCGACATCGACGGATTCTGGTTCTCGGCGTGGGCGATCACCCAGAACCGGCTGGCGTCCATCACCACGGGGCCGCTGATCCCGAAGTGCGTCCACAACAGGTCGCCTGTACGGCAATCCACCGTTTTTTCGTTTACGCGTGTGGTGAGTGTGGCCTGGTGTGAGATGCCCGAAAGGCCGCGGTGGAAAAACGTTTCCGCCAGGACCAGTGGGACCAGGGCTGGATAGGTCGGCGTGACGCGGTGCCCCAGCCGCTCAACGATCGACCACCCCTGTCCGTCAGACCCCGTCTTAGGTAGTGAACGCCCGCCGGTTGCCATGATCACTCGTGTGGCTGTGATTTCCCCTCCCTGATGGTGGATCGCGTACCCGGACGGCGTGCGGTGGACTTCGTGGACACGATGTCCGTTCATGATTGGTACCCGCAGTTGATCGCAGCGGCGCATGAGAGCGCCAAGCACCGTCCGGGCGGTGTCGGTGGTGGGAAAGATCTTGCCCGTTGATTCGTGCTTAAGGGATACACCCAACGATTCGAACCATCGCGAAGCAGCCTGCTCATCAAACCGCTGGATGATCTGTCCGACGACGCGGGCGGGAGCATTAAAATCGATGGGTGCAACCCGTGCGTGAGTCACGTTACATCTACCGCCACCGGAGACCAGTATCTTCGCGCCAATGCGCGTGGCGCCATCGAGCAGAACGACCCGGCGGTCGGGTCGACATTGAGCGGCAAAAATGGCGGCAGCCAGCCCGGCGGCACCCGCGCCCACCACGGCGATGTCCGTATCGTGATTCGGGGCATTCATGCTGCGGATAGCATATATACCTGCCTGTACGCGCTGACGGCTTCGCAGTCGCCGTTATGCCAAGTCCAACCGGTCAGGTCCAGGGCCAAGCTGACCAGCACGCCCAGTAGGTTCCGAATTCCGTAAAACAAAACCGGCTCCGAAGAGCCGGTTGCTTTGAGTGCTTGTGCAGAAAAGTATCCGCGGCAGGGCTCGAACCTGCAACCTTCGGCTTCGGAGGCCGACGCTCTATCCAATTGAGCTACGCGGACGGCGATGTCGAGTCAGCGTAACGATTGTAGCGGTGTCGATTTCGGGTCACAATCGGACCAAGGGACTCAGGAACAGGGGAGTTGACAGGATCGACAGGATGGAAAAAGAGATCTACAGAATTCAATCCGTGTGAGTGGCTCAGATCGTGCGCACAACGGACGATCAACATCTCCTCTTGTCGTGTGTCGCCATTGGTCCCCTTAACCAACCCCATTCCGGATCCTGTCGATCTCCGCTTCCCATCCTATAAATCCTGTACAAATCCTACCGACTCGCTGTCGTGCACTCGTTCAGGGCGACACCCGGTCGCGGTACGGCAATCTTCGTTTGTAGAGGCGCACTCGCTGCGTGATGCCCACTGCCAGGTGCTCGTTGCCCGCGGCCACGGCCAGGTCGTAGGCGTGTTTCGCGGTGGCGTCTTGCCGCCGCGTAGGCCGCCGCCAGCGTGTCCAGCGTGGCTGCGTCTTTCTCATTGACCAGACCCGCCGCCTGCACGGCCAGGTCAACCGCCTCCTGTGGACAGCGCAGGTCGGCATCGGGATGCGTCGAAAGAATCCACGCAAGATGGGTCAGGGGCTTGGGCCACTGCGGCCGCAGACGGATCGCTTCACGGTAACTCGTGATCGCGTTCTTGACTCGGCCGTGACGGTGGAGCGTGAACGCGAGACTGAAGTGGTCGTCGGCGTTGTCCGGCGCGATCGCAAGCGCTAAGAAATAGTGACGGACCGCGTCGTCGAGTTGTCCGCGGCTGTCGTACCAGGCAGCCAGGCTGCTGTGGGCGACCGCCTCATCCGGGTCGATCGAGATGGACCTTCGAAAGTGATCGGCCGCTTCGGTCTGCTTGCCCTGCAACAGCAGGGCGCGGCCGAGGTTGGTGTGGGCTTCGACATCGTCGGGCGCCAGTGCAAGGGCGTTCCTGAATTGGACAATGGCCGCATCCACCTTTCCCGTCGTCAGGAACGCAGCGCCGAGGTTGGTGTGGGCCTCGGAATAGTCGGGGCTCAAACGAAGCACCTCGCGGTAGTGCCTGATGGCGTCGCTCGTCTTGCACTGAGATTGCAGGGCGTTGCCCAGGTTGTAATGGGCATCGTCATATTCCGGATTGAGCGTCAGCGCGCGGCGAAGGTGCTCGATCGCTGCCTCAACATTCCCGACGCTGCGCAGGGCGACCCCCAGATTGCTGTGCGTCTGTGCCATGTCGGGGTCGATAAGAAGCGACCGGCGATAGTGGAAGATCGCCTTGTCCACATCGCCCCGTGTGCGAAACAGCGTGCCCAGGTTGGTGATTGCCGAGGCGTGATTGGGTTTGATCCTGATCGCTTCCTCGAAGTGAACCGCCGCATCATCGAGCCGTCCCTGCGACAGGAGCACCTTGCCCAGATTGTTGTGCGCGGTTTCAGAATTCAGCTTGAGTCTGATCGCCTCCCGGTACTCCAGGATCGCCAGATCAAATCGACCGCGGTCGGCGAACGCGACGCCCATGTCGACGTGCGCCCGTTCGCTGTGGGGGTTCTTGCTGATCACGTCGGACCAGAGGAACACCGGATCGCGCCATTCGAGGTTTCGATGCCAGGTCGCGGTGGCCAGCAGCAGCGCCGCGCCGAGGCCCGCAAGGGTAGATCGGGATCTGCTGGCGGCCTGCGCGTACCAGATGAGGATGACCAGGCACACCGATGCGCCCACCATGGGCAGATAGAGGCGATGCTCGAAGATCATCTCCAGGCGAATAATCGACGATTCGAGAGCCAGGTGGATCAGAAACCAGACGATGCCGAACGAAACCAACCGGTGTCCTCGGGACAGGAGCAGTGCCGCCAACACGAGACTGGTGAGCAGACCGACGGCGGCGATCGTGGCCGCCGGCTCGAGCAGAGATCGTGAGGTTTCGATGTGGTGGATCAGGTTCAGCCGGTCCGGGTGAGGAAACAGCACGAGGCTGGCATAGAAGACCACCACGCGAAACTGCGTGAGGACGCGCTGCCCCATGTCGAAGTCGCGTACGGAGAAATCCAGGACGCGATCGTTCATGAAGAGCCACACCGGCACGGCGGTGATCGCCAGGACCGCGAGCACCGACCCGAAGCGACGTGCCGTCGATGTCCTGCGCAAACCGTCAAGAAAATACAGTTCGTAGAGAAGAAGGGTCAGGGGCAGCGTTACCGCGATCTCCTTCGATCCCAATGCCGCCACCCAGCAGAACAGACCGGCGGCCCACAGCGCCCAGCGGCGACCCGTCGCCTGGGCCCGTCGCCCCGCGATGTAAAGGAGCATGGCGGCGAGATAGAACATCACCGCCATCGCGGTCATCCGCTGGACCACGTAGGCCACCGACTGAGTCTGGATCGGATGCAGGGTAAACAGGAGGGCCGCGAACAACGCCATGCGGATGGACGGAAGGCCATGCGACGGATCCGTCGCCCGGTTGCGGCGCCGGGTGCGTTCCATAGTGACGACCATCAGGGCGTAGACGAGCACGCCGTTGATCGCGTGAATGGCGATATTGACGATGTGATATCCCCACACCTCGTACCTTCCGAACAGGTAGTTCAGCGCGAAGCTGGCATTGGCCACGGGCCGCGTGGACGTCGGACTCCTGAACGCCGCCTCCATGAACTTCGTCAGCTCAGGCTCGCGGACGCGTATGCGATGGTTTTCCGTGATGTTGTGACGGTCGTCGAACGTGAAAGGCGAATCGGTCGTGTTGATATAGATCATCACGGCGAGCAGCGCGATCGAGGCGACACAGGCTAGGTGGCGGAAGGCACGGAGGTCGGCGGCACGGCTCATGTCGGTGTCGTGCTACAAGCGGCTGCTGATCAAAGCATCGGCAAGGAACGCAAGCTCGAACCGGGAACGCCGCTGCGACGGGGACAGCGCGTCAATCCGGGCGCACGTTTCGGCTTTGCAAATCGAACCAGCCGCTCGAGGGGTCGTAAACAAATTTCAGATTTCGTTTGTCGAAATGGATGAACCAGTCGTTCCAATCGACCAGGTCGAGCCGCTCCGGTTCGGCGAAGTCCGCGCCGCCGATGCGGATCCGGTCCGCCTGATCGGGGACGCACCCTGGCCAGTAACCGCTGGCCTCGCACCAATGACGGATCTGATCATGACTGATCGTTTCATAGACGGTCATGGCGCGTCCCGGTGCAAAGGCGGCGGTTTAAAGTCGATCTCGCTCCCCATCGGAGCGATCGGTTTCGCGACGGCCGCCGGATTATAGTATTTCGGCCGCGCGCTCGTTGAACGTCCAGAGAATGGTCGATACACTCCCGCCGGTCAACGACGCGCAACACCGAACGTGCGACCATGGTTCAGGCCAAGCGATGATCAAAGCCCTCAGCTACTGGTCCGTGGAGAACGGCCTCGCGGGCACGCACCCGATCGACGACGCGCTGGCGCAGGCGGCGTCGGCGGGTTTCGAGGCGATGGAACTGTGCGTTGCAACCGAGGGAGTCTTCCACACGGGCTCGTCGCAGGCCGAGTGTGATGCGATTCGCAGTCTCGTCGAAGCCAGCGGAGTCGAGGTCCCGACCGTGGCCGCCGGCCTGAGCTGGGCGTTCAATCCCACCAGCAACAACGCGCAGACGCGCAGACAATCAGTCGAGCTCCATGCCGCGGCTCTGCAACGGGCGGCATGGGTCGGTGCCGAGGCGATGCTGATGGTGCCAGGAGTCGTAAAGAGCCCCATCAGCCCCGACATCGTGCGTTATGACCATGCCGTCGACCGGTGTCGCGAAGCGGTGTCGCAGCTTTTGGACACCGCGGAGAAGGTGAAGGTCGATCTCTGCCTTGAGAATGTCTGGAATGGTCTATTCTACTCGCCGCTGGAGTTCGCCGACTTTATCGATTCGTTCAAGAGCGAGCGGATCGGCGTCTACTTCGACGTGGGCAACTGCCTGGGCTACCACCAGCACCCGCCGTACTGGATCGAACTGCTCGGATCCCGGATCAAGCGCGTCCACATCAAGGACTACACCGAGAATTTCGGCTTCGTCGGGGGGTACAGCTTCTGCGATTTAATGGCCGGCCAGGTCCCGTGGCCGCAAACGATGGCCGCCCTGCGCGGGATCGGCTACGACCGCACGCTCGTCGCCGAAATGATGCCCTGGGACGCGAGTCTGCTGGCCCGGACCAGCGCTGCGATGGATGAATTGATGGGGAGAGGCACGTAGGCACGAAGGCACGGAGGGTTGTCGTTTGGAGGCCGGTCCGCGTTGGTCAAACTTTCTTCTAATTCGATCGAATTGCCGCGTATTGGCAAGATATTCCGACCTCGTTGCCGGCACGCGACGATTCCCCCCTTCGTGCCTTCGTGCCTTCGTGCCTCGATCGACAGCGCCGCCCCCACTATCGGACTCCCCCAATGATTAACGTCGGCGTGATCGGACTGGGCATGATGGGCGCGACGCACCTTGATTACTATACGGGGTGCGACGACGTGCGGATC
>Ga0310124_10002139_pt1 | contig 13685 bp, 9 predicted proteins | sample CB11b_AW_Bot5_MG_FD_203507 | JGI IMG/M metagenome (GOLD analysis project Ga0310124, IMG submission 203507) | Marine microbial communities from Western Arctic Ocean, Canada - CB11b_AW_Bot5 | ecosystem: Environmental > Aquatic > Marine > Oceanic | place: Canada: Western Arctic Ocean | collected...
GAACGCACGATCCAGTTCGTCGGTCGGGACATCTCCATCGTGCTCAAGCAGCACCTGGCGAATCGGGATGCCGTACTCCTCGGCGAAATCGTAGTCCCGTTGGTCGTGACCGGGAACGGCCATCACAGAACCGGTCCCGTAGGTGGCGATGACGAAGTTGCCAGCGTAGATCGGAACCTTCTCTCCATTCAGTGAATTGATGGCGTGCTTGCCGAGGAACACCCCCTTCTTGTCACGCAGCATGCCGCGCTCCATATCGGATATCCCGAGCACCTCAGCGCGCAGTTCTCGCCAGGCGTCCTCATACTCCGTGCCGGCCACCAGCCGCTCAGCGAGAGGGTTCTCTGGCGCGATGGTCACGAAGGTCACGCCGAAGATGGTGTCCGGACGCGTCGTGAACGTCTCGATGACCTCATCGGAATCGACGACAGGAAAGCGGATGAGCGCACCTTCAGAGCGTCCGAGCCAGTCCTGCTGCAGCAGTCGAACGTTCTCCGGGTAATCGACGTGCTCGAGCCCGTCGAGCAGCTCGTCGGAGTAATCGGTGGTCTTCAGGAACCACTGCACCATCTCTTTCACACTCACCAGCGAGGAGCAGCGCCAGCAGCGGCCTCCTCTGGCTTGTTCGTTGGCGAGCACGGTGTTACAGTCGTCGCACCAGTTGACCGGGGCGAGCGCGCGGTAGGCCAGCCCTTTCTCGAAGAACTTGAGGAAGAACCACTGGTTCCAGCGATAGTAGCCAGGATCGTGACTCATCAGCAGCCTACGCCAGTCGTAAGAGAAGCCGATGCGCTTGATCTGGGCGGTGATCTTCGCCATGTTGCGCTCGGTGATCTCCCGTGGGTGACCACCCTCGGCGATGGCAGCGTTCTCCGCCGGCATACCGAACGAATCGAATCCAATCGGATAGATGACGTTGAATCCGCGCGCTCTGTGGTAGCGGGCTACCGCATCCCCAATGCTGTAGTTGCGCACATGCCCCATGTGCATGGCACCGGAAGGGTAGGGATACATCTCCAGGCAGTAGAACTTCGGCTTGCTCGAATCCACCTCTGCCTCGAATACACCAGCCTTCGCCCACGCATCTTGCCACTTTGGCTCGATTTTGCCAGGTTGATATTCTTCATCCATGACTTTCCCTCGCGTGCGTGTGCGCGGCGTGCGTACGTGATGTACTCTGAACCCGGCTAATCACAACCCCGTTTTCAACCGAGCGGCTGAGAATCGAAAGTTCCGTCACTCGTCGGGGACTGACAGATCGTGGTTGTTGATGAGCAGGACGGCTCGATCGGTGAGGCGGTAGCGGTAGCGTAGGGCGACCTTCTCCTTCTCGATTAGCCCCCACTGCTCGAGTGCCTTGAGGTGGTAGGACACCAACTGCTGGCTGGTCTCCAACTTCACCGCCAACTCCTTCTGCGACAGGTTGAGGATCTCGTTCTCATGGATGTCGAGTATCTCGAGAATCTTGCCCTGCAGGCTGTTCGGGTCGGGTTGCAGCACCGGAACCGGCAATTCCTCCTCCGGTGTGTCCCGCGCAACCATCGCTGAGTAGTAGCGAACCTTGCGTCCATCCCTTCGCTTCCAGATGCGCTCATCGTTTTCGAGCACGTTGAGATGGTGCGCCAGTTGTCCGTTGGACATACTCAACGACGAGAGCAGGGCGCGGAAGTGAATCCCCGAGTGCAGTTCGACGTAGGTCACAATGCGGCCGCGCTGGTATTCGCCGCCGTTGTCGCGCTTCTTGACCAGTCCGAGCAGCACCAGTCCCCAGCGGCTCGCAGGCATGCGAATCCATTCCACCTTGGCGATGGTGAGCATTGCCAGACCGATGAATCCGGTGGATGCGACCACGGAGATGAGCGTCGGAGTGTTGACCACGAAGCCACCTGCTTCGGTCTCTCCAGCCACTTCGTCGTCAGACGCCGCCCCCCCTGACTCGACGATACGCTCGCTGAGCACCTCATCGACGACGATACCGGGCATCCATGGAGCACAAGCCATCGATCCCTGCTCGCTCACGTGCACCCAGTATGCTCCTTGCAACTGCGGCTGTGGCTGCCAGTCGACTCCGGTATCGTCTCCTACCAGCGGGTGTTCGTTCCCTTCGAGATCCACCAGCAGCCAGCATCCTCCGGCGTCGGTGGTGATGTAGTTCCAGTCACCTTCGATGATTGTCCCCGAATCAGCACCTTCGATTGGGCTGGTGATATCCCCACCTTCTTCTTCCGGGGGCTCTGATGCGGTCTCTGCGTCGGTATCCTCGGTGACTTCGGGAGCGCTCCAGGTGTGTGCCAGTTGTGTGGACAGCGAAGGCGTCCCGGTACTCGTCGCGGTCACCATCCATGTGCCATCCCTGAGCGGATCTCCGCTGGCGTCGACGAAGTCGACGGTGAATGGACCCCAGTGGAGTGCATCTTCCCCTTCGATGGTCTGCAGCGCGCCACCCGGATCATCGCAGGCCTCTGACCAGACTCGGTGCGGCACCACATCTCCACTCCGGTGCATTGTGAGGTCAAGCCGACACGCCTGTGGCCAGAAGATGTCCAGCGGCTCGGAACTGAGCATCCTGAGTTCGAACTGGACCTCTTCCTGCAGCGTTCCCGCGTTGAGCACGGTCAGTTCCTCCACGGTGAACCAAACCGTACTCAGGTCCTGGTTGGCAGCCCGGCAGGCGGCGCCGCTGCCGTCTCCCGCATACTCGAATGCCCAAGAGCTTGCCAGACCATACTCGGGGACATTGACCACCAGCAGGTGCTCCCCGTCTTCGAGTTCACATCCGGCGTTATCGGCCATGTCCCAGTCTCGGAGCATCACGTTGAGCGATTCGGATGGTTCAAGCTTCTTCTCGAAGTGCTCCATCTCGCAGTCGAACAGCAAGCGCTCGTCCAGCACGATCAGCCCATCACTGGATATCACATGCATCAATGCCTGACAGGAGTTGTTGAACTCCACCTCAGCAATCACCTGGCCGATGTTCTCGATGTTGGCGCTGATGGTGAGCAGGTCGCCAGCACCTCTCAGCACGCCATCGTCCTCAACACCACTCGTCGTCAGCGTGAGGTCGAGTGGAATCCCAGAACTCAGGAATTCGCCAGCCTCGAACTGGAACTGGTGTGATGTCGTACTGTCAGCAAGTCCGGTAAGCGAGAAGTCGAGCGTCCATTCACCATAGGCGATTTCGCTGCCCTGCTCCTTGAAGTCCCAACTCCACCATCCGAGCGAGGTAGATTCTCCCGGAACCAGTGTGGTTCCTGAGCCGCAGTCGACTTCGGTCAGCCGCGACGGGTGCTCGCTGGAAGCGCTGGAGGCTGAGACCTGCATCCTACAGCCGGCGTCCATCGGCACGGTGACCGATTGTTCCCCGGAGTTGGACAGCCCTGCATGTGCCCACAGCGTGTCGCCGGGTTGGAACGTCGTGCGACCACCGCCTGGAGGCAGCGCGGCGGAGATGTCCAGAGTAAGCCCTGTTCCCGGTACCGGCTGGCGCTGGAACTGGAGCACGAACTCCTGCATCGATGCATTGTCGAACTCGAACCTGAGAGTGACTGGACCAGACGATATCACTTCGCCTTGACCATCGGTCCAGTCCCAGGAGAAAGAATCCAACTGCCGTGTTTGGTGGGCGAGCAGGTCGATTGCTCGCTGCTGGTTGAGACAGGTCCTGAGGTCATCGAGTGCCACGAACTCGGTGAGTGGCTCGCCGGTCAGCACGGTCATCTGTGCCGGGCAGGATGGATTGTATTCCACCGCGATGGAGGAATCACCGTCATTACGCAGGGCGACCCTGATCTCCAAGGGCTGGGAATCAGAGTACCAATCGTCATTCTCAGTCGCCTCAGACAGGGTGACAGCCAGCGTCAGATCGTCGCCGTCGGCTGCGCTGGAGACAGATGTCAGGGGGGCCGCGAGCAGGACGAGCACTGCGGCAAACAGCAGCACTCGCGAGCCCGTGCGTGCGCCCGCGCTACGCCTCCCCATGGTAGGCGAATGGCGAGAGCTTGCACTTAAGACCCGCCCTCAGAGGAAACGGCCGTCATTTCTATGCGGAATGGCCAATTGTCCGGGGTTGTGATGTTAGCTAGAGGCGAGTTCCACAGGACGTCGCTCGACGATGGTGTCGAGGTCTGGGTGACGCAGATGGGCTCCATGATGAACATGAACACGGCGTTCATCAACCGGGCTACCGAGACGGTCGCGTTGGTCGACCCATACGACGCCAAAGGCTGGCTCTCCGGATTGGCTGCTGAAGGGCTGACACCCACCCACATATTGCTGACGCACACTCACCGAGATCATACCGTCGGAGTGAAGAGATTGGTGAGATCTGTACCCGACCTGGAGGTATGGGGGCACGAGGAATCGGTGTCGCCGAATCTCCTTGGGTTGGTGTTGTTCAAGAAGATCGAACTCACTCATTCGTGGAGCCACGAAGCGCACACATCGGTCGAGTGGTCCTCGGGGGGAATAGAACTCACCGTCACCCACTCGCCAGGCCACGCCCCCGGGCACGTTACCTTGCATGGTCACGGAATCTACCATGCTGGGGACCTGCTGTTCACGGCAAAATCTGGTCGCGTCGACCTGCCCGGCGGTGATTCAGTCACTCAATGGCACAGCATCAGCCACGCCCGCGGCCTGCTTCAGACCCTGCCACCAGAATGGCGTCTGATTCCCGGACATCGCTACGAATGGATCGATGGTACGACGCCGGATTGGGTCACCATAGAGCAGGCCTTGACTCACAACCGTGCCCTCAACGCGACGGAGTTGGAGGAGTTCGACAGCCTCCCCTTCCTGAGGTTCGACGATTGACAGCGCGCCAAACATCGAATCCGAGTCGGTTCAGAGGTCCCATTTGTCGCCAGCGTCCGGCAGCACGAAGTCCAGTGGCAGGCGCAGGGTGAATGTAGCTCCCTTGCCTAGCGCGGATTCGTAGTCGAGCCTGCCGCGCATCAACCCTGTCAGCGCCTTGGCGAGCGTCAGCCCCAGTCCAACACCCCTGCGTAGTTGACCGTCCTGCAGCAGTGTCTTCGAGTACGGTTCGAACAGACGAAGTTCCGCCTCAGGGGAGATACCCGGACCGGTGTCTGACACGGCGAACATCATCTCCTCACCATCTCTGGCGACCTTGAGCGAGATCGTGCCGTGACTGGTGAACTTGGTAGCGTTGTCGAGCAGTTGTTCGAGGACCTCGTGCAGCCGCATCTCGTCGACGCGCATCCTCGTCATTCCCTCCGCCAATTCCAACTCGAATGTGATTCCCTTGCGTTCACAGACGCGCTGTGCAGACTCGGTGGTGCGCTCGAGCAGCGGCATCAGTTCGTGCCATTCAGCATGAATGCGCACCGTCCCAGCAACCACATGGGAGTAACTGATGACCGAATCGATCATCATGCGCAAGGTATCGCCTGACTCGACTACTTCGCGCAGGTATTCGTGCTCGTCTAGAGCACCATCGAGTTTCGGCGAGACACCCAACAGGTCGGAGAATCCCAATACTCCCGAGAGCGGAGTGCGCAGGTCGTGGCTGAAGTTGGCGATGAAGCCAGCCTGTAGATTGTGCGCGCGTGACAGTTCTCCGTGGGCGAGATGCATCTCTTGGTGTGCGGAACGTGTTTCGTCCAACTGTTTCTGCAGCGCGTCCTGTAGTTCGATCAACTCGGTGACGTCCTGATATGATGCGATTGCCCCCTGGACCTCGCCATTCTCGCTCAGCAGAGGTGCCGCGCTGCCGAGCAAGTGTAGTTCCTGTCCGCTCGGTAGATCGATGCTGAAGTGCCAGTCATGCTGCGGCACCCCGGTGCTGAGCGCAGAACCGAGCGGACCTTCCAGCGGATCGATTGGCGCACCATGCGAGTCGCGCAAGGTGTGTATGGTGCCGAACTCCCTCTCCCAGCCGGGCGGAGCAGGAGTCTGCGGCAGTTCTGGCATGATTTCGCGTGCGAACGGGTTGACGTAGAGCAAGGCCCCACCAGCGTCGACCTCGAGCACCGCCGAGCGCATTGAATTGAGCAGAGTGTGCAGCCGGCCGTCCGTGGTGGCTGCCGAGGAGGGAAATTCGTCGAAGGGGTCGCCGGCGGTGCTCATCTTGAACGGACGGACTCTCGCATCAGTCACGGATATGCCTTGTCATTGATGGCCGGCGGCCGTCAGTCGTCCAGCAGGTCATCGATATCAAGCGCTTCTGGAAGCGAATCGATCTTCTCAACCTCAGCAGCGACCTTCTCCTCCTCATGGATCTGCCACTGCGCCTTCTCTTCCCAGCCTAGTTCTCGGGCCTTCTCCAAATCTCCGCTGTCCACATAATGTTCGATCCACTGATCGCGGCGCCTCTCCTCCTCATCGAACAGTTTCTCATGGAGTTCGACATTCTGACGCATGAGTTGACCACTTCGCTTGGCCGCCTGCCGCGATACCATCGCCACAAGTATCGCCAATAGGAGGAATCCAATAACGAAATATGCAGCTGTTTTCGCCATATCCAAACCACTCATTCCTTCCTCTTCACCATCGACTTCACTCGGCGCCTCTGTGATGGCACACTTCCCAGGAGCCTCCCACACATCTGGGTCCCACATGCAGATGTCGCCGAGGTCGCTCGTACCGTCTCCGTCGCTGTCCTCGCAGCCATGTCGATCGCGCCACGAGGTACCGAATTTGGCACGACAATCGTCTGGCTCGAACGCGTCGCGCGTGGTGTTGTCGCCGTAACCGTCACCGTCACTGTCCTTCCATTGGCTGGGAACGAGTGGGAATGCATCGGGGTTGGAGCCGTTGGCATTGTCGCCGAAGCCGTCTCCATCGGTGTCGTTCCATTGACTGTCATCGAGCGGGAAGGCGTCCGGCATCAGCGCATCCTCGCGGAAGATTCCGGGCCATTCCGAATTGCGTGTGCCGTTCCAAGAGGTGTTGCCCCAGTTGTCTCCCCAACTATCCTCGTCGCTGTCCTTCCATTGCGTCGCATCAGTCCGGAAATCATCCATGCTGTCCGCCCAGCCATCGCCGTCGGAGTCGGGACAGCCGTACCAGCTACCCCGGGTGCTGTTACCCCATTCATCCGGGCAGTCATCCCGCTCAGGAGCCAGTGAATCGTCGGCGAACCCGTCGCCATCGCGGTCCTCCGTCTTGAACGGGTCGTCCGGGAACGCATCGAGGTTGTCTGCGACTCCGTCGAGGTCCGAGTCGGGGCAGCCGCGGTTGTCATCATCGTCCATCGTGCCGTATTCCTCAGGACAGAGATCTGCATCATTGCCAGCAGGGTTGTCGCCGTAGCCGTCACGATCGGTGTCGAACCATTGAGTTGGATCATCAGGGAACCAATCACCGTTCGGGCCGCTGCCGTAGTCACCGTAACCGTCACCGTCTCGGTCAGTGCACTGAGTAGGATCATCAGGGAACAGGTCAGGATTGTTGCCATTTGGGTTGTCACCACAGGAGGAGACCAGTTCGAACACATCCATCCTGTCACCGTCCCGGTCAGACCACTGGGTCGGGTCGTTGCGGAACATGTCCGAGGCGTCTGACCATCCATCTCCATCCCTGTCCTTGCATCCCGTCCTGTCCACGGTCGAATTTCCGGCCGCGCCAGGACAGGCATCCCCGTCGGTCCCAGAGCTGTTGTCACCGTAGCCGTCCCCATCCGAGTCACACCACTGGGTCGGGTCGAGTGGCTTCCAGTCACCCTCTCCATTTCCACCCAGGCACGCTGCCCAGTCGGCATCTGGGTCCGACCAGCCGTCTCCGTCCTCGTCAGGGCAGCCGAGCCGGTCCCAGACCGAATTGCCCCATCTGTCGACGCAGCCGTCGGAGCGGGTCGTGAATGGCTCGTCACCCACCCAGTCACCATCGGTGTCGTTCCATTGGTCAGGATTGATTGGGAAGACGTCGATGTCACTGAGTTCAATAGCGTTCATCGTGATCAGGATTCCGGGCCAATCGGTTGGTCGGATGCCGACCCAGGAGGCGTTGGCGAAATTGTCACCGTAACCATCTCCGTCAGTGTCATCCCACTGCGTGGGGTTGTTCGGGAGGCGGTCAACCCCGCCGTGTGGATTGGGGTCCCTGGAATCATCGGTGTTGTCCGGATAGCCGTCCCCGTCAGCGTCGGACCATTGCAGGCCATCGTCAGGGTAGGCGTCGTTGAGGTCGGACCAGCCGTCGCCGTCACTGTCAGGGCAGCCGAAGCGGTCCTCGGTCGAGTTACCCCACGCGTTGGGGCACTCGTCAGGTTCGTTGGCCGGTGCCGGATTGTCTCCGTATCCGTCGTTGTCGGTGTCATCCCACTGCGTGCCGTCCTCAGGGAAGGCGTCTTCCTCGTTGAGCACCCCGTCACCATCGATGTCAGGGTCGACGATCCAGTGGTAGATGCCCTCGTCATCCCGGCCGTGCGCCGAGATGACGTAAACCCCGTTTGGATGCCAGTCGACACCATAGACCGAGCCGCAGTTGTTGCCACCTCCAGTACTGGTGCATCCCCCGGGACGAGGACCTGACATCTGGTCGACTGTGTTACCTGTGTCAGCATCGAACACCAGCACACTCGCGCCGTCTGACTGATAGTATGTCATCGACGCAGCCACCTGTGTAGAATCAGGTGAGAATGTTACCGTGTTGCACGAAGTGGAGGTCGAATAGGGCCAGCCAGATGCAGGCTGTCCGCTTGCGACATCGTACAGCCTCACCCTTGCACCGCTGCCCGCCCACGCCTCGCAGGTTGCGAAGGAATTCCCGTCGGGTGACCATGCAACGCCGTTGTTGGTGCCCCGATTCGTGTTGATCGAGCGGTTCACAGTCCAGTCACCGGTGTTGTAGATCCAGACGTCCTCGTCCCCCCCGATGAGGATTCGGCTGCCGTCAGGACTCCAATCGACAGAGTAGAATTGGTCTTCTCCCGCTGGCTCGAATGAATGAGTCAGGGATCCATTCATTGAGTTGAATATCTCGACCTGTCCATTCCCGCTTCCTCCGTCGCGAGCACCGACCACAGCGATCATCGTACCATCTGGGCTGTATTCCAATTCATACGTCTCTTCTCCAGCTGTGCTGACAGAGAAGAGAGGCGTGACATTGCTCGAGTAATAGACATGCAATTCATCGCTGCTCGTGGTAGCGGCGACGAAAACCCCGTCAGGTGACCAACCGACGTCCCTGATTCCGCTCCCCTGCACTGATTTCAGATTGGTTTTCGTGGCGGTTTCCCAGACTCGCATCCATCCCGCTTCATCTGATGTTAGATACTTGCTTCCATCATGATTGAAGAACACGGCGTAGTAATCGTTGTTGTTGCTCAATTGCTCCGCATCTTTCAGGAAGCCGCCGGCCTGAATCGTCCACGGGTCGTTCTTGTCGCTGGTTCCATCCCCGTCCCTGTCAGGGCAACCATCTCGATCCACGGTGCTGTTTCCCGCCGCCAGCGGGCAATCATCGACAGCATCGTCTATGCCATCGCCATCTGTATCGCCGGCAGAAGCCAACGGCAGCATGGAGATGGACGACAACAGCATGAGCAGAATGAGCGAGAGTGAGGCAACACGACTGCATCGCATACCGGTATCAACCATCATTCCCGGCTCACATATCTCCCAAAAGGGATTGCGGTCGTTCTGCATCAATCATCCAAAGGCTCCGTAGGAGAAATAATCGATGAACAAGTGATGGCAGAGGAGGGAATCATTCAATGGGGGCGGCGCCCACAAGCGGTCCATATGGCTGACAAGTCGCTGCGGGTGAACATCGCGGTCAACGACCGCATTCTGCTGCATCTGCTGGAGCACGATCACCTCGCCGACCGCTACATCGTTACTGCGGGAATCACCCGTCCGGGAATCGCCGAGGCGTGCGCCCTGCACCCGCCCAACGTGAGCCGCGCGATGCGCGACCTGCTGCGCGCCGACCTGGTCAGCGAGCACAGCCGTCAGGTACGCGGCGACAACCGGCGGCAGAAGACCTGGCAGTTGACAGAGGCGGGTCGCGAGGAGATGCGCACCCGGCTGCAGACATTGAGGACGACCAACGTGCTCATCCGCGATGAGCAGAGCGACCTGCTGGAAGTGCCTGCCAGCGAAGCCGCAGAGAGGTTGGACAGCTCTCTCACACTGTTGCAGGTTCTGATGCTCTCCATGGTGGAGGGCATCCTGCAGTACGGCGACATCCGGCTAGGCCACATCGAACGAGGCGAGGATGACCAGCCCCTTCCAGGTAGGCTGCTGATGCTCGCCGGAGCACATTCCACCTACCACATACGGGCACCGGCCACCCGGACGGTGCACGGAAGGGAGAGTGAACGGGCGGAACTGGACGAGTGGTTCGCCGGGAACGAGCCGTGCATGGTGGTCAGCGGAATCGCCGGTTGCGGGAAGACGACTCTGGCGTCGGACTGGCTCAACGCGAGGCTCGATGAGGAACCCAACCTGCGGGTGATGTACTACCCGTGCCAACCATGGGACAGTGCACTGGGTCTGGCTACGAGTCTGTTGCATAGACTGGGAATCGACTCGAAGGGCGAGACTCCCTGGGATCCCTACGGCATCCTCGAATCGCTGCCGCTCACCCCTGGTGGGAAATTCGACATCGACCTCTACCGTCGTCGCCTCACTGCCTACATGACGGACCCGGAGAAGTTGCGCGAACGGGTGTTTGAAGAATATGAGGAAATCTCTGACAAGCCCCCGTACATCCTGCTGGTGCTCGACGACGTGCACAACATCGAAGCGGACGCTGCACACCTGCTCGGGGCACTGATGCAGGTCGCATCCCAATCACCGCTACGGATGATGATGTTGTCCAGGACCCAACTCTCGTTCTACGATCGCCGAGACGTGCACACCCGTGACTTGGTTTCCGAACTCACCCTTTCCGGACTCACTCTCGAGGAGTGTGAGCTATGGATGGCGACCCTCGATGTGCCCGATCCACCCGACGCCGCAGAAGTGCACAGACTGACGGGCGGACACCCGCTGGCGCTCGAGTTGCTGGAACTGTACGGCAACGTGGTGCACGGAGACTGGATGCGCTTCCTCGACGAGGAGATCCTCGACGTGCTGCCCGACGAGCACCGAGACCTGCTCGCCTATCTGGCGGTGGCGACAAGACCCGTTCCGTGGCCAGTGCTGGCCGAGGCGGCAGGGCTTGAGGGCGAGCCGCCGAAGGCACTGCTGGAGCGGGGTCTGGTCGTAGAACTCACCGAGGGGCTGTGGCTGCACGAGGCGATGCGCGAGCGGCTCTTGAGAGAGGTCGGCGAGGCGATGGACGAGCGTAAGGCGAAGCTTGAGGCCGCCCTCGAAGCCTGAGGACCCTGTCGTCGCGCACAACGCAAATCAGGACATGTGCCTGTCGAGCCAGTCGTCGAATCCGTCCTTGCTCTTGGCGCCGGTCATCTGGTCGACCACCTTCCCGTCGTTGAACAGCACGAGGGTCGGGATGCCGCGCACTCCGAAGCGCCCGGGTGAGGTGGGATTGTTGTCCACGTTCACCTTGGCGATCGTCAGATCGTCTCTCTCGGCCACCAGTTGCTCGAGCACCGGGGCGATCGCCTTGCACGGTCCGCACCACGGAGCCCAGAAGTCCACCAGCACCCATCCCTCGGCCCCTGTCACCTCATCAAAAGTCGCATCCGAAGTCTCTAGAATTTCACCAGCCATGTCCATCTCTCCGCAGACGCAGAACCCTGTCAAGAAGTCCTATCAACCTGCCGTCGAGAATCAGCGCATCCAAGGTGCGTGGTGGTATGCAATGCTTGAGAACCGGCGGGCTCTGGGCTGTCTCAGGAGAGTGAGCGCGTGATCATCTGTCCGAGCATCCTGACCGCCGATTTCTGTCGGTTGGGTGAGACCCTCGATGAGGCGGTCGCTGCAGGCATAGAGTGGATTCATCTCGACGTGATGGATGGCAACTGGGTCGTGAACAAGACAATCACTTTCGGGCCTGCCGTGGTCCGTTCTATTCGTGACCGACTCGGTGATGACGTGTTCATCGACTGTCATCTGATGGTGACCAACGCCGAGGAGAACTGGGATCAGTACGTGGCCGCCGGCGTCGACCTCGTCATCCCCCACATCGAAGCGGTCGCCGACTTCCCGGCGCTCATCAAGAAGTTGCATGGTGCAGACTGTCAGGCAGGCTTGGTGTTCAACCCCGCCACTTCCATCGATGATGTCCTGCCGTTGCTCCCCGACCTCGACCTCGTGCTGGTGATGTCGGTAGTCCCAGGCAAAGGGGGACAGTCGTTCATGCCCGAAGTCGAGGCAAAGGTGCGCGCATTGCGAGCAGCCATCGACGACCAGATATCCGGGGGCGGTCGTCCATGCAAGTTGATGATTGACGGCGGCATCAAGTCACACAACATCGCGCTGGTGCGCGACTGGGGCATCGAGGTGTCAGTGGTCGGCTCGGGCCTCATCAACGACAAGGGGACGATCGCCGAGAACCTCGCGGAGTTCGATGCTGCGCTGACGGAATAGTCAGCGTCCGTGCGAACGAGGGTTGAAAGCCCCCAGCAGCCGGACGCAGTCCGAGGTGTGCTGATGGTCGATGCAGCTTGGGTCGAGTCCGAGGTGAGGCAGGTCTACCCGGATGCCAAGATCGAGTGCACCGACCTGACGGGAAACGGCGACCACTGGTTCGTCAAGGTGGTCGACTCCTCCTTCGATGGTATGCGCCCCTTGCCACGTCAGCGTCCCATCCTATCGCACTTCAAGCAGTACATCGAGGGAAACGTCGTGCACGCGCTCGACCTGAAGTGCTGGACACCCGAACAAGCGGCCGAGAATGAGGGGGACCAGTCATTCCACCCCCACCAACAGGATGATTTCGTGGGTATACACGTGCGCAGACCCGGCGAGGAGTGAGGTGAGCGGATGAGTGAATTCAACTGGACCCCAGAAGAGCTGCATGAACTGGTGAACGCCAACCGACTGGTGCTGTTCATGAAGGGGACACCTGAACAGCCGCAGTGTGGCTTTTCAGCCCGCGCCTCGACGGTCTATCAGCAACTGGAGGAGTCATTCGTATCGGTGGACATCCTGTCCGACCCGCGCGCCATTCCCGCCGTCTGCGAGTGGTCCGACTTCCCCACGATGCCGCAGTGCTACGTGCACGGTGAGCTCATCGGCGGATCCGACCTCGCCCTCGAGATGTTCGAATCCGGTGAGTTGCAGCAGATGCTCGCTGAAGGAGCTTGAGCCGCTTCACTCGATCGCGGGCTTCAATTCGCTTCTGGCGAAACCAGCGAACGAGATTGTGAACACGAACAGCGATGCAAGGCATGCCGCGCCAACGGCACCTACCACCGGGTTCGATTGAGTCGGGATCAACCACAGACAGAGCAGGATGTCGATGACGATGCCCGCCCACAATATACGGGTGTAGTTCCATGGTTGCTTGCCGATCTGGATGATGGAGAGTGACGGACTGGCCATCGCTTGGAACAGCCAGACCAGCATCAATCCGTAGAATGGCTTCTTCACAGCCTCGGCATACTCGGGAAACAGTGCATCGAAGGCGAACGGTCCGACTCCGAGCGCGATCAAGCCACCTACAGGACAGAGGATTGCACAGGCGAATAACGCCCGCTTGTAGCGATGAGCCAACTTCTCTAGATCGTCGCGCACCTCTCCGAACCATGATAGCAGCACGGCACGCAGTGACAGAATCGGTCCGTAGCCGGCGATGAACCCGAGCCAGGCGAT
>Ga0310124_10002140_pt1 | contig 13677 bp, 14 predicted proteins | sample CB11b_AW_Bot5_MG_FD_203507 | JGI IMG/M metagenome (GOLD analysis project Ga0310124, IMG submission 203507) | Marine microbial communities from Western Arctic Ocean, Canada - CB11b_AW_Bot5 | ecosystem: Environmental > Aquatic > Marine > Oceanic | place: Canada: Western Arctic Ocean | collected...
GCGCCAGGTTCCGGCCCTCGAACAATACGTCCCCCTCTGTGGGCTCCTCGAGACGCATGAGCGTGCGACCGAGGGTCGACTTGCCACAACCGGATTCGCCCACCAGCCCCAGGGTCTCCCCTGCACGTAGATGAAACGAGACATCCTCCACGGCCTTCACCGTATCTCGTTGACGTCCGAAGATGCCACCTCGCACCGGGTAGTGTTTGCGCAGGTGACGAACCTCCATGAGAGAGCCGTCCGTCATGTCGTTGTCTCCTGCATCCGCTCCAACGGCAGAAAGCAGGCGACCATATGACCAGCCTCAAGCTGGGCCAATGGCGGCGTCTGCTGGCGGCAACGTGTCTCAGCCCTCGGGCAACGATCGGCAAAGCGGCACCCCTCTGGTGGATTGATGAGTGATGGGACGACGCCATCGATGGTCGGCACGGGTACATCTTTCAGCCGTCCAGGTCGCAGAATGCTGTCGAGCAATCCACGGGTATACGGATGTCGGGGGTGTTCGAAGAGTTCGAAAACCCCACAACTCTCGACGACCTTGCCAGCATACATGACGACGACATCATCGCAGATCTCGGCGACGACACCCATGTCGTGTGTGATGAGGATGATGGCGGTTTTTGATTCGCGCTGCAGTTGTTTCATCAACTGCAGAATCTGCGCCTGTACCGTGACGTCGAGTGCCGTCGTCGGCTCGTCCGCAATCAGCAGATCCGGTTTGCACATCAGCGCCATGGCGATCATGATGCGCTGCTTCATACCACCACTCAATTCGTGCGGGTACTGCCCCAGACGCTGGCTGGCATCGGCGATCCCGACCTGACCAAGGATCTCGATCATGCGCTCGACGGCGGCCTTCCCGCGCAGGTCGAAGTGCTTGTCGAGCACTTCACCCAACTGCTTGCCAATGGTGAAGACCGGGTTGAGCGATGTCATGGGATCCTGGAAGATCATGGCGATCTCCCGTCCTCTGATCTGCGGCATCTCATCGGGGTCGATGCCCAATAGGTCACGCCCCTTCCAGATGACACGCCCGCCGTCAATGCGCCCCGGGGGATCTGGAATCAGACGCATGACGGACATGGCGCTGACACTCTTGCCGCAGCCCGACTCGCCGACGATACCAAGAACCTTGCCCGCCTCGACCTGGAAGGAGACACCGTCAACGGCACGCACCACGCCATCCTCCGTGTGGAAAGCGGTGCGCAAACCTGCGACCTCGAGCAAAGCCATTACCGGAAACTTCCCTCAGCGCTCGGCGGCGGCGCGCAGTGCGGCTTCGATACGGTCCTTGACCTTGTACGGGTCGACATCGACCTCCGTGTCCTCACCGAGAGAACGGTCTGCCGCCATGGCTTCTTCGAGACGGGCGGCGCGATCTTCATCGATCCAGAATACTTGCCAGTCCGTCATGCCCTGTGTGCGCTTCGGGAAGTACGATGCTGGAAAGACGAGGGAATCACGATACAGGAACCGCATGAAAGGTGCCTGCCAGAAGGGCAGGTAGAACGCCTCGTCCTGGATGATGGCATCCAACTCGTATAGTGCCGCCACTCGACGTTGCTTGTCGGTATCAAACCGATAGACGTCGATGAGGGAATCCGTGTACGCCGTTCCATAAGCCCATACGTTGTTGTTGTTCTTCGTCTCCTTGTAGACGGAACCGAAGTATTGGTGCGGTCCTGGATACAGCCCTGACGTACGAGACATGATCGTCATCTCATATTGCCGCTCCAGGCCATTGCGGAAAGCGGTGCCCGGTTCCAGGAGTCGGAGTTCCATCTCCACACCGAAACGCTGAAATGTCTGTTTCACCACCGTCATGTGACGCTCGAGGCCCTTGCTGCCATACGAGAGCGTGAAGGAGGCCCGATTGCCCGCTGCATCCACCAGAATGCCGTCATCTCCTCGTTCCTCGTACCCCGCAGCCCGCAAATGCTCACGCGCCTTGAGTGGATCAAAGCTGTACGGGATCAGGTCGCGATTCTCATACTCCGTCCCGGTGAAAGCAGAGACCTGTTTGTAGTACGCATTGTACATCAACTTTTCGTTGATCACGTCGAAGTTGAACAGGTGCTGGATCGCTTTGCGAAAGTCCTTGTTGTGAAAAATCGGCTTCTCCAGATTCATGGCGAAGCCGTAGACCCCTTGCGGGTAGTCGACGAACAGGCGTTTGCGGTGTACCCAGCCCTTCTTCACGGCATCAAATTCCATCTCCTCCGCCCACTTCTTCGCCGTGTTGACCGAGTAATAGGTCAGTTCGCCTTTCTTGAAAAAGTCGAAGGCGCGATCGTTGTCCTCGATGACACGGATGTGGATACGGTCGACATTGTACATGCCCTGCATGTAGTGCTTGTCCCGCCCCCACCAGTCCTTGAGTCGCTCAAAAGTGACATACTGTCCGGCGACCTGTTCGTCGAGCAGATACGGTCCCTGAACGGGAAGCACGCTGTTGTTGTAGCGTGCCGGGAAACCCTCTTCCAGGGTTACTGCGTGCGCGGGTGTTGCCCAGAGATCGAACATGTCGAGGGGACGCCAGCTCTCGAACACGCCCACCACCTTGAGCACATACGGCTCGACGGCGACGATCTGATCGAAGTAATCCTTGGCATATTGGTTGAAGAAGGGATCGACGATGTTTTCGCTCTGCATCATATGCCAGGTGTGTACATAATCTGCCGCCGTCAGCGCCTTGCCGTCGCTCCAACGGGCGTCTGGATCGAGTTTGTAATAGATCGTCTTGCCATCGCTCTGCACCGACCAGTGGGTCGCCATGATGGGGATGTAGTTGTCCGTCGTCGGATGTCGGGAGACCAACGTGAAGTCCATCGAATAGGCTCGTTTCCAACCAGCAAAACTATCATTGGCATTCGGCCCGACCACACGCAGGGTCAACGGGTATGACGTCATGTTCGTGTAGAAGGTGCCACCCTTCTTCGCCGCAGGATCGCCGATGGGTGGATCCTCGTTGTTGGTCACCCATTCGATAGCGGACAGATCCTCAGCGGTTGCGGGCATCATCATTGCGAACAATACCAGGGGCAACAGCAGAAATCTCATTGAATGTCGAGACATGGAGTCCTTTCGATTACCGGTAGTGGGCGTACTGTTTCGGGTCGAAGGCTTCCCTGATCGATTCGCCGATCAGGGTCACCAGCAGCAAGGTGATGGAAATTGCTGAGAAGGGTGCGACACTCAACCAGATCTTGTCGCGATTGTGACTCGCCAGAGCCTGATCGATCATCTCACCCCAGCTCGGTGTCGGCGCCGGCAAGCCGTAACCCAGATAGTCGAGCGCTGTCAGGGCGCTGATGGCGCCGACGATGGCGAAGGGCGTGATCGTCACCAACGGCGTCAGGCAGTTGGGCAACAGATGCCGGAAGATGAGGCGCCAGCGAGAGGCACCGAAAGAGCGTGCCGCCAGACAATACTCCTTCGTCTTCTCACGATACATCTCCGTGCGCATGTAGTAGGTCATGCGAATCCACTCAAAGAGCGACATGATCGCCAGCAGCAACAGGAAGCCCGGCTTGAAGAAGGTCGCCAGCAGGATGACGACATAGAGAAAGGGCAGTGTCGACCAGACCTCGATGAATCGCTGGCTGTAGATATCGAAACGCCCACCGAGAAAACCTTGTAACGAACCGATGGCGGTGCCTGCCGCCTGACCGACGAAGACCAGAATCAGGGCAAAGAGGATGGAGATACGGAAACCATAGAGCAGCCGCGCGAAGACGTCACGTCCCTGCGAGTCGGTGCCAAACCAGTGCCGGCTGTCCGGCGCATTGGGCGGTGGTTTCTCGTAGTCGAAATCAGGCTCGTAGGGATCGTGTGGCACCGGTGGCATGATCACCCAGTTGCCAGAGTCTGCGGCGTCGAATGTTGCCTGCAAGGCCAGATAATCGGCCTCCACGTCCTCAAAGCCATACTCGTCCTGCTGGCCGAAAGTGGCCATGTCATGGTATTGGAACGTCGGAAAATAGAGCGACCCTTCGTAGCTGACGACGATGGCGCGACGATTGGCCAGATAGTTGGAGAACAGCGACAACAGCGTCAGCGAAGCGAGGATGACAAAGGAGTAGAAGCCACGGCGGATCCGCCGAAAGCGCTGCAGCCGCTTCCGCGTAATCGGGTTGAGCCGCAATTGCATCATCGGCGCGACCTCGACCTGGCGGCGTTGAACCAGCGCCAACTGAGAATCCCCGTAGACGACGCCATCATTCCCCAAATCTCACTCGTGGGTCCGCCCCTGCGACGCATAAATCACTCAGCAGATTACCGAGCAGCATCAGTGCGGACGAGATGAAGATGTAACCCATGACGACTGGGTAGTCCCGCGACGTGATCGCTTCCCAGAAGAGCAGGCCCATCCCAGGGATACCAAAGACGCGCTCGATCAACAGCGAGCCCGTCAGGATCAGCGAGATGTTATTGCCAAAGCTCGTGGCGATGGGGATCAGCGAATTTCGCAGTGCATGGCCGAAGACGGCACGCTTCCACGTCATGCCCTTAGCGAGGGCAGTCTTGACGTAATCGGCACCCATGTTCTCCAGCAGACTGTTCTTCATCAGAATCGTCATGAAGGCGAACAGATGGATGGCATAACAGATCACGGGCAACGCCGTATGATGCATGCGGTCTTGAATCTTGCCGAACAATGACATCTCGGCAAAGCCCTGACTCTCGAAACCAGCCAGGGGAAACCAGTCGTGCTGCACGGCGAAGAATGCGAGTAGCACCGCCCCCAGAGCGAAACCGGGTATGGAATAGCCGAGGAAGATGAAAATGGAGGTGATGTTGTCGAAGTGCGACTTGTGGCGAAGCGCCTTGAGAATCCCCAGTGGTATGCAGACAGAATAGGTGAGCAGGAAAGCGATGACACCGAAATAGACGGAGACCGGAAAGCGACTGGCGATCAAATCCTCGACGGGGAGTGTGTAACGAAAGGAATCGCCTAAATCGAGGGTGACCAGTTTGCCAAGGTAGATCGCGTAGCGTACGAGGATGGGTTTATCGAAGCCGTAATAACGCTGCAGACTCCGCAGATCCTCCTCGGGGATATCGATGGAGGAGACACGCTGTGAGGCCCCTGCCCCCGTCTCGCCGAAACCTTCGGCACCGGCGATACGCATGCGCATCTGGTCGATAGGCCCACCCGGTACAAACTGGCATAGCAGGAACACGACGAAGGTGATTCCCAGCAGGGTCGGCAGCATCAGCAACAGCCGACGGAGGGTAAAATCGCGCAGGGCGTTTGATCGAGTCATCGGCATGGTTTCGACAGAATATTAATAGTAGTAAGGCGGACCGATTGCTGCAGGACTATGTCGTCAGCCGCCTATCGACTGTCACCTGCTCCGCCATGGAGGATCACCTGGTATGCGACGAGCGCCGCCGCTACATGCACGTTCATCGATGGACCTTTGCCATACATGGGGACGAAGACAGCGCCATCACACTGCCCGAGGGTGCCCGCATAGACACCATTCGTTTCGTTTCCGAGGACGAGGCAAACGCGGTCACTCCAGGCGAACTCGAAGAAGGGCTGCGTGCCCCGGGCAGTTTCCAGGGCCACCACCTGATAACCCTCTGCCTTTAGCGTTGCCACAGCCTCGTGTGTATCAGCGATTCGCCGCCAGGACACGCGCCGATCGTGACCACGGGATGTGCGGTCGATCTCGTCATCGGGCGGTGTCGGGGTCTTGCCGGTAAACACCAGTTCTCGGGCACCCATGGCGTCGGCGATACGGAACATCGAACCCACGTTGCGTGGATCATCCAGGCTCTGCAACAGAAAAGCCACTTCCGCTTGTGGCGGAAAGTCCTTTGCCGCCTGCTCGAAGAGTCGACGGATCTCAACCTTGCGCAGAGGTAACATGTTATAGTGTCCGGCGCCGCATCCAGAGGAGGGTGACATTTGCGGCGACGAAGAGCCACACGCCAACGACGATCCAACCCCGGCGCTGGCGCCAGTGTTCGGATTCATCGAGCACCTCACCGACAGCGGCGATCTCCTCGTCAAAAGCGTCGATCGAAGCACCGATCAGACCCATGTCGAGTGCGTGCGTGCGCGGTTCGACCTGCCGCAGTGCCGCCCCCGCGCCCTCCAGCAGTCCGACGGAACGCCGCAGTCCCGCATCGAGTCCCTGCAGGCTGTCGAAGCGCACGGCCATGGCTACGAGACTCGCCTCGGCCCCCGCCAGCTTCGACTCGATGGCGGTGACTCTTTTCTCGACCCGGCTATCGCCTCGATGACAGACCGCACAAGTCGTGTCCATCAACGCCAGGGTCGCGTCGATGACGAGATGGTTCTGGTGACAGGTGACACAGGTCGGACTGTCGGGATCGGTGTCGTCCGCGTGCGGTCCCAGCGCGAAGAATTCTGCCGGGCCACTGTGGCATTTGGCACAGAGGGTGACGATATCAGAGCGCGTCGGTTTACCGATAAATCCGGTGTCCTGGGCTTTGGCCACCTCGGCGTCTGGCTCGAAGGGATTGCCGCCATGACAGTCATTGCACAATAGCAGACCGCGCTGATAATGCACGCTCAAGGCAAACTCATCGCCCTGTTCGAAGTGACAGACCGTGCACCACACATCGTCGAGTGAGACCTGCCCCTCGGGCACCTCTGGCGTATCCTGAGCGCCAGCAGGCCAGGCGAGCACGAGGCTCAGCAGTGCCAGCCATCGCATCAGTCTTCTCCCCCTTCTTCTCCACCTTCGGCGACGTCCACCACGCGATGAGGTACGCCCTGCACGTCGAAGTGATACGTCGTGCCGAAGAATGTGCTCGACGTCTCGGACAGGTGACCGAGGACGCCGAGCAGTCCGATCACAGCAGAAACGATCAGCCAGCCAGCCACGACACGGGGGCGACGGCCGGGGTGTCGCTCCGGCGAGGTATCGATCACCAGGGGGAGTAGGACCAACACGAGCACCAGCAGGGGCGGCATATTCACGCCCACGACTTCAGGCACATACTTCAACAGTTGATAGGCGGGGAGAAAATACCATTCTGGTTTGATGCCCGCAGGGGTGTTGAGAGGATCCGCCGGCGAGCCGATGTGTGCCGGGTAGAGCAGCGCCAGGCTGACGAGCACGCCGAAAATCACGTACATCGTCGCACTGTCCCTGAGAACGTGGTTGGGAAAAAATGGTTCACCACCATCGACACGCAGTTGGGCCGGCGTCGGCTCTGGTTCATCTGTACGACGCATCGATGAGATACCCTGATACCGTATCAGCAGCAGGTGCAGTCCCATGAGGCTCAGAAGCAGCAACGGCAGCAGGAACACGTGGACGACGTAGAACCGGCCTAGGGTGGCATCGGCGACCTCGTTACCGCCAATCATGAACTCTCGCGTAATCGGTCCGAGCACGGGCAACGAAGCCGGCGCCTCCGTGGCGACGACGGTACCCCAGTAGGCGACCTGGTCCCACGGCAACAGATAGCCGGTGAAGCCAAACCCCAGGATCACAGCCAGTAGCATTACGCCGACGATCCAGGTGAGTTCTCGCGGCTTCTTGAAACCGCCGTAGAAAAACACGCGGAACATGTGCAGCAGAGCCAGGATGACGATCAGATGGGAGCCCCAGTTGTGGGCCGAGCGGATCAACCAACCGAGGGGCACCTCGTACATGATCGACTCGATACTGGCAAAAGCCTCCCGCCCTGTCGGTTTGTAATACACCATCAACAGGACCCCCGTCAACAGCTGCACGCTGAGCAGCAGAATCAGGGCTGCCCCCATCGTGAACAGCCAATTCACGTGGCCAGGCACGGGCTTGTGCAGATTGTCGAGCAGAGCCCGTCGCACGGGTGCCAGATGCAGCCGTTCGTCGAACCACTCCCACAGTCGCTGCACCGATTATCCCTCCAGCGGCGGACGCACGCGGATGCCATCCTCTTCGATGGTCAACGACACCAGACCCAATGCTTCTCGTGCCGGACCTGCGAGCACTTCGCCGTGCAGATTATAGCGCGCACCGTGACAAGGGCACTCCACCAGCTGACTGGTGGCATTCCACGCGACCGTGCAGCCCAGATGGGTACAGGTCGCCTGCATACCAACGAGGCCATCCGGTCGGCGTACAACCAGGATCTTGCCGAGCCGCGAACGGCCCACAACACTGCCATCCGAGTCGATGTCCTCCGCCCGCAGGGGGCCGTGCGAACCGACGAGGAACTCACTGCCACCACCACCGGCGGCAGGCCACAAGTAAGCGAGGATGGTGCCGGCGAAGCCGGAGATCGTACTGATGAAGCCGAGACTGAGCAGGGCACTCACCCAACGGCGTGTCGGACCCACCAGCGGCGGAGAATCGGACATGGAAACCTCGTTGCGGAAAGACGGGGGCGGGGCAGACACGGACCCACCGTCAGACGGGGCCCGTGCGGCAGCAGACTAGTCTACGAGGTCACGGAAGGCGGATTTGACCTGGGCCCAGGTGGACGAGGCAACTGCCGTCGCAACCGGTGAGGGCGGAAAACTCTCATCATCCCCCGCCAGGGTCACATCATCGACATTCCCGGGATTGTCGTCGCCGATAGCCCAGAGGCCATCCGCGTCGAGCAACTCCTGGCCATTAGTGGCACCATCGCCATCCGAGTCCAGAGCCGCTAGCTCCGGTCCCCAGACGACGTCAAATTCGGACAGAAAGCCGTTCTCTATTTCGCCGCCAAAGGGATTGCGCGCACCGCCACCGCCTGGATTGAGGTGGCACAGGACACACCCGATATTCGTGCCATTGGGAACCTGTGTGACACGATGGGGACGTGCTTCGATGGCGCTGGCATATAGCAGAATTGCTGCCGCCAGGGCTGCGAGGGTTTTTGCGTGATACAAAGGACGAACCTCCTGAGTCGTGTGATCTAGTCAGTGTACGAAGTAATCTTGATTTGTGTTTTCGTCTACCGATTGATCTCGTGACCCGGCTGGTCTCCTTGTCAGTCCCATGGTCGGCGTCTTGAGGCCCTCCCCCAAACACCGCAGTGCAACAGGCGCGCAGACCGCGCGCCACGTGATGATTATTCGCTTTTTGGCACCATGCGTCGTTCGCCGTTCTCGTAGACCACGTCGTAGGGACCTTCGGGAACCGGCAGATGGCGCAGGGCCAACTCGCCCTGGGTAATGAGTGGCTCCGTCTTGCCCAACAACTCATCGAGCGACTGCTGTGGCGTCGAGTCCGTCGTGTCGATCTCCACGAGCAGCCCTTTGTGCGTAAACAGTGACTTATCGACTTCGGCGGCGAAACGCTGCCTGAGCTCCGGCACATCATCTGACTTGATAATCGGATACTGGTGCGGTTGCTCAGCCATACGGGCACGAATCTTGTCGTCGCTGGCGGTGACATGGATCAACACCACGTCGGGCAACCTGGACTCAAGGACCTGCACCTCATACAAGCGCTGATGCCTGTAGGCGTATCGGGGATAATACGGATTCTCCGGATCTTCGCCATACATCTCCGAATAGATGGCCTCTTCGATGTGCCAACCGGCGATCATGACGTGATCGTAGTTGCGCATGACCTCGACGTGATACTGCAACTGCATGCGCTGCAGGCGCTCCTTCACGTCATTCGGATAATCGACATAGGCCGCCCGCGACTCGGGACTCAGCGTCGAGTCGGGGATGGTGAAATGGTCATCCCCGTGCACCCGCAGGCTGCGCTGTCGATAGTACGCAGTGAGCAGATCGATCAAAGTGGACTTGCCGGAATACTCGAGACCGACGAAAACACAGCGCATATTGGATTGCATCCTTTTCGCGGTGGTGGCCCCCGGAGGAAGAGGTATATTCACCACTGAGGAGGAGGTATATTCACCACTCCGGTGACACGGAAACCTTGCCAAGATAGGCAGGTTGCGCAATCGCCGGCAAACCGATGACGAGGCCATGGCCGATTCACCTGCCCGACCCGACCCCCGAGTGGGGGTACTGATCGCCCAGCTGGGCACGCCGGAGGCGCCCACAGCGAAGGCCTTGCGGCCCTATCTGAGACAGTTTCTGTCCGACCGCCGCGTCATCGATCTGCACCCGCTGAAATGGTGGCCCATTCTGTACCTGTTCATCCTCACCCGCCGGCCGGCACGTTCGGCACGCCTCTACCAGCGTATCTGGACCAAGGACGGCTCACCCCTGCTCGTGCACTCCCGGGCCCAACAGGAGGGTGTGCAGACGCGACTCGGTGACGGCTATCGTGTCCTCGTTGGCATGCGCTATGGTCATCCGAGTATCGATGTCGCTATGGCACAGTTTGCCGCCGAAGGCATCGAGCGGATCGTCGTACTGCCCATGTTTCCTCAGTTCTCCTGTGCGACGACGGGCTCGGTCTATGACGCCGTTACCCGCGCGGCCTTCGGTCGCCGCGGCACCTTCTTCTTCGACCGCCGACGGCGCATGCCGACGATCCGCTTCATCCCACCCTACTTCGAGCACGCCGACTACATCGACAGCCTGAAAGTGATCGTTGAGGAGCAGGTGCAAGCGATGGGATCCGTCCCCGATCGCTATCTGATAACATTTCACGGCATCCCGCGACGTTATGTCGAGGAGGGGGACCCGTATCGCCAGCATTGCTTGCGCACGGGACAACTGCTCGCCGATGCGCTCGGACTGCAATCCGAGCAATGGGTCCAGGGCTTTCAGTCCCGCTTCGGCAAAGAAGAGTGGCTGCAACCATACACGGAGGATGTCCTGGCCGGGTTGCCTGATGAAGGTGTGAAGAAGCTGCTGGCCACATGTCCAGGGTTCACGGCGGATTGTCTAGAAACAGTGGACGAAGTCGGCCATGAAGGGGGAGAGATCTTCCGCGCCGCCGGGGGCGAGTTGCTGCATCTGGCGCCTTGTCTGAATGCCCATCCACGCTGGCTTGATGCGATGACGTCGATCGTGCGCTCTGAGGCCTCGGGCTGGCATGCTGGAGAACCCTCTTGAGTGACCCCATCCTGGACGCGGGCCAAGCAGGCAAAGCTGCTGCGGTTGGCGCGGGCCCTTGTCGATGTTCGTCAGGGTCGCGTTCTGGTGACACCAACAGAGCCGGCAGAGGGCTACTGGTTCGGTGGTGGCAACGTGGTGTGGGACACCGATGGCAGTCTGCTCATGGTCGGGCGCTACCGTGACGCCGGTGACAGTCGCACCGGACTGGCTGCCGGGCCCCGTGGCCGGGAGTTGGCGCTGTTACGTTCGACCGACGATGGGCGCACCTTCGCCAAGGTGGCTGCGTGGTCCAAAAAAGAGATCGGTGGCAGCTCTCCCGTCCTCAGTATCGAAGGTGCTGCCCTGCATGTGACCTCGGACGGAGCCCAGATCTTTCTTTCCACGGAGCGTCAACGGCGATATCCGAAAAGACTGCAGTCCTTCCAGAAGCCGGGAACGGGCGTGTGGGCTATCGACCGCTTCGGCGCCGCAAAGCAGCGCCGGACTCGACGCGGGCAGCGGCCTGCGCCGCATCCTGACAGGTGACGATCCGGCCTATCTACATGTAAAGGACCCGAATCTATCCCCAGGGCTGGATCCATCCAATGTGACGGAGCGGCTCTTGCTCTACTGCACCCATCCGTACAACTGGTCATCCAGTGCCAGCGGCTGGGCCCGTATCGACGAGGCGGGTGACATTATCTGCGGTGGCGACGACTTCTTTGGGCGGGGCCCGGTGTGGGATGTCGCCGCCAGTCGGATCACCTGTCGACTGCCCGTGCCCCGCATCGGGGTCTTCGCTGACCTGCCGGCACTCAGTCTGTACTTCTACGACGGTGCCGAGTGCCTGCGGGCCCACGACACGCACCACCACGGCGTGAGCCGACCACGGGGTTATTCCTGCGAGGAATTGGGTTGGCTGTAGCCTGGGGGATCGATGCCGACTTTCCGGAGGGTCTGCGGCGCTTGAGTCTGTTGCAGTCGGCCTTCGTATCCCCACACGGTTCGGGCTGCAATCGCTACGTCTGTGCCATCGCCGATGACGACGGTCTCTTCGCCATCTGGCAGCAGTCCAGCCAGCGGCGGTCGCAACCGCTGATGGGTCACCGTCTCACGTCACGCCGTCTGCGCTCGCTGCTGGACTAGCTAGTGCTAGTCGCCGTCGATACGTACTCGCAGCCAGTCGCTGAGATCGCGCAGACAATCGGCATCGATCTGGTGCCCCATGTCGTATTCCTGGTACGTCAGTTCCACCCCGAGTTCGCCGAACAGATCCCGCGAGATACGGGCCTCGGCGATGGGGATCAATGGATCACCGACACCGTGTGTCTGCAGCACCGGTTTTCCTCGTACACCAGCCGAAGCGGGCTCCGCCGGCATACGCTTCTTCGACCACAACCCACTCAGGAAAGCGACACCACCGATGTCATCTGGTCGCCTCAGCAATAACTCGAGGGCCATGGCACCGCCCTGACTGAAGCCGAGCACGACCGTATCACCGGCATCGTTGCCAGAGTCCTGCTGCAACTGCGTCAGCAATCGACTGAGTTGGTCCAACGACCGCTCGCCCACCTCGTAATCGACAACGACCCCGGCGACGGTGAACTCGATGGGGAACCAGGCATGGCCTCCCATGTCGAGGGGCAACGGGGCCCGGGCCGCGATGACACGGAATCGAGGATCCAGGTAGTCGGCGAGGCCGAGCAGGTCGGCCTCGTCACTACCATAGCCGTGCAGGACAATCAGCAGCGGTGGTCGCCGGTCACCCGGTTGGCGCGGTTCTCGGATGGCTGTGTGCAGCGAAGCGGTGGTCATTCGACAAGGATGTTCCACGTCCCGGGGCGATTCAATACGAGGGTTACCGTATCCTCTTCGGCGGCGATCTCCTGGACACTGGGATTCGGATACATCTTCTCGTTGCGCCACACGACTTCGCCATTGACACTGAGCGTTGGCTGGCGCCGGTCGCCGCGATCGATGGTTACTTCCGTACTGCCGTCGCCCTCGATCTCCACGGTCAATGTCGTGTTCTCATCTTCGTGTGCATCCACCGTGCGCCATGACAAGCGCAGCGACCCATTTGGCGTCACCAGTTCCGCTCGTGCGCGTGGAATCAGGGCAAAGGCGGGCCGGATCTGCGTACGACGAAATCCAGGTTCCAGCGGTGTCACTCCAAGCAGCCATCGGACCAGCAGATAGTCTGGACCCGGAGCGAGTCGATCTGCTTCCGCACCGCGTTTGTCCCGCCAAGTGAAGCCGTCGCGATCAGCGATGCGCAGCCACTGATTCTGCACCACCGCGAGGGCCCGCGCCGACTGACCGCTACGCCACAGAGCCTCGGCGAGGAAGAATGCCTGGCGCAGATCTGCCACGGGCGTCACACCTGAACCCCGCATCGATGTCACCAGCCGTGATACACGCTCCGCGGATGGCGCACCGGCAAGCAACACAAGGGTCTGCGTGAACTGATTGGCCTGCTCCCCTGCAGCTGTGTCAACGTAGAGACCAGCCGGGTCCCGCCAACGCGACTCGATGGCCGCGAACAGACCCTGCAGCCGCGTTTCACAGTCATCGGCTTCTGTCGTGCGACCCAATCGCCGACAGGTGCGCGCCGCAGCGGCGGCACCCGTCGCTTGCTCGGCGATCTGTTGTGTGCTGGGATGCCCCTCGGTCGCAGCCATCGCCGAGGACACGGCCGCCGGCAAAAGCCGCCGTACGGTATCGTCATCACCCGACCACAGATGGTAAACCTCCAG
>Ga0310124_10002141_pt1 | contig 13674 bp, 9 predicted proteins | sample CB11b_AW_Bot5_MG_FD_203507 | JGI IMG/M metagenome (GOLD analysis project Ga0310124, IMG submission 203507) | Marine microbial communities from Western Arctic Ocean, Canada - CB11b_AW_Bot5 | ecosystem: Environmental > Aquatic > Marine > Oceanic | place: Canada: Western Arctic Ocean | collected...
GGGCGATGACTGGAGAGGAATCGACCTCGGTCGAGAGCTCGAAAGTCACGCAGGAATTGATGGCCGTTACGGCGGTCGTCAGCCTGGTCGAATGGGAGAGCGGACCTAAAGGAAAGCGAACCCAGACGGACAGGACTAGGGGAGCGGAACCAATCGCAAGAGAGGGAAAGCGAACCACTCGCTGCGAGGAGTGAAGGTGATGGAACACGCATCGGCCGGAATCCGTGATGAGGGGGGGAGAAAACCGCAAGGCGACCGAACCACCACTGAACAGAGGAAGATCGGAACGTGGGATGCCACTGGAACGAGACGTGGAGAGGGCTGAGTGAAACCGTCAGGCGGAACGAGGCCACCTGTGGCAGGGGATCAAACTGCGCTTCGGCAAAGTGAGAGAAACTGCGTCAGGGAAGGCGAGCCCTTCGACTTCGGTCGGGGGGGGAGCCGACCCGAACCGGTGACGAGGAATCGGTCGTAAGGCCAGGAAATCGAATCCGGGGGGGAAGCGAAGAACCCGACGAACTAGAAGGGAACAGAAGGAACCGAAAGGAACCGGAAGGGAACAGAAGGAACAGAAGGAACCGACCAGAACCCAGCAGGGAGAAGAAGGGGACGCAAGGAACCGGATTCAAACTGCACCAGCGGAGGCTGGTGGGCGGGGGAAGTTCGACCTCCGGATCGAACCCGCCCACCAGTTCTCCCAATCCCCCGTCTTTTCGACGAGATGAGGCTTGTCCAGTTCCTTCCTGTTCTAATGGTTGCGACGCTCGAAGCGCTTCGCGAGTCGATTGCACAACTCTCTTCTTGAAGCCGGATTCACTCTCCGGTCATGCTCTCTGGGCGCACCCACTCATCGAATTGCTCGTCTGTCAACAGACCCAGTTCAAGCGCACTCTGGCGCAAGGTGGTGCCGTTCTCATGGGCTCGCTTGGCGATCTTGGCTGCGTTGTCATAGCCGATGTGCGGGTTGAGCGCAGTCACCAGCATCAGTGAGTTCTCGAGGTGAGAGGCGATGTTCTCTTCATTGGCTTCCAGCCCGGTGACGCAGCGGTCAGCGAAGGAGCGGCAGGAGTCGGACAGCAGGCGGATGCTGTGCAGCAGCGCGTGGATCATCAGCGGCTTGTAGACGTTCAACTCGAAGTTCCCCTGGCTTCCCCCCACTGTCACCGCCGCATGGTTTCCCATCACCTGGCAGCAGACCATCGTCAGTGCCTCCGCTTGAGTGGGGTTGACCTTCCCGGGCATGATGCTCGAGCCCGGTTCGTTCGCTGGTAGCGACAGTTCACCGATCCCGCAGCGCGGCCCGGAGCCGAGCCAGCGGATGTCGTTGGCGACTTTCATCAGCGAGACGGCGAGAGTGTTCAGAGTGCCGCTCATCGCCACGATGGCGTCGTGGGCTGCGAGTTGGGCGAACTTGTTGTCGGCGGAGGTGAACGGCAGTCCGGTCCTGCGGGCGATACGCTCGGCCACCAATTCAGCGAACTCGGGGTGTGAGTTCAGTCCGGTGCCGACCGCGGTTCCGCCGAGGGCGAGTTCGTGGAGGTCCTCGAGAGAGAACTCGATGCGGCGAATGTCTGCGTCTAGTTGGGCCACATACCCGCTGAACTCCTGTGACAGGGTGAGTGGGACGGCGTCCATCAGGTGGGTGCGTCCGATCTTCACGATGCCTTCGAACTCGCCGACCTTGGCTGCCAAGGATGAGCGCAGATGGTTGACCGCCGGCAGCAGCCGGTGGCTGACCTCCTCAGCAGCAGAGATGTGCATCGCGGTCGGAAAGGTGTCGTTGCTGCTCTGGCCCCGATTGACGTGGTCGTTCGGGTGTACCGGTTGCTTGCTGCCCAGTTCACCGCCGGCCATCTCGATGGCGCGGTTGGCGATCACCTCGTTGCAGTTCATGTTCGTCTGCGTTCCCGAGCCTGTCTGCCAGATGTGTAACGGGAAGTGAGAATCGAGTTCGCCCGAAATCACCTCGTCACAGGCGCCCCCAATCAGTTCACCCAGTTTCGCATCGAGTTCACCCAGTTCGACATTTGCCTCGGCTGCTGCTTGCTTGAGCACACCGAAGGCGCGGATGACCGGGCGCGGCATCAGATCGTCTCCGATGTCGAAGTTGAGCAGCGAGCGAGCTGTCTGCGCGCCCCAATAACGGTCGGCGGCAACCTCGAGTTCACCCATCGAGTCACGCTCCAGGCGCACCTCGCCAGCACTCGCTTTGGCGGTGCGCTCGGTGATGTCCTCGGGCACATCTGACGGACCTTGCGCTTCCGATTCCATGCCCTGCTCGATCAGTCGCGCGATGGTCGCTGAGCGACCGTGTTCACGCCCCCTTCCAACCTGTCTGTCGAGCCTGCGGGCCAGTTGTTCAGGCAGGCTCACGCTGATGATACGACGGTCTCCCGCCCGGTGTCTCGCCATGGTGTTGGCCTAACTTGCTTATTTATTAAATATACTCTATGAACGACTCACAGAACAGCCTTGCTCATCTGAATACATCTCTCAAAGCGCAAGTCGCGAACGGTTGAAGCATCACTCGCGAGTGACGGAGATGATCTGCATCGGGTTGACCGGGCGGTCTCCTGCACCAGTGGGTGTGCGCTCGATGGCACCTACCACATCCATCCCTTCGACGACCTTGCCGAACACAGGATGCTTGGAGTCGGTACCCCTGTCCCACCAATCGAGGAACGAGTTGTGCTTGGTGTTCACGAAGAACTGGGAACCACCACTGTTGGGGCCACTGTTCGCCATGCTCAAAGTCCCCACCTCATTGGAGAATTTGGCGCCGTCGAGGTGCTCGTCCTGGATGCTGTAGCCTGGGCTGCCTGTGCCGCAGCGGGGGGAGTTGGGGTCGCGTGAATGGGGACATCCACCTTGGAGCATGAATCCCGGAATCACCCTGTGGAAGTGCAACCCATTGTAGTAGCCGTCGTCCGCCAGTTTCAGGAAGTTCCCAGCCGTGATCGGCATATCTTCTGTGAACAGTTCGATGATCACGTCACCCTCGCTGGTTTGCATTATCACTCTCGTCATCTCAATCCTCGCGCCGGCTGTGCAAGCCCCTCCCTTTGAGCGTGTGGGAGGTGGACCATCCTCTACTGATGCCTCAAGCGCTGGCTTCAATATCCGACAATGTGACCAGTGGGAGCAATGGTATTCCTGCGTCCGCGAACGCTTCCGCGCCACCTTCCTGACGGTCGAGGATGGTGATGCATGCGACCACCTCGCAGCCGATATCGACCAGACGTTCTGCCGCCTTGAGCGCTGAGCCCCCGGTGGTGGTCACATCCTCAAGGATGACACATCTGTCACCCGCAGACAGGGTGCTGCCCTCGATTCCTGGTGGATTACCGGTCTTGCGCCCCCCTCTGCCCTTCGCCTCCTTGCGGATGATGAATCCGTTGAGTGCCGAGCCGATCGGTGCCTTGGCGATGGCGATGCCAGTCAGCGGGACCGCCCCGAGTTCAAGCCCGCCGATGGCGTCTACGTCGAGACCCTCGAGCTCAGCGTGCATGAGCACGCCGAGCAGGTGGGCGCATTCAGGGTCGAGCATCACCGGTTTCATGTCGAAGAAATGCCGGCTGGTGCGGCCGCTGGCGAGGGTGAACTCCTCAGTGTCCGAACACAGCCAAGCGAGGTCGCGCACCTTGACGACCAATCGCCCACGCGCATCAGCGGTGTCGGTAGTCTCGCCCATCTGCTCGCCGAACACCGCTCTCGACCTGAGCAGAATAACCTTCGCTGAACTCCACCACCTTCAGCAGCGGCCCATCTATTCCCGACCGAACCCTCATAGACGCTCGCAGAGGCACTTGATTCGCCGTGCCCGGGCTAGGTGCATAATCAGCACTCACAGGGTGGATTCGAGGGAACAACATGCCAGCAGGATGGGACGAGCAACGGCTCTCAGCTGAGATTGATGCCTATCAGGAGTGGCTCGACGAGCGTGCTGACGAAATCTATCTTGTCGCCGAGACGGCGAAGGCGCTCGGCAAGGACTTCAGCGAGGTGGTCGAGATACCGCGGGCCGCCGACCTCGCTGGGCGTACCGAGAAGTTGCTCGAGGAATACCTGGAAGGTATGGAAATCGAGACCGAGTTGCGTCAAATGCTGCTGGAGCATGAGGACCGCGAGACGACCGCCATCGAGATGGCCACGCGCGTCGCCAAACGCATGCACGCCCGCACGAAGGATCTCGTTCAGGCGATTGAGACCGGCTTGCGCGTTGGGCTCGCTATCCTCACCGAGGCGGTGCTGGTTGCTCCGCTCGAGGGCATCGGTCGTGTTCAACTGCTGCACAACGAGGACGGTTCACAGTTCGTCTCCATCGATTTCTGCGGGCCCATCCGCGCCGCAGGCGGTACCGCCCAGGCGCTTGCTGTGCTCATCGCCGACGTCATCCGTCGCGAACTCGGGGTAGGCGCGTACAAGGCCCGCTTCGATGAGGTGGAGCGGGTGAAGGAGGAGTTCGGCCTCTACCGCGGCAACCTGCAGTACCGCCCGCCGCCCGAGGAGGTGGAGATGATCGTGCCCGCCTGCCCTGTGATGGTGAACGGGGAGTCGACGGAGAACATCGAATGCTCTGGTTACCGTGATCTCGAGAACATCGAGGGCAACCGCGTGCGCGGTGGAGTCGTGCTGGTCATAGGAGAGGGACTGTGCCTGAAGGCGCCTAAGGTGCAGAAGCACACAGAGAGACTGCAGATTCCCGGCTGGGAATTCATCACCCACTTCGCCAACAAAGGGAAGGATTCCGAGGAGAATGGTCAGACCGGTCGCCACAGACGCAGCATCGAACCCAACTCCCGCTTCATGGACGACATCATCGCCGGCCGTCCGGTGTTTGGGGAGCCCTCCAAACCAGGGGGATTCCGCCTGCGTTACGGGCGCACACGCGCCACCGGCCTTGCCGCAGGTGCGCTCAACCCTGTGACGATGCACGCGCTCGGTGAGTTCATCGCCGTCGGGACGCAGATGAAGATCGAGCGACCCGGCAAAGCGTGCGCAGTCACACCCTCACACGTTATCGAGGGCCCATGGGTGCTGTTCAGTGACGGTAATTTCGGCAGGATCGACCTGCTCGATGGCTGGAACCAGCTGGACGAGGCGCCAGAGTGCATCTGGGACAACGGGGAATTAATGCTCGGCTACGGTGAATTCCTTGAGAACAACAAGCCGTTGGTGCCATCGGCGTACAACCGCGACTGGTGGGCGGCAGACATCATCGCGGGACTCGTAGATGAGGACGCTGTCACCGACCTCGCCCAGTTGCTAGACTTGCAGCGCTCGGAACTGCCCGAAGGCGTCCCTGTGACAGAGGTTGGGGGAGATGCCGTCAAGTCGGCGAGGAGCGGACGGCTGTGGAATCGCTTCCTACGCGACATGCTAATCGATTGGGAGGTGGCAAAGGGGATCATCGCTCGATTCCAGGCAGCGGTGCCTACTCCGTGGAATCTCTGGTGGGCCGACCTGCCGCTCGAGTGGACCGCACCGCTGCGGGATCAACTGCTGAGAGCGACGACCGAACCGGGTTCTGCGGGAGCGCAGAATGGATGGCGTGAGTGGGACCCAGATGCAGCACGGCTGCGTCTTCCGACAGGCAGCAGCAGTGGGAAGCAGATTCGGTTGGTGACAGCGAGAGATGCTTCCGGAGTCGAGGTGCAACCTGATCGATTCCTCGATTCACTGCTCGTCGAACACGGCCTCGTCAAGTCCGCCTGTTTGGTACTGGGCGTGGCGCATATCCATGACGGCGATGATCTGCTTCTGCTCGAAGGCTGGGAGGGGCTGCTCGACGGACTCGGACTTGAGCAGGTCGATGGGGAGGTACGCTCGCGTACGGAACTCATCGCGATCCTCGACGAACGCCTCTCTCGGATTGCACACGCGCGCCAGGTGGTGAGCAACGAGCGGCTCAGAAAGAAACTGATCGGAGCGGATCAGGACGCCGTGCGCACTCAGGCGGAGACAGCAGCGCGTCAGCGAGGTGAGAGCATCGCCGCCACCGAGCGTGCTGGCGAGGACGCAGCCGGTGAGATCGAAGACGAGGGTCCCGAGGATGCACATCGTCTGGAAGCTGCCGAGGCGCTGCTTGACGAGCATGATGTCGACTGCACGCTCTGGCTGGTGCGCCGCATCAGTGAACTGCGCTGGGAGAACGCCGCGCCGGTGCGCATCGGTGCGCGCATGGCTCGGCCGGAGAAGGCGGCGCACCGCGAAATGAAGCCCGCTGTCCACTCCCTGTTCCCAATCGCTACCGAAGGAGGCCCGCAGCGCCTGCTCCAGGCTGCGGCGGAACGTGGCTCTCTGCGCGTGCAACTGGGCGTGCGTGAATGCGTTCGCTGCGGCCTCCCCTCTCCGATGCTGAACTGTCATCATCGGCTCGTGCCAGACGAGCCTGCAACCTGCGGTGGCCGCACTGTCGAGAAGCAGCAGAGGCGCCCCTCCTGGCGCCGCCGCCGAGGCGAGTATCAATCGCTGCCGCTGCCACAGATGTTGGAGTCGGTGCGGGAGGGCTTGGGACTCGACCGTCTGCCGAAGAAGGTGAAATGTGTCAAGGGACTGATTTCGGCAAGTTGTACCCCTGAGCCACTGGAGAAAGGGGTGTTGCGGGCGAGGCACGGGCTGCCAGTGTTCCGCGATGGCACCATTCGCTTCGACATGAGCGACGTACCGGTGACCCATTTCCGGCCGTGTGAGATCGGCACATCCTGGAAGCGCCTGAAGGAACTCGGCTACACGCACGACATCGACGGTGAACGGCTGACCTCCGATGAGCAAATGCTGGAACTCTATCCACAGGACATGATTCCGTCACGCAATTCCATCGAGCATCTGAGTTCCATATGCGCTTTCATCGACGACCTGCTCATCCGCTTCTACGGTCTGGATCCGTTCTATTCCGTGGAGACTGAATCAGACCTCGTCGGCCAACTCGCCATCGGGCTCGCCCCGCACACCTCAGGTGGGGTGCTGTGCCGCATCATCGGATTCACCAAAGCCTCTGGTGGATATGCACACACCCTGTTCCACGCCGCAAAACGGAGAAATTGCGATGGAGATGAAGATTCGATTATGTTGCTGCTCGACGGCCTGCTCAACTTCTCTCGCGAGATCCTTCCCGCCAACCGCGGCGGCCGCATGGACGCACCGTTGGTGCTTACCACCCGGCTGAATCCCACCGAACTCGACAAGGAGGCGCTCAACGTCGACTGCGCCTGGTTCTACGACCGTCGCTTCTTCGAGGCGACGCTCACACAGCCACACCCCAAGGAACTCGACGATATCATGGACTACGCCGAGCGGCGCATTGGCAGCATCGGTGCGGTTCGTGGTTACGGATTCACACATGGACTGGACTCGCTGGACTCGGGGCCGACTAATTCGGCGTACAAGATCCTGGAGACGATGGTGGACAAGATGAATGCCCAGTTGGAGCTTGGAGGAAGACTACGCTCCGTAGACGTGCAGACCGTCGCTTCCTTGGTGGTGGAGGGACACTTCTTCCCCGACCTGCGCGGCAACCTCGTCGCCTTCACCCGCCAGAAGGTCAGATGCGGTCGTTGCGGCTATTCATACCGCCGCCTGCCACTCGCCGGCAAGTGCATCCGTCGCCGCCGTGGAGGAAGGGAATCAGGGCTGTGGGGCCGTTCGAGCGGACAGGACCAGTGTGGGGGCAACCTGATCATGACGGTGTCAGAGGGAGCCGTGCGCAAGTACGTCAAGGTGGCAGAGCACGTGATGGAAACCTATGACACATCGGAATACACGCAGCAGAAGTATAACTGGCTAGCAGAAACACTCGACGGATTGTTTGCCAACGAGCGCATCAAGGTCTACACTCTCGACGACTTCGTGTGAGGAATCCGCACCCCCCTCGTCGTGCTTCAGCAGGGCGTTTTCAGAGTCATCCGGGTCAGCGCTTATAACGCGCTGCAAAATTGGCCGACCATGGCCAGACCGGGACGTCATTCTCACCTGTCCTCCTCAGGTTACTCGGTCAGGCCTGGGTCGCATTCACTTGCGGTCCTCACTAAAACCGGGCCATCTTCGTCCTGATGTGATCTGCGGGGGTCACTCAGGGCGGCGGATGCGCCCACCCGCAAGCCATCCGAGCAGTGGTAGCATCGCAGAGGTGAGGAACACGGCGAACAGGATGCCACCGGTCACCTGGTAGCCTGAGAAGACCGAGTTCACCAGATCCAGTCCGAGGCTGAACAGGATCAGCCCGATGATGCGCGGCAGCGCGGCGGAGATGCCGGTGATGAGCCCGGAGAATCTTCCTCCGTAGTATGCAGCCAGCAGTACCCAGACCGTGGCGAGCATCAGGAAAATCGTGGCCGGGAAGGAAGGATACCACGCTTCTATGAACGGCACTGAAAGCAGCCCTAGTGGGAATGCCGTGATCCAGAAGAACATGCGCAACCACATCGAGATGCCGTGCACCTGGCGCATGGCGCGGCCGAGCGCACGCGGATCCTCAGCGGGCACAGCTCCACGATATTCAGCCCCGGAAGCCACCTCGTCAATGAAGGCGTTCTTGTGGCGCTTGGCCACACCGCGCATGCCCTTGCGCACCTGCTTCAGGTAGGCGTCGAGTTCCATTCAGTCCTCACCTCCGATCAGTTCCTGCATGCCATCTGCGAGTTCCGCCCATGCTGCACTCAGTTGTTCCAGTCTCTCCTTTCCAGCCTCGGTGAGTGAGTAGTACTTGCGCGCCCTCCGTCCTTCTACTTCCTTGCGCCATTCAGGATCGAGCATTCCGTTCTTCTCCAGTCTGCCCAACGCAGGGTAGAGAGAGCCTTCGGTGAGGGCCATCCCGCCGTTCGTTGCGGCGGCCAGACCGTCGAGGATCGCACCTGAGAAACTCGGTTCGCGAGCGATAAACGCGAGCAGCGCGAGCTCGAGCGCACCGCGCCTGAGTTCGCTTACTGCATCGGGTCTGCGCGCCATTTCTACACCCACTCGCTGCTGCGCATCCACGGTCGTCTGTCATAGCATTCGCCCCGCATCACATTTTCTCCGGGGGTTGGTGGAACATGCCTGTGGGAACTTCGGTTCGCGGGGGTGAACGGGTCTTGAACACCATGCATTCCTCTCCTTCGGAACAACGCTTGCGCTGCTGGTTCACATCACCAGAGAGGGCCCGAGGACCCGCCTCCAGGGGGGGGATTCGAGTCCAGGTCCAGCATCCCCGGCAGGGCGGCGGCTGACAGCATCGGATCAGTCACGACCGTCGGCGAGGCTACCGTTGCGGGAACAACTGCGGCGAGCGCTGGCGCAGCGGCGGCCGTCGGTGTTGCGGCGACCATGGCCAGCACGTTGCGGGCCTTGCGCTTGCGCAGGGTGATGCCGATCAATCCGAGCACACCCAGCAGCGTGACGACCACGAACTGCAGGCCGACGATCTCGCCGGACAGCAGGGCCATGCCGAGTTGGATGATGTTGATGCTGGCGGAGTATCCCGGGTCGTGGAAGATGTGGTCCGCAGCTGGGTAGATGGTTCCACCAAGAGCGACGTAGATCGCCACGCTGACATCATCGTTGTTCTCTGAGAACGCTTCGGATGCGTGCAGTTGGAAGGTGACGTTCACCGTGCTGACGTTGCCACCGTCATCGCTGATCTCGGCCTCGTCGACCCAGTGCAGCACGTCGGGCACCTTGCGGAAGTCGTGACGCCATTCGACGTTGGTCCCAGTCACCTTGTTCACACCGCGAACATCGCCCGTGCCAAGCACGACCTCGTCCTCTTCATCGACGTCGTAGGCCATCGATTCATCGAATGCACCGACCTGACCGGACACCTCGTCCATGAAGTCGCCGATGATGCCGAAGGTGAACGAGCCGCGGATGATGATCGATTCGACCATCAGCAGCGAGTCAGGCGTGTGGAAGTCCCAGCCATCGATCGTCTGGTCGTACTTGAAGTCGGTCGCGACCCGCACGCCGGACCACGTCAGGTTCTGCTGCTCTCCGATGTCCTCGACTTCGTAGGGAATCTCGTCATTCTCCCAACTCTTGTTCTCGACTGGGTTGAGGGTGACTGTCCACCAGGGGATGACCTCCTCGGTCACCTCATCGATGGAGACGCCCAGATGGAAGGTGTAGGCAATGCGCTCGACCACATCGTCGTTGCCGCCGAGCAGCCACCAGATGTCGTCGCCGTCGTAGTCGACGTTAGTCGCCTCGATAGTGAAGTTCCACCCCATCTCGTTCTCGTTGCCTTGAACATGGGACCATTCCTCTATTCCGTCATCGGTCATCTCCCAGACGAGGTTCGACAGGTCGACTCCAGCGTGGACATCCTCGGCGGACAGCATCTCGAAGTCGGACAGCCCCTCGCCCGAGCGGGTGAAGTCGAACACGCCGTTACCGCTGGTGTTGGCTGGGTCATCGGGCGTGCCGGTGTCCTCGAATTCGATCATGTGCACCAGACTCGTTGCGAACACGGTGGCGATCGGAAGAGGCACGCCGGGAACGGACATCCCTTCGACCGGGAAGTCCTCCAGCGTTATGCCGCCGAGGTACTGCACCTCGAGCGCAGCGATGGTCACCGGCCCTGGGTTCTCTTCAGAGCCCCAGCAGACGGCGAAGTAGGAGAAGCGCTGAGTGACGTTGATCATGAAGTAATCACCCATGCACCAGTCTTCTTCTTCGTCGTCGTTGTCATCCCACGAGTCGACGAGACGGATGTTCTCGCCGTACTCCGTGCTGGTCATCACGGTGACGTGATCGGCGGGATCGAGGCTCGTGTCCGATTCGAAGTCGGCCGCCGCCGCGGTACCGATCGGGCCGAGCAGAGCCGTCAGCGCCGCCCGGAGCTCGGAATCATCCTCTCCTTCTGTCTGCCATTCGACTGCCGGCGCGCTGAGCGCGGCGAGCAGCATCATCAGTACCATTATGCTCGAGCGCAGTGCGCTCGGAGCTCTCAGATTTTTGTTCATCTTCAATCCATCCAGTTTATCTCGGCTGTTCCCATTTCGTGTCGGGTCCATCTCCGTTACCAATCCTTGTGTCACAAGTTTACTATTAACCTTGTGTTGCAAGGTTCATCATGTAATCAGAACTAACAGGCTCTCAGTGAACCGTTGACAGGCGTGTTCGCGGGCGGGGACGGCTGATGCGCGCGCGTATCTTCACTTGTCCAGTAGATTGCGTTTGATGAGAGTGGATTCAACCCTCGTCCTCTTCGATGCGTCGCCAGATGTCGCGTACGGTGCGAAGATCATCATCGACCTTGAGGTCGCCCTTGAGCCCCTCCTCGGTCCCCTCGAACTTGCCGATGAGATCCTTCTCCGCCTCCTCGGGAATCTCTGATTCCTGCTCTTCGGCAGCTTCTCTCTCAGCCTCCTGCGCTGCGAACTGCTTGCGCAGCCGTTCCCGATCATCCTCGGCTGTATTGTCTGTCGGCATCACGAATCGTTCAACATCCGCTTCGTCCCTGCCGTCCATCGAGTCGACGAGTTGCTCCCATTCCTCCTTCTGTCGCAGTTTGTGCAACGGCAGGTTGGTCATCTTGAGCAACTTGCGCCTTCTCCTCAGGTGACGGATTGATTGGTCGAACACGAGGACGGTGAAGCCCAGCAGGTTGGCGGCGATGAAGCCCTCCTTGCGCACGGGCTGGTAGATCCAGTACTGCATGTGGAAGTCGATGTCGGACACCTCGACCACGTTGCTGCGGTCGACCTTGGTGTCATTGGCGTAGAAGAGTTCGACGTGCAGCACGTAAACTCCTCCTGGCACGGTATGGTCCGACGCCGCGCAGTCATCTCCGAGGCTGCCATTCCAACTCCGGATCTCCATAGGGTCCTCAACGGAATCTTCCCTCAGGCTCCACACCACGCGCACGCTCTCGTCCGCCGCGGTTTGCGGTTTGAATGAGCACTCGATGTGCAGCGGCAGGTCGCGTCCCAGTAACTCTGGCACCTCCATATCATGCCATTCTCGGAATCCCGAATCAGGCTCCATCACGGGATGTTCGGTTGCCATTGGCACAGCGGAGATCCAGATGAGATTGAGCAGCAGCCAGAAGATCAGCGCCGTCCATGGCCTAACTGGCTTCAGTTTTGCAGAGGCCTTCCGCTTCTTACGAGCCTCCTCCTGCTCGGCTTCCTCCATGGTCTCACCGGCCCGCGAACAGGATGTCGAGCACCTCATCCATCCATTTCAGTTTCTTGAGTTTGATTTGCCCGTCGGTGTCTCCGCTCCAACGCCCGACCACGTCGCTCTGAAAGCCCAGCAGCCGGATGTCTGAAGGCGCGCATCCGAGTGCGGCGAGCAGGCATACGGCCCTGTCCCCATCGGTGAATCCTCCGGGATTGTCCGCGCCGCGCAGAGTGGTCGATGTCTGGTGCGTGAGGATCAGTGGCGGCGGGGTGGCGGAATCAGAGAACGCGGTGAGCAGAGTGCGCCATTCCTGCTCGTTGTCGCCGTGAGCGTGCACTGCGAACGGAACGCCTCGACTGGCTGCAGCGAGCAGCCTGTCCAGTCCACCATCCCCGTCGGATACAACCAGTAGCAGCCGTTGACGAGCCGCTTCTGCGACGCTTGCAGGGAGTTCCTCGATCACTCCAACGCCACCATCGGCGGCGACGAGCGAGCATCCGGCGGCGAGCGCGCTAATGACATCGATCGGTTCCACCGCGGCTCCCAGTACGGCCGTTGGCTGACCTTTGGCAAGCTTCCCTTTGAGCGAGGCGAGTGTCGCCTCGCGCATCGCCTGCGACCAAGCGCCGATGCGCACTTCTTCTACCGCTTTGACCAGTGCCACAGCGCTGGCGCGATCATTCACCTCGTCCCAGCCGAATGCTTCACGGAACCGTCCTTGGATGGTGAACAATCGCTCGTCCACGAACTCTAGACGACCTGTGTTCTCCTCGGTCAACATCTGCGCCCCCAGACAAGCGGGCGTCGGCCTCAGACTTCAAGAACCCGCACATCGAGGAGGTGGATGTTCATGCCTGCTCCGTTGCGCCCCCCATCCATCACCGACCCGGTGGTGCTCGCCCGTTTTCCCTTCCTGCCACAGGGGGAGCAGTGGATCAAGGAACTCAGGGAACAGAACGACGTTAATCTGGATAGCCTGGTGAATGCGGATTGGCTGGAGGAGGCCAGGGTCCGTGGAAAAGTGCGCATGTTGGAATCAATCGTGCACGACAAGGGCATCGACGCTGACAGCCGAATGGACATCCACACCGACTATGGACAGATGGTCGAGGGGCTGGGCTACTACTACGCCATGTTCGTCGTTTGCGCGTCACTCGACGAGTTGTTGTTGAAACGCTGGGTTGAGGGTGAGGCGACCCGTGCAGACAATCTCCTCTCGACCACCTCGGACGCCGAACTGTTCGATACGATCGCCCGCACCTACCTCTCCGACCTGCGCAGGCACGTTCCACCGGAAGGTGATCCGGCGACGTCTCATCTCCACTCCTCCCGCGTGCGTGCGAGGGACGATCGATCATGGGAGATTCCTCTGGCTGATTTCGTGGAGTTGTCCCCGCGCATCACCGGGTCCTACTGGAGGCTGACCAATCGTCCGGTCGCCGCTGGCTGGGTGTTGATGAATGGGACAGTGAGCGAAGATTCTCAAGGGCGCCTGTCTCGATTGATCAAGGAACGAATACGCGCCCAACTCGTCGCCCGCTGTCAGGCGAATATTGCTCGCATGGATGAGCAGGT
>Ga0310124_10002144_pt1 | contig 13665 bp, 12 predicted proteins | sample CB11b_AW_Bot5_MG_FD_203507 | JGI IMG/M metagenome (GOLD analysis project Ga0310124, IMG submission 203507) | Marine microbial communities from Western Arctic Ocean, Canada - CB11b_AW_Bot5 | ecosystem: Environmental > Aquatic > Marine > Oceanic | place: Canada: Western Arctic Ocean | collected...
CGAACATCGCCTTGGCGCTGGCTGAACATCCCGACCGGGCGCGCCACGATCTTTCCAGCCTGCGCACGGGCGCATCCATCGGCACCCCGGAGCAGATGCAGTTGATCGTCGATCTGGGGGTAAAAGACATTTGCAACGTCTACGGCCTGACGGAAGCCTATGGCAATTCCGCCGTGACCGATGCCGCCGCCCCCCTGGCGCAGCGCCTGGTGGCAAATGGTGAAGCCCTGCGGGGCGTTGAGCTGCGCATACTCGACCTGGAGTCGGGACGATCATTGCCCCAGGATGAGGTCGGCGAGATTGCCCTGCGGGGGCACATCATGCCGGGTTATCTGGATGACCCGGCCACCACGGCCCGGAGCATGACGGCGGACGGCTTTTTTCTTACCGGTGATTTGGGCCTGTTGGATGACAAGGGCTGGGTGCAGTTTCAAGGCCGGCGCAAGGAGTTGATCAAAAGTGGTGGTATCAATATCGCGCCAGCGGAAATCGAGGCGATACTACGCACCCACGAGGCGGTTGAATCTGTCTTCATCACCGGCCTGGCTGACACTCGCCTGGATCAGGCCATCGGCGCCGTGATGGTGCTGCACGCGGGGGCATCGGTGTCCGAAGACGCCTTACGGCGCCATTGCCGGCAATCCCTGGCCGCCTATAAGGTGCCCCAGCGCTTCGTCTTCGTGGCCGCCAATGAACTGCCGGTAACCTCAACAGAAAAGCTGCAACGCAACCGTCTAGCCGAGCTGTTCCCAACCTTGGATGAGGCGCGCCGATAGCGCCCATCGCGCCGCAACCGGGCCAAATTGCCATTTCTTGTCCTGGGTGCGACGGGGATCTGGGATTTGCGATAAAAGGTCTAAAAATTCCGGCGGCATGAGTGCCCCTCTCAACCAATCAGACCGCTATAGATTCAGAAAACCGCCGAAATAAAAACTCCTCGACTTAGCCTCAAGTAAATAGCGTTGATCAGACCTGGGGGCGCAGGTGCTTTGCACGAAGGGTTGATATTTGACCTGAATAATAATTATGTAATAAATGTATTTATTATTTTAGTAACTATAAAAAATATATTGTTTTTTAAATAATAAAAATAATATATATGGGTTTAATTATTTATATAATATTTTATGAGTAAATATAAATATCTATATTATCTAGATTTCTATTTTATCACCTTAGAGATTTATTATTCATAAATCCTAATGTGCAGATTGCGGCACATAACCGCCGTATTTGGGATGTGTGCGGCGGCCCTTTTTATGGTGGGCGCCTGCGTTAACCGGATTGGTGAGGAACGTCCAAGAGCAATTTCAAATTAATGAGAATCGCGGAGGGATTTTAAGTAATTAGAAAAGATTTCTCTAATTCTAAAGATCCGAGCATTTTCAAGGTGAAAATGCTCTAGGCCGCAATGGTGGGCCGGCGGCGGGACCAGGGGCGAGCTTGCTCCAATTGCCCGGCCAGGCGGAACAGAGTGTCTTCTGCTCCGAAACGGGCCATGAAATGCAGCCCGACCGGTAGATTGTCGGCCGTCCAGTGCAAAGGCACCGACATAGCCGGCTGGCCGGTGCTGTTGGCGATCGAGGTGAAGCCCGAGTATTCGCCAATATGTTCCAGAAATTCGTCGCGCTTGCCGCTATCCCAGGAAAAGTACCCCAGGGGCGCCGGCGGCCGGGCGATAGTTGGGGTCAGGGTCAGATCGTAGGTTTCGAAAAACTCGGCTATCTGGCGCGCGACCCCTTGAATATCCTGGATCATGCGCAAATAAGCGCCCGCCGACCGCCGACCGCCACTTTGATACATGCGCCAGGTATTGGGCTCGAACTGATCTTCGCTGGGGGTCAGCTGATAACGGTCGGCCCAATCGCGAATGGCCCAAGAGGCAAAGGCCGTCCAGATGGCGGCGAAGGCCTTCAGATAGCGGGTTTCATCAAAGCACGGCTCGGTCCATTCGACGATGTGGCCCAAGTCCTCGCACAGCTTGGCCGTGGCTTCGACCGCCGTCTGGCATTCGGGGTGAATTTTGGCTCCGGTCAGAGCCCTGGTGGACACCGCTATGCGCAATTGCCCCGGGTCCCGGCCGACTTCCTCCACAAAAGGGCGTTCCTTGGGCGGTGCGAAGTAGGGATCACCGGGCGCCGGACCGGAGGTGGCATCCAACAGGGCGGCGGAGTCACGGACACTGCGGGTCACCGCGTGTTCCACCGCCAAACCGCTGCCGGCGTCGCCATAACCGGGGCCCATGGGGTTGCGTGCCCGGGTTGGTTTCAGTCCGAACAGACCGCAACACGAGGCTGGGATACGGATCGAACCGCCGCCGTCGTTGGCATGCGCCATGGGCACGATACCGGCCGCCACCGCCGCCGCCGAGCCACCCGACGAGCCGCCGGTGGTGCGCTGGGTATCCCACGGGTTGCGGGTCGGGCCGTACAAGGCCGGCTCGGTCGTCGGCAACAGGCCAAATTCAGGCGTATTGGTCTTGCCCGCTATGACCGCGCCGGCCCGCTTCAGGCGGACCACCAACTCGCTATCGTGTGTGGACACGCAACGGCCGTGCAGGAACCGGCTACCCTCGGCAATGGCGACGCCAGCATATTCAGCAATCAGATCCTTTAACAAAAAAGGTACTCCGGCGAACGGTGCCGCTTTGTTAGCCGCGCCATGCGCCGCCGCCGCCGCGCGCGCCTGATCGTCCATCCGGGTAATTACCGCGTTCAAGGCCGGGTTCAGCCGCTCAATGCGTTCGATGGCCGCCTCGACCAGTTCCACGGCGGTCACTTCGCCGCGGCGCACTAGATCGGCCAGGGCGGTAGCGTCAAGAAAGGCTGTTGGGTCATCGCTCATGGCGTCTTTACCCCTGTCAGGGGCCTGTCGGGGGCAAACCCGGACACAGCGGAGGCCGGGCTATGGCGTCCGGCGTCGCGGTCAATCTTTGCGCGTTGGTCGAAACATCCCTTGAACAGGAATATCATGTCCGCCATGAGCACGACCGTCGCCACTATAATCGCGATCAACAGAAATAATTCATGCATAGCCGATCCTTTCCGCAACAAGACCACACTGCACGACACTACATCATCCTCGGCGTAGCGAAGCGGAGGCCCCCAAAGTCTCATGGGGATCCAGAGCCGCAAACGCCAGAGTTTGTTGCCCTGGATTGTCGGGTCAAGCCCTGCAATGACAATTAAAGGGTTGTCTGTCGTGTAGTGTGCAACAAGACCTAGGATTTACATCAATGGTCCACCCCGGCCAAGGTTTTCTTGCCCTGACCCGGGCCGAGGGGGTTATTGCCGGCGGGTCTGGGACCGTCCGTCATTCGCCAGACTGCTGGCAAGATGGACTAGACGGTCCAGGCCACCGGCCCGCAGCAGGGCCACAGCGCAGGCCAAGCCCTTGTCATCCAGGGGTTTCGCCAGCAATTCGTTGCAGCGTTCGCCGGTGATGGTGGCCTTGGGACCATTTGTATGGGGGGCGGCCTTACCCCGGCCCAAAGCGCCCTGCAGCTCTTCCTCGCGCCGGCCGGCTTCCTGGCGGTCACTCTCGATCAACAAGTCGGGCAAAATACCCCAGGCCTGGATCGTACGCCCGGTGGGCGTGTAATACAGGGCCGTGGTCAGACGAAGGGCGCCGGCATCGCCCATGGAAAAAATAGTCTGGACAGAGCCTTTGCCGAATGAGCGGTTGCCGACAATGATGGCCCGGTGATTTTCCTTCAAGGCGCCGGCAACGATCTCCGCCGCCGATGCCGTGCCGGCGTTGATCAACACGACGATTGTCTTACCCGTCGCTAGGCCGCCGGACTTGGCCCGGTAATGATCATTGTCTTCTCCCATCCGGCCACGCACGGAGACTATGGTGCCAGCATCTAGAAAGACGTCTGACACCCTGATTGCCTGCCGCAGCAGGCCGCCCGGATTGTTGCGCAGGTCGATGACCAGGCCTAGGCTGTCCTGGCCCAAGGCTTCACTGATATTAGACATAGCATCGCGCAGGCCTTGCTCTGTCCGTTGGCTGAAGGCGGAGATGCGGATATAGCCGTAATCGGCCTCGACTTTATGGCGCACGGCGGGAACTCGGATGATGTCACGGACGATGATCAGTTCAATGGGCTTCGTTACCTCCAGCCGCAACACGGTCAGGCGAATGATGGTGCCGACCAGACCGCGCATGCGGCTTACCGCCTCGCGCAAGGTCATGCCCTTGATGGGCGTTCCGTCAACATGGCTGATCTTGTCACCAGCCAGCATGCCGGCGCGCTGGGCCGGGGTGCCGTCGATGGGGGCGATGACCTTGACCAGGCCGTCTTCCATGGTAACTTCCAGGCCAAGGCCGGCAAACTTGCCGCTGATGCGGATTTTCAATTCGCCATAGCTGTCGGGATCAAGATAGGCGCTATGGGCGTCCAGGGTGTTCAATCCCTTGTTCAGGGCCAGGGCAATGCGGCGAAACTTGCCGGGCGCCTCGATGGCTTGGCTTTTTTCTTTTATCGAATTTTCCTTGGTGGCGGCCAGGGCCACGTCATATTCCTTTAGACCCAGCATGGTCGCTTGCAACAGGGGCGTGGCATCAAGTTCACGCAGGTAGCGGCGGCTGATGATCGGCAGGGCGCGCTGTAGCACGGCGGTTTCCTGTTCGTTTAGGGTGACGTCCTGCCGGGCCGCCTGTTCGGTGATTAAATTGTGGGCCTCCTTGGCCCAACCTGATCCCGGGCTTAGCAGCAGAATGGAGATGGTCAGAGAGACCAGTAGACGCAAGGAAGCAAGCGAACCCAGATTTGAGTTGCGGCAATGCACCTTGCGCTTTTTCCCGGTCATGGTCCGTGGGTCATCCTTTTTCTCAGATCCGCTCGGCCAGCCAAATTGCCAAGCGTGCACCAGCTTTGACGCTCCGGCTTAATATTTCGTAGGCAGGGTCGTCTTCATGGTAATATTTGTTATTAAATTCCTGGGCGCTATCCCGGTGCCTTAATTCATCGTCACGAAATTCCGCTATCAGCGCCCGCAAATCCGCCTCGTTTTCATCCAATGTATTGAGTTGTTTTTGGTAGTGCCCCTCGATTACATCCTCTACCGCCACGGTCGTGGCCATGGCCGCCCGTTCGCTCAGCAAGGCACTGCCGACGCCCAGGGCGAAACCGGCGACCCGCCACACCGGGGCCAGGGCCGTGGGGCGAACCGCTCGCGCGGTCACAAGTTTGTCAAATGCTGCCAGATGTTCGGCTTCCTGGGCCGCCATTTCCGCCAATAATGGCGCACAAGGCCGACCGCCCAGCACCGCCATTTGGCCACGGTATATCTCCTGTGCGCCCAGTTCGCCGGCCTGATCCACCCGGATCATGCGTCCGGCCTTCGACTTGCCCCGGCGGTCGCCGGGCAAGGTGGCCGGGCGCGCGGGGCGCCGCCCTGGTGTTGCCTTGATATCCGCAGTCATTGCCTATGCTTGATCCTAAAACCCACCCCAAAACAGATTTTACTGGCCAATCCAGCATACCAGGCCAGGCCGGTCGAGAATGCGATGTTGTACCCCGCCATGGAGATACCGAACAGAGAAAACGCCACTTCATCACAACGGGTAATGGGCGTGGCCATGATCTGTGCCCGCAATTCGGCCAGAGTTTGGGCCGTGCCGGTCTTGCCGACGCAGTCCTCGGTACCAATCCACCAATACTGCTCCACCCCTACGTGATAGACTGCAATACCAGCGTTAACGGCCAGCACCAGGGCCGATAACAGCAACAGCCAAGGGGCCGACGGCCGGGCCGACGGGGTCAGGGCCACGAGGCAAAGCGCGGCGGCAATGGCAAACGGCCAGCGTTGATAGATGCATAAGACGCAGGGTTGCAGTTCGAACACATATTGGCTGATGAAGGCGAGGGCCAGGGCGGCCAGGGACGCCAGGGGCACAATAAACAAACCCGTTTTCGCCGCGAACAATTGTTGCATGGCCGGAACGCCCCGTTATAGGATCAATTTGATCAGGGCAAAGCCGCCGATCAAAAAGACCATAAAAATCACGAATAACAGACCCAAGTAACGCTCGATGAAATCACGAACTGGCTCACCGAAACGCCATAGTATCGCCGCCACGATGGTGAACCGCAAGCCCCGGGCGACGATCGAGGCGACCAAAAAAACCGGCAGGCTCAATCCGGCCACGCCGGAGGCGATAGTGATCACCTTGTAAGGAAACGGCGTCAGTCCGGCGATTAGGACAATCCAGACGCCCCATTCGGTATAGCGGCCTTGGAAGGAAGCGAATTTATCGCCATAGCCATAAAAATCTAGGATTGGCTGCCCGATGGTATCGAACAGATACAAGCCGATGGCATAGCCCAGCAAGCCGCCCAGAACCGAACCGACGGTGCAAATCGCGGCAATCATCAGGGCCCGATGGCGCTGGGCCAGCACCATGGGTATCAACATCACGTCCGGCGGGATGGGGAAGACCGAACTTTCAATGAATGATACGGCGGCCAGGGCCCAGTTGGCATGGCGATGCCCGGCCAGGGCCATGGTTCGATCGTAAAGCCAACGCAGCATAATTGATCCAGTAGATCGTTCGCGGGGTGCTGCCGCCCTATAACAGTATCGCCGGGTTAGGACAATCCGGCCCATTTATTTGCCAGCCTAACGTGCGGTCTCTATGCTCGTCGGACTTCGGCATGACATTACAGGCGGGCGCGTTGACAGCGATCAAGGCCAACGGTATTACCATTGAGTACGAGATCCAGGGCCAGGCCAAGGATCCGGCGATCATTTTGATACGGGGCTTAGGTTCGCAACTGATCAATTGGCCCAACGCTTTGCTGGAGCGCTTGGCCGCGGCTGGGTTTTTCGTGGTAATTTTCGACAATCGGGATGCCGGATTGTCCAGCAAGTTCGAGGCTGCAGGCCCCGTCGATATTCCTGATTTGATGGCCCGGGCTGCGGCGGGCCAGCTTTTGGACGTGCCCTATCACCTGGACGACATGGCAGCGGATGTGATCGGCCTGATGGATGATCTTGATATCGAAAAGGCGCATGTGGCGGGCATTTCCATGGGCGGCATGGTAGCGCAAATTCTGGCTGCCAAACATCCCCCCCGCCTCTCTTCTATGGCCTCCATCATGTCCCACAGCGGCAATCCGGATCTGCCCCCGGGATCGCCCGAGGCGATGGCTGCCTTGATGCGGACCACTACCGATCCCAATGACCGGGAGGCGATTATCGAGGCCGCCATCAGTTCGGCCAAAGTGTTGGCCGGTCCCGGCTATCCCACTTCGGATACGGATCGCCGCCGTCTGGTCGAACGCGCCCATAACCGCTGTTATTGTCCGGACGGACGGACCCGGCAGCGGGCCGCCGTGGTGGCCTCGGGCAATCGGGTCGAAATGCTGCGGACTATAACCGTGCCCAGCCAAGTTATTCACGGCGGCGACGATCCGTTACTGAATATCGCCGGCGGCGAAGATACCGCGGCTAATATTCCGGGCGCGGAATTTCATGCCATTGCCGGCATGGGCCACGAAACCCCGGTCTCCCTGGCCGCGAACCTGGCGCAGCTGATCAGTGGCTTCGCCGGCCGCATCGAACGGGCCGGCGTTTAGGTTGGAAGACCTATTCCGCCGCGATGGTCAGCGGGCTGCCACCACCGATCGTTGACCCGACATCCAGGCCCTTCAGGCGCGGCATTACTTTTTCAGCGAAGGTCCGCATGGAGGTTTTGGACAATTCATGGGGCATGCCGCCGAAGCTGAAGCCGTTTATGAAGCCGGCGCAGTTGGTCATCTCCTGATACTCGCGCATGCGGTCAAAGACCTGATCGGGCGTACCCCAGACCTGTAAATCGGACAGGAAATCAACGAAGCTCTCGATACCGTGCTTATTGATATTCTTCGACAGGCCGCCGTAATACTCGTAACCCTTGATATTGGCCAGGCCTTCGTTTTGGAATTCGTAATGATCCAGGGCCGAGCGGCTGTACCGGCGGATGTATTTCTTGTGCATCTCGTTGGCGATGCTTTCATCTTCATGACAGCAATTGAAGACCACCATCAAAGGCTGTGGCGCCTCTTCACCATTGTTCATTTCCCGGTAGATTTCGCGGTACTGTTCTAATTCGTGCAAGGTCTTGTCCCACGGCTTCTGGGCAATAATCATGATGCCGATGCCCAGGCGCGCCATGATGCGCGAGGATTCGGGCGATACGGCAGAGGCATAGAGCCGGCCTTTGAACGAGGCAAAGGGAAACGGCCGTACGCCGATTTTTGGTTGCTTGTAGTGTTTACCGTCATATTCGATGTGGCCGGTTTCCAGACCCTGGATCAGCGCCTCGGTATATTCCACGAAACGTTCCCGGGACTCACCCATTTCAACGCGGAAACCCTCGAATTCAATGCGGCCCAGGCCGCGGCCGACACCCAGAATGGAACGTCCGTTGGACATGTGGTCCAGCACCGCGATTTCCTCGGCCACGCGCACCGGATCGTGCCAGGGCAGAACCATGACCATGGTGCCCAGCAGGGCGCGTTCCGTCCGCGCCGCCATGTAGGTCAGAAACTGCAACGGGTTTGGGCACATGGTGTAATTGTCAAAATGATGTTCAGCCGTCCAGATGCTTTCAAAGCCCAGGGGTTCGGCCATGTCGGCCAGGGACAATTCGTGCTGATAAACCTCGCGGTCCGTATGGGTGCCGCTCAGGTTCTGGAAAAACGTCGTCATTCCAACATGCATTTTAGTGTTCCTAATCTTATCTCGCTAAAATTCGGTTGCCCGCAATCCATCACGGGAAGACGGGTAGGTCAACTAATCCCCTTCATCCCTAATTATTTACCTGGCGGACGAATTCGCCCAATTCGGTATTGAAGCGGGCGCTGTCTTCAAAGAACGGCGCATGCCCGGTTTCCTGATAGATTGAGGCCTTTGCATCGGGAATATGCGCCATGGCGTGTTCGCCCATATGGGGCAGGACCAGTGCATCCGCCAGGCAATAAGTGACCAGGGCGGGCACGGGCAAGGCATCCAGAACCGGGTCGAAATCCAATTCCCGTTCGAACATCGCCTGGCGGACATGGCGCGGCACCAACATGTTGAAGGCCAGCCAGGTTTCGAACGTGTCCTGATCCACGGGCTTAGCCGTACAGGCCCGCAGGAAGGCCCGGGTGCCGGAAATTCGGGTTAGAAGATCTTCCGACAACAAATCCGCCCTGGCCTGGGCAATGGTTGGTGGCGGGGCATTGCTATCAGTGACCCGGCGCACCGCGGCCGCGACGAAGTTGATACCGGAAATGTCATCGCAGCCGTACCGTAGGCAATAATCGAGTATGATCAGGCCGCCATAAGACCAGCCCACCAGGACGGGTTTATGCAAATCAAATTGTTTGATGACGGCGGCGACATCGCCGGCCCAATTTTTGCCGTCCTGGTAGGCAGCCATATCATTCGGCTTGCCCGATTGCCCGTGGCCCCTGGCATCAATGGCTATCAGCCGAAATTCGTCAGCCAGGGAACTTTCGATCTGGGCCTGCCACGAAAGATGACATTGCATGAAGCCATGAATGAACAGGATAGCCGGGCCGGATGGGTTGCCCCATTCCCCAGCCCACAGCTTTACCCCACCGACGCCTTCGACTTGGTATTCCTTGCTTATGTCCCACTCCTTACGTCCCGCCAAATTTGCGCCAGTTGCCCCGGACCACCCTTGGCCATGTACGCCGTCGCTGCCATTCCCGCCAAGGCTTGCAGGCGGATTAGATCTGGCAGGGTGTAGGTATTGCGGGCCTGGGCGGCGGTTAGCAGTTGCCCGATAAACTTACCCTGCCAAATCATAGGCGCGTAGAGCGCCGAGCCCATGCGTGCCGTTTTCAGGATTTGCACAAAATCGTCATGCTGGTCGGTGTTTTCCAGGATTAGGGCTTGTTCGTTCCTCCATACCCAGCCCGGATGGCCCGTATCCAACGGGTAATGCAGGCGGTGTTGTTCGGGGGGAAAGCCCCATTCGGCGAGCAATAGATGGTGGGTCAGGTCCGGGCTAACCATGAAGGCACCGGCGACATAAAAATGTCGCTCCCCCAGATTCAGGGCACCTGGGCGTTCGTGGGCCGTGCCATCACCGGTGATCCGTAGGGCGGCATGGACGATTTCCCGCAACGCCGCTTCTGCAGTCTCCGTATCCGCCGCCGCCCGGGCGGCCCGCGCCACTTCGTCCCAGGGATTGCTGCTCAGGCTGGTGGGAATAACGTTGACCATTACGGCGCCGGGTTTTGCGCGGCCCAGTTTTGCGCGATCTGCTGCCGGGTCGCCACCCAGACATCGGGCTTGGCCGCGACGTGCTGCAGGAACGTCTCTAGATAGCCGATGCGGCCAGGCCGCCCTATGATGCGCAAATGCAGGCCAAACGACATCATCTGGGGGTCCGATTGGCCCTCCCTATATAGCCAATCGAAGGTGTCGGTGGCGTATTTTAGCCAATCACCAGGCGTCAGGGACGGCGCGGTCCACATCTTCATGTCATTGGAATCCAGCGCGTAAGGCAGGATGACAATGGGCTTTTCATAACTATTGTCCCAGAAAGGGCGGTCGTCGGAAAAATCATCCATATGATAGGTGAAGCCTTCCTCCACTAGCAGGCGTCGGGTGTTGTCGGTCAACAAATAGCGCGACAGCCAGCCCTGGGGGCGGCTGCCGGTGCTGGTCTTGATCGAAGTGACGGCCTTGCGGATGAAGTCCCGTTCCTGATCCTCGTCCATCTGGAATTGATGCACCCAGCGCCAGCCGTGGCTGCAAACCTCGTGTCCGCCCGCGACGATGGCCGTGGTTAGATCCGGGGCCTTCTCCAGGGCCTGGGCGGCGGCGGTAAAAGTGGCCCGAATACCGAATTCGTCCAACAGCTTCATGATCCGTGGCGCGCCGGCTTTCAGGCCATATTGGTAGTTGCTTTCGTTGGCGTAATTACGGATTGGCTTATGGATCGCCACGCCCAGTTCGTCGACCACTTCGGGGCCGCGGTCGCCCTCGGCAATGCTCATCTCGGAGCCTTCCTCGACATTCACGACGATCGAGAGGGCAAGGCGGGCATCGCCGGGCAGTTTCCATTTAGCCATGGCGGTCAAACTCCAGTCACGAATACTTACAGTTTTTGCGTATTCGCAGCGGCATCCACATATAGCACTTTGCGAACCGCCTCGGATGCCCGGGCGTGGAATGCCATGGCCTTGGGATCAAAATCGGCGCCGGGAATAGGCGTCGGGGTGAAGTTACCGTGCATATCCACGCCGCGTACCAGGGCGGCACTGTCCCAGCTGCCGACGACCTGCCGGGTATCTGTCGGCATGAAATGCATGGAAACGCCTATCCGGCGGTCGGGCGCGTGGTTGGGGCCCGAGGCATGGGCCAGGCGGTAATTGTGGATAGACATCTCGCCCACCGCCAACGGCATGTAGATGGCCCGGTCATCGCCGACGCCGTCCGTGATCTCCTGACCCCGGGTCAGCATGTTCGCCTGGTCATAACGGTCTTCGTGGGGTAGCACGTCGCCCTCGTGGGTGCCCGGCATGACGCGCATGCAGCCGCTTTCGACGCTGGCCGGCGACAGCGCCAGCCAGGCGGTCACGACCTGATCGCTGGACAGGCCCCAATAGCGGGTATCCTGATGCCAGGAAACGAAGCTTTCCGAGCCGACATCCTTGATCCAAAAGATGGTGTTCCAACAAAGAATATTGGGGCCGATCAATTGTTCCACCGGGTCCAGGATGCGGTGATCGCGGATCAAATCATCCAGCCATTTGAACAATAGGTGAGACTTGCTGCGCTGGCCCGGCTCCAGCTGGCCGCCCTGCTTGGCTTCCCGGGCCTCCAACTGGCGGCGCAGTACCCCGGCCTCGTCATGGTCCATCACCTTTATGGGGTGGACATAGCCGTCACGCTTGAATTGTTCGATCTGTTCCGTGCCCAGCACCATGGCGCTATTCCTCTGTTCGGTTCTTCGGGAATAAGAGTAACCGAATCGAACCGGGCTATCAAACCGCTGTTATTCCGCCGCGTCGGTTCGTTCGGCGGAGGTTTGGCGGGCAACCAGATGGGCGTACAGCCCTCCCATGGCGACCAATTCGTCGTGGGGGCCCTGTTCCACTACCTTGCCCTTATCCAGCACCACAATGTGATCGGCATCGCGTACAGTGGACAGACGATGGGCGATGACGATGGTGGTGCGTTCGGCCATCAGGTCATCCAGGGCGCCACGCACCAGTGCCTCGTTGACCGCATCCAGATGGGAGGTCGCCTCGTCTAAAATCAATACTGGGGCGTCTTTCAAAAAGGCCCGGGCGATGGCCACCCGCTGTCGCTGGCCGCCGGACAGACGCATGCCCCGTTCGCCAACCGGTGTGTCCAAGCCCTCGGGCAAGCTGGCGATGAATTCATCCAGGGCAGCCCGCTGGATCGCCTGGGCCATTTCGACCTGGCCCGCCCCGGGCCGGGCAATCAGGATATTGGCGCCCAAAGTATCGTTGAACAGATAGGTATCCTGGGCCACAAGGGCTATGCGCTGGCGCATCTCATTCAGGTGATAATGCCTCAGGTCATGGCCATCCAGTTCGATCAGGCCCTTATCAGGATCCCAGAACCGCATGAACAAATGCGCGATGGTTGTCTTGCCGGCCCCTGACGGGCCGACCAGGGCCAAGGTGCTGCCCACCGGCACGTTGAATGTGACATTTTCAAGGGCCGGGGTTTTGCTGCCCCCGTAGCTGAAATCGACGCTCTTGAAGGCTAGGCCGGCGGGCTTTTCCGGGATGATGCCGGGGCCGTCTTGTACTGGTATGTCTTCCCCATGTACGGCATGCAGGCGCCGGGTCGCGCCCAGGGTATCAGCCAGTTGCCGGCCAATATTGGCAATTTCCGAGATTGGCAGAAAGGCCGCCATGGCCAATAGGGTCAGCAGGGGCAGATAGCCGGCCGGCAGGCCGCCACCGCTGACCAGATGGGCGCCCACCGCCACCACGGCCAGACCGCCCAGGCCCGTGGCTAGTTCCAGCAATATGGTTTGCAGGGTCAACTCGCGAAAGAACGGCAGCCGCACCGCGATCTGCTGCCGCGCCAGGGCCATGAAAGCCTCGCCACGGCGCGCTTCCGCCTGAAAGGCCACGACCTCGGTCAGGCCTTGGATGCTGTCCACCGCATGGGCGTTTAATTCGCCCAGGGCCTCCCGCGCGGCGGACCCCAAACGATCGACCCGGCCGCGCATCAGGAAGGGGCTCAGGCAAACCACCAGCAGGAACGGCGCCAGCGCTAGGGCCATCGGCGCCCCAAAATAGCCCAGGGTTGCCAGCACCAGCAAGGGCACCAGCCCGGCGACAAAGGCCGGCGCTACCGTGTGGGCAAAGAAAAATTCGACGGTTTCCACGTCCTGGGTGGCGACGGCCACCAGATCGCCCGTGCGCCGGCTCAGCAGATAGGCGGGCGCCAACCGGTCCAGCTTTTCAAATAGGGCGATACGCATTTCCGCCAACAGGCGGAAGGCCATGTCGTGGGCGATCCAGGATTCCAGCCAATGCAGAATGCCGGCCAGCGGCGCCATGGCTGCCAGAATCCACAGCAAATAGCCATAGGGCAGCCCCTCCTTGACGGCGATCACGGCCAGGGCGCCGACGATGCCGATCCCGGTGAAGGCGGCGACCCGGCTGACCCC
>Ga0310124_10002145_pt1 | contig 13664 bp, 8 predicted proteins | sample CB11b_AW_Bot5_MG_FD_203507 | JGI IMG/M metagenome (GOLD analysis project Ga0310124, IMG submission 203507) | Marine microbial communities from Western Arctic Ocean, Canada - CB11b_AW_Bot5 | ecosystem: Environmental > Aquatic > Marine > Oceanic | place: Canada: Western Arctic Ocean | collected...
CTGAAATGTCGTTGCCCGGTCCAGTACCTGCAGACTCAATTCATTGAGACCCGGTGTGAACGTGGTGTCGATTGTGTTCAACGAAACCTCTTGTCCGAAATAGTCTGTTACACGAAGCCGCAGTCGCGCTGTCTGCGGCCGGCTGCCTTGATTCGTCGCAACGAGGCGAAGTTCAACCCCTTGCTCACCACACTCGAGGACCTCACCCCATTCCCTGTCGACTGCTTCGAGCCTGAAATCCGTTAATTCCGTGAGCGCCATTTTTTTATCCCTCCATTGTCAGGAAAGCTGCGCAGCTTTCCTGAAAGATTTAAGTCCCGTCCAAGGAACGACGAAAGCAATTTGAAACGGCGTCAAACCCTGACACCCGCTGGCCTAAATATTCTTGAGCGCCGCGTCGGCTGATTCCTGTGCCGCGTGCAGCACTTCCATTGTCGGTAGAATATCTTCACCGGTGATGCCGGTGTCACGCCCTTCCCGGACGGCGGTAACAAATTCCTCATTCTGATCGGTTAGATCCACGATGTCGCGATACGGAACCACCACGTCGCCATCGGTGTTGTACAGGGTCCCCATATCATATTCGAGTGACGCTTCTTCACCGATGAACAGGCAGCGCAACCGGAAGGTGCTGATGTTGTACGACTGTGATATCGAGGCCAGTGTGTCATTCAGCCTCATGGTCAAATGCATGTCCATGGTGCCTTGGGCAGGATGCGGTGGACCGAAGCGACAGTGGATGTCCCTGGCCGGCTGCCCGCCACACACCCAGATCATCAGATCGACCGCGTGCGCCGCATGATGCCAGAGGATGTTGTCGGTCCAGGACCGGACCTTGCCCGACCATGATGTGTTGGACCTTCGCAGGATGCCGAAGAATGAGATCATGTGGTGAAGGTGCAGCTCGCCCTCTCTCACGCGACGACGGACTTCACGTATTGCCGGCATGTAACGCCAGGTGTGACAGACCATCAGGCGGCGTTCGACCTCGCGGGACAGCGCGGTGATACGCTGTGAATCCGCGAGATTCAGGGCAATGGGGATCTCCAACAGCAGATGCTTGCCGGCTTTCAACGATTTCTCGGCCTGTACTGCGTGGACCTCATTCGGGGAAGCGATTATCACCGCATCGACTTGGTCGTCAGCCAATGCGGCGTCGAGATCCAGCGTGTGGTGCCGGAACCCCCACTGTCCAGCGAATTCCTCAGAAGGCTCCTGGCGCCGCCCGACAAGCACATGGGGATTGACGCCGTCAATCTTCGCCAGCGCCTCCATGTGTTTCTCGGCGATGGCGCCGTAACCGACCATGCAGATGTTCACGAATATCTATCCTTCGGCTAAGTAGTCGTAGACAACCTTTCCATGGCCGTGCGTATAGTCGAGCACCTGGTAGAAGGCACCGAGGAACTCCTTCGGCTGCAGGCGCCAGAAGTCCCCGCACACCGTCGGACGATAGCTCACCACGCCGGGCCCCTTGAAAAATTTGTGGATCTTGACGTCATAGGGAACCCCGTTCTCGCACAACTGCTTGATCGCCGGCTCGTTGGCGCCGCTTTTTGGAATCACCTTCAGCAGATACATCGGAAACAACGACGGGACCTCGTCTTCCGTAGCCGGTGCCATGCACCGGGTGTTCAACTGCATGAACTCAACCCCTGCCCGCACGGCCGTGCTGGTCAGCTCACTGCCATGTTGCGTCACGGTGATATCCGCAATCTTCTTGGGACATCCCCATATCTCCCGCCCGGGGGCGATCGCATCGGAACTGTTCAGGAACAGGCACGGCAGGAAAAACACCTCCTCCCCGCGAAATACCGCTTTGACACAGACCCCGACCTCATTGAACGGTCCCCAGTGCGTGCAGAACGGGACTTGGATGGCGAAGGCACAACACAACCCGTCGTCCGCCGGTTCCAGGGGCTCGGGCAACACCTTGGCCACGTTGTCCTTGTCGGTCGTGTAATAGACCATCTGAAACAGCGTGTCGCGATAGTACGCCGGGAGTGTGGGGTAGTTCGGTGAATCAAACGGCATGCACCAATTCTCATTGCGAAAGTTCTGCATTTGTCTCCGTCGTTGCGTCGATGATTTCAATTCTGCCGATATCTGCCAGCCATTCTCGAGGATATGGTACGCTCGGACCGAAGCCATTTCAATATGGGTTTAATCGCTATTATTGATGCCTTTCCTACTGCGGGCCCGAAGTCGCATGAATAATCAGGTTGACGAGGTAATATCAGGATTTGACGTCGTTTCAAATTGATTTCCTCGTTTCTTGGACAAGACTTAGCGACCTCGTTTACCCGTGATCCTATGGGATGGATGATAGGAGTAAAAGAATGAATTCACCATCCGTTGTCCCCGCGTTTCGTGTCGGCTTGGCGACTGCGACCGTTGCGGTCATGGCGACATTAGCTTGTGCCATACCCGTACAGGGAGCGGCACTGCCGGCAGTGCCTGAGTCGTGGAAGTTCCGTTTGGATCCCGATGATGCAGGGCACCAAGAGAAGTGGTTTGACCTCGACGTTGACGACAGCGGCTGGCGCAATGTAAAGATCGGCGCGACCTGGGAAAGCCAGGGGATCGATTACGACGGTGTCGCCTGGTACCGTGTTCGCATGACACTGCCGGAAACTCCGAAAAATAAACGGCTGATCATACAGTTCGGCGCCGTCGATGAAGAGGCCTGGATATTTGTCAACGGTGTCCCGGCCGGCGAACATGCCAAAGGAGAGGGTGGATGGGCGAACCCTTTCGACATCGACGTAACCAAACATGCGAAGGCTGGCGAACCTAACCTCATCGCTGTCCGCGTCCACGACCGCCGCATGGCTGGCGGCATCTGGAAGCCGGTGACGTTGCAGTTCGTAGCCGACAAGGACTCGCCGTGGGCGCAGACGACGGAAGGCAAACACACGCTGCAACGGGAGCACGCCCTTGAAGAAGCCCGCAAAGCCATCAAGGACACGAAGATTCCGATCCTGAATTGCGAGAATCTCGGCTATTGGCAACAGTTGGAATATCACCAGACCTGGCTTTCGATACAGCAGGAAACCCTCGAGCGCTGGACACTCGATGAACACCTCGCCAAGCTCGCCGACACCGGTCAGCCGATTCCCCAGGCGATGAACGAAAAACTGAGGGAATATGAAAAACGCGATGCGATGCGATCGCTGGTAACGCAAATGCTGCCGGACATCCTCGAGTTGCGGTCTTGCCGAAAAAGAGAACAAGTGGAAAAAGCCGCCGCACTGGAAAAAAAACTGGCAGCGGCGAAGGAAAGGATATCTGAACTGACGGATCGCCCCGTTGTGGCGGCAACCGAGAAATGGGCCGACGCCCGGGAACGGGTTAAAGCCGTACAAAAACCCTATGGTTGGCACGTGGCGAAGCTGACCCTGCTCAGAGACCTGATTCACCGGCGTCAACGCATCCATTACTACCTGACCCAGGAGATGCCGCCCACGGATCCGGAAATGAGACTGGCTGCAATGACCGTGTCCGATCCGCCACCGACGGAATTCCTCGATCCCTTTCCCGGGACCAGTCACTTCGCGGGCAGAGACCCGCTGGAACAGAGGTTGAACGGAATCGAATACGCGACCCAGCGTTTCCGCGATCTCTACGGCGATTGTTACTTCGGCGAGAAAATCCAGCCGCTGCTGCTCGAGGCAGAATTGGCATCACGACTCGAATCGCAAACCATCGAGCTGGTCGAACAGATCCAGGCGCTGAACAAGAGCCGCGAGGCACTGGAAACGGATGTGCTGGAAGTCCTCGGGCATTTCGACAAGGACGGAAAGTTCACCAGCCTGGGAATCCCTTACCGTGATCCCGCCATGCGAATGGAGCCCGACGGACGCACCTCGCAACTGGTGTTTAAGTGCTCTCTCGAGTTTGGCGGCGTCCACTCGGCCGCCCATTCCGAAGCGCTCTGCTTCGATATAACCAATCTGTGGTATATGTGGGAGATTCCTCTGAAAGCGCCAGGGGTCCTCGGCGACACCTGGCGGGGACAGTGGCCGGATGTTCGCAAACTCGGGTATTCCTTCAACCAGGACGTAACCGTACTTTCCCACAAGAATACAGCCGTTGTCGATAAATCCTTTCGTGAGGAACACAAGGATGATCCGGATATTCTGATGAGGGGCGCGTCGGGCAACTATGACAAGCCCAATTTCCTGAACTTCTGGCACCCGGCGGTCCGCAAAATGATTGCGGCGAACCTGCAGGCGATAGCGCGGTACTCCAAGACCCAGCCGGGGTTTCAGTTTTACGACAAGCTGGTCTGGGAACCCGGGCTGGGCGAGCCGGGGCCGGGATTTCAGATCGGCTACAACCGCTATGCCAAGACCGCTTTCCGCGAGTATCTGCACAAGAAATTCGGCAACGTCGAACGCTTGAACCAGCGGTGGCGCAGCCGCTACGGCAGCTTCGAGGAGATTTCGCAGCCCGACCCTGCGATGCTCGGCCAGCCGGCCAGGGTTACACCCCTGATCCGCGAGTTTGAAGCATTTCAAGACCAGTCGTGGGTGGATTATCTGACCATGTGTGTCGAATCCATTCGCCAGGAGGACCCGCTGCATCCGGTCGCGGGCGAAACCTATTCCGGTGCCTATGTTCTTCGCAACACCTACAACATCGCCCGGCAGGTACCGCTGCAGTACCTTGATCATCACTCGAACGCCAGTGTTCGCAACTATGCCGACACTCACTGGCTCTACGATCTCTGCCTTCATACCGGTAAGTTCCCCGTCGAGCACGAGTACGTCTGGACATATCCGCGCACGGAAACCGCAGGCTCCGAGGAAGCGATCCGCGTCACCGCCACCCTCAGCGTCTGGCGCAAGATGGTTTGGGGCTACAAGATGCTCCATCCCTTCGGCCTCTTTAACGGCTGGAACTACAATCATGGCCGCAGTGATGAGCGCTACACCGTGCTCAAACCGATACTCGGTCACACCATCGATATGGGACTGCTTCGCGAAGCCGCCACGGCAATCACGGTAGGAAAGAAACGCGCCGGGGAATTCTGGCCGATCCTCAGCCGCACCGACGTCGCGCAACCGGGAATCGGTCTGGTCTCGGAGGGCGGTAACGTACAATGGGATCAGTTGTTGAGGTCTCGCGATTACGGTTTTCGCTATCTCCCCAAGCAACTCATCGCAGACCAGCCGGAGGCGCTCTCTGCCTATCGCGTACTGATCCTGCCCCTTCAGAGTTATGACGGCCGGCGAAAGAGTTACCCGCCCAACTTCCCCGATGGGCTCGACAACGCGTTGTTGAGCTGGACAAAAGCAGGCGGCACACTGATATGCTCCGGGTTGCCGGGGCTGCATGACGCGTACGGTTTCGAAAACGGCCGGCTCATGCGACAAGCGTTCGGCGACGGTATAAGCTGGGAGTATACAGGCCAGGACGGATATCCTGCCTGGAAAATCAAATTAGCGAACCGCGAACAACTGATACGGGACGAACTGCCGAGTGCGGGCGCGCCGGTCCTGATCTCCGCGGATTTTGGCGATGGCAGGGTGGTCGTCAGCACCGAACCGCTGCTGGGCGCCAAACTCATCCACCGGCAAATGCAGGCCGTCCTGTTCCGCTATCTCCACGATGCGATCGGCCTGCCGGCGGCCTCAAGCGACCGGCACCGCTTCGAAATGGTCATGCGGGAAGACAAAAACGGCCGGAGATATCTGTTTATTGTCAACCCCGACCTTCATCAACGAATCGAGGATCTGGTAACCGTCAAGGGTGAATACCAGCAGGTCACCGACCTCGGGATCAGCTCGATCTGCTCCGTCCCGCTGGCACCGAGAAAACCGGTGGTGGTCAAGAGGAAGTATTACACACAATCGGAATTTACCGGCGGCGGAACCGATATACAGGTTGATTCGTCGCCGGGTTCCACGTCCTTCTTCATGCAACTGCAGCCGGGCGAGGGTACCGTGCTGGAACTAATCCCTTAGCCGTTCCCGGCGCCGCGAGGCGGGCGGCTGGGAATCAGGCCTTTCCGTCGGCCGTCCACCAGGTCATCTTGGTGAATTCGAGTTTGCGGATGGCATCAAGGATTTCCAGCCCGTAAACGTTTAGTGCCACCACAACACCGAGGTCGGCCCGATCTCCGGCACTCCGGGCGTAGGCCTCGATGGCAAGGGGCATGTCCGTTAGTGCACGGTCCAGCAGGGCAACCACTTCGAAGTTCAATAGGTCATAGGACTCGACGTCTTGCGCTTCGTCTCGCGCTTTATCGGCCTGTTGCCGCAATTTTCCCGCCCGCCGCACATCGGTTATGGCCCGGTGCCAATGAACAGCGAACTGCGCCTGGTGCCGGAGCCTTTCGAGAAACGGCTTGCCGGCCTCACGCGACACGACCAGCGCCTGGTCGAAATGTGTCATCATTTGTTCGTACATCCGGATATTTTCGCTCCAGCTTTCCGGTACCGGTTCGGCCAGATCAAACTGGTTCGATACCATGGAGGGCACGAGAAACGAGTTCGCCGCTTCCTGCAGCGTCACCCTTTCCCCGAGGGCGAAAGCGGCAAGAGCCGCGTCGACCGCATCGGCGCCGCAGACGTTGGTCAAGAGATCGAGATAGGTCTCTTCCACCGTGACATTGCGATCCCAATTGGCCCTGGCCATGTAGAAGGCGGCTGGGTCCACTTTTGAAATCAGCCATTGGCGGCCGTAATAGCCGTCCAGCTGGTAATCGCCTATCACCTGGTATAGCCGGGCAATAGACGCCGCATTGTACTGCGGCGACTCGCCGATGTTGTCGTCTTCGAGAGAAATGACGAGCTGTGCTTTGATGTTGCCGTCCCCGGCAAACTGCATGACCTCGCCGCGCTCGGCCTGCGATTCCGTGGTGTAGCCCAGGCTTGCAAGCAGCTCCACGTTCGAGAACATTCGCGGCACGAAGCGCCCCAGAACAGTGCCGACCTGGATCACTGCGACAGCATCGGGATTGGCGGAGTCCGCAATGATGCGGCGTTGATTCAGCAATTCGTCCAGCAGGTATAATTGACAGATGTCACCGCGCAGGTCCAGCTCGCAACGACGCGCGTCGATGTCGCCGGTCTCGACCGCTTCGGCGACCAGGTCCTCGAGCGATGCGTCGAGGCCATAGCTCCGGCTGAGGTGTTCCCAGCATGTTTCTGCATCCAACGGTCCCGCCGGAAACTCGACGCGGGCGAAGACGTAGTAATCCACAGCAGGAAAACGCTCGACGTAGCTGCGCGCAACCGCGTCCGCGAGGTCAACGAAGTCGGGGTTCATCGGTGTCATGTACGGCGCATACTCCGGCACGATGCCCTCGCGGAGAATCCCGATGCGCAGCCCCAGGTATTCCCCCTTGAACGGCGTCGGTTTGAAGCCGTGCCGGTCCGAGGCCCGCTTGAGCTGCTTCTTCATCTCCTGGGGAAACTCAGTGTACCAGAATCCGGCGGCGAAATCCATGCCCAATTCGTGGCACCGTTCGATAACCGTTTCCACATGACGCTTGCCGGCAGCGATACGATCTTCGTTCACCGGCGTCGTGTCCGGGTCCGCCTCGTACACGGTGTCGGGTTCGGCCGGCAGGTCGGGATTGTAGAAGCTTTTGACGTCGCCGAAGAGCTCGCGGCCGATCGTCCCGTCATGGATCGGCAACCGCAGCCCACGGCTGATTTCCGCGGTCCGTTTGCGGACACCGTCGAAGGTGTAATCAGTGAACGCGTCATAAGAGCGAAAGAAGCCGAAAACGCGGTTGTACTTCTGTTTCGCCAGCTGGCGGAAGAGCTTCTCGTAATCGTCCAGCCCCCAGTAGGAGCCGGAGTGCGGCAGGCAATTGAAGATACGCCAGGCGCGCGTACGCACCCATGGGGTCCAGGTCTTGTCGACGTCGGGCAGGTGGAAGGCGCCGGGGCTGTCGGGATAGATATCCTCGGTCAGCAGAAAACGGACACCCCATTGTTCGGCCAGTTCATAAACCGCCCAGAGCGTCGCCTGCGGACTGCCGCCGACAGCAGTCAGCCCGGGCGTGCCGTCAATCTGTGTACGGCGCAGGACGAATGCCTGGTTGTCATCCGGCGCCTCGCCGACGAGCTCGATTCGGGCATCGCTGCCGCTGACCGGCGCCTCCGAGATTGTCGGAGTCAGGCCGAACAGACGATTGACGATGTGACCGAGCTCACTTGCCGCCAAGCTCACCAGCTGGTGCGGCTCAGGCCCCGTAACGATGTTCAGGCGAACTGTGTCACCGCCCATCTGAACGCCCCGGTAGGTGTACTTGCGCCTCGAGCACAGTTACAAACGGATCGAGACGGGCATCGCGTTCCACCAGCTTGATCTCGAGCTGGTTGACGCCCTTGCGGCAGGCGTTCATCGGCAGCGCGAACTCGAAGTGATGCCGGTCGTTGTTGAGGCGGCCGCGCCAGGCGCTCGCATCACGTTGGATCGGTTCTGTATTCCACGCAAACACCAGCAGATCCTCCGGCCCGACATCAACAATTTCCAATTCCAGGCGCCAGCCTTTGTCGTCGGCGCAGGCGGCCGGATCGTCAGCGATTTCAAATTCAATGCAATGGCCGATATCGTCCAGAGCGTGACCGACCGTCAACGGGATCTGCCCCGGCGCTGTGACATGGTCGTAAATGGACCATACGAAATCCCTCGGATCTTTGCTGTCTGCGGCGCCGTAGGTTTTTGCCAGTTCTTTCAGTTTTTCAGGGTCCGCAATTTCCGCGGTAAAGCCGAGGTCCAACGGGTTCTGTTCGGGCGCATGGTAGTAATCGAGGCAATAAAAAAAATTCCACAGCTTAATCCCGCTGGCCCCTTGATCATAGGCCCGTTGCGCGGCCGCCCGGATACGCTCGCGGTCCTTGTCGAACATGCCATGGTTCAGACAGGCCAGAGCCGGAATACCGGCGCTTTCGGCGACCGAAACGATGTCGCGCCACGGGGTGCTGAACGGGTTGTAGCCGCCGCTTATCGTGACCATGTCCAAAAGCCCGTCGGTTATCCAGCGCTCAACATCCAGCCCGGTGCGCACCGACATCTCGATCGAATCCGGCACGCGCGCCGACAAGTAAACCGGACGCCCGCGCCTGTCGCCGGCGTCAGCGCAGAAGCCGGCAATGCGCCGCACCACCTCCGTCATCACATGCCGTTGCGCGTAGCGCTCGGGGCGTGTAAAGAAAAACGGCGCGCGGATGAAGTCGAGCTCGAGAACGTCGAGGTCGCAATGGTTGACCAGCTCTTCGGCAATGGCCATCATGTACTGCCGCACCTGGCCAAAGGCATAGTTGGGCGCCGCGCGCTGGTAGTGCTCGCACATGCCCAAGGGTGTATCATCGTGCGGGTCGCCCATCAACAGCCCCGGATTATCGCGTCGCCACTGCGAGGTGTGATAATAGGGCTCCGGCGCGTTTATCTTCGGCGTCTGTGGCGGTTTGTCGATATTCAGGGAGAATCCCACCGTATCATGGAGATCATTCATCCGCAGACGAACCATGTAATCGATGCCGTGCGCATGGGCGCCTTCGCAGTAGACTTTGAGCGGGTCGGTGCCCTGGGCGATCAATTGTTCGATGCCGCCGCGCATCTGCAGCGCCGTGCCGCTGCGCAGTTCCTTGACACTGGTCAGAGCGCGCTCCGCCACTTTTGAATCATAGTGCACGCCGCCACCGTGGTTGGCGTCCGAGGCGTACACGTCGATGGCATGATCGACGAGAAGCTTGACAGACACCTCGAGCAGGGCCTCCGGGGTGACCGGTCCGAACAGTTGATTGACCGGTTCGGTCGCGTCCTGCTGTAAGATCACGCGGTACGCTTCCGGTGATTTGGCTTTGTGCGTCATAGATGAATTTTCTGGGGCTGGAAGTTTGACAGTGATTCCAGACACTGTGGCACGTTTCACTTCGATGTCCACAGAAAATCATTTTATCACTTCACGTAATTATAATGGCTGCAGATCGTCCTGCTGGAGCATCGGCGAGCTCCGCCGTTTGTATGCATCTCCTGCGCCCATACGTGGAGACGCTAATGCCGACCGAGTCAATCGGAAGCGTCCGTGACGGCCGCAACATTGGCACGGCGGCGGCGGATGCACCGCGGCGGCGACTTTGCTCGACGAGTACGGCGGCTGCTATGTCGATGTCGAACAAGGCCACGGCTTCGGCATCGATGGCTGCCGGGTCGAAGATCTCCAGATCGATGGAGAGCAAATCTCGCTGCGCGTCGTCAGCCCAATGTATCAATTGCGTCGACCGGCAACGCCATACGAGCTATATCTGAAATTCGGCAGGGTGACTGCAGAGTCATATGAAATCAGTGTCAACGGCGCGCCACCTCAGAACCTGAGCGCCGATATCATGAGTCGAGGAATCTCGGTGATTCCCGTCTCGTTGACATTGCTGTTACGCGATGCAAACAATCGTGTTCGAATATCTGAAAAGCGGCGATGTGAAAGCCAATGAAAACGAGAGTGCACACGTCGCCGCTGGACGGTAGCGTGCAGGCCTTCGGGATCCCTGCCAGACTCTACGGCACATTCCACCGCACGGCGTTCAGCTTGATCGCTTCGAGAGGTTGTCCGGCAGCGCTCAGTTGCGTGCAGCCCGTCATCGTGACGATGGTATCGTCCGGCAGGACCACACTGCTGGGGTAGCCGTCACCACTGCTGACCAGATAATGATCGGCGCTCCACGTCCGGCCGCCATCACTGCTGACCTGGGCTCGAACATGTCCCTTCCCGTGCGGGTAGCGCACGTTGTAGATCACAACGATGCGGTCGTCGCTCAACTTCACCAGTTCGCCCGGACAGGCACCGTGCCAGGTCAACGGTCGCAGGTTCTGCCAGGTGCGTCCATCATCCTCCGAGTCGGCGAGGAAGAGATGTTTATAGACCATCTCACCGTTGGCATCCATCCCCATCGACTCACGCAGGTCGGGTGGATCGTCCGGCTCGTCGAACCACCGCTGATAGCGGATGGCGGCGAAAATCTTTTCCCCGCCCAGATGCAGGGTCGATGACTCGGCGCCATGACGCATCAGCAGATCCCGTTCCGGCCAGGTGCGACCGCCGTCGCGTGAACGATAGAGGAATTGAAACAGGCCTTTGTGTTCTTGGGGCAACGCCTTGCCGTCGGCATCATGGATGCAATCCTCACCGTAGCGCAGATCGATGATGACACTGACCGCGCCATCGGGATGGCCCATGAAACTTGTTGCTTCCTGGCCCGGGTGGCACTTGAAGCCGGTTGTGTCGAGCTTGCTGCCCGGGTCCCACGTGCGTCCTTCGTCCTCGGACCGGGCGCACCAGAGCTGGGCAAACAGATTGTCGGGTTCCTTCTTCAGGTACAGGCGCAACAGCGCATCGTCCGGGGCAACGCCGAACCCGATGTTGATGCCCAGGCCCGGCGTCGACATTTGAGGCTGGATCGGTGTGATGCCCGGGATTTCGATGTCGCCACGGTCAAAGGATCGGCCGCCGTCGCGGGAGGCATACATGAAAATGCTGCGGTCGACTCCATAAAAGATGTCGCCCCCACTCGTTATGCCGATGCCGCCACAGGCGCGGAATGGAACTCCGGGGCACGCCAAGGGTATGCGCTCGGCATCGATAACGATGGTGGGCGGTGGGTTCTGTGCGTAGCCTTTCACCAGCTTTCCCCATAGTAAGGATCATGACCTGTACTTGCAAACACAGATCATGATCTGTTCGACACTAACCTATTGGTGATCGCTTACCGGGCGTTCTTCGACAGTGGGCTATCGTATCAGCAGCCAAACGTTAGCTCGTGCGAGTCGAGCTCGCAGACGGGCTGACGCTGCGGTTGCCCGTCACCGAATAGCAACGTCTCTTAACGCCGGGGTCGATATCAGACTTTCCTCCATCCGGAATGTCGTCGAAACAGTCTATCTCGACCGCGTCGATAATGAAATCACGATCGATGAATTATTCGGTCCGGCCGGCAAGTTGGGGTGTATATCCAATTGACGTTTCTTGTTTCGGCGGTAGCATTATCAACAAAGAGGAAAATCGCATGACGGACGAAGAGAAATTCATTTTCGATCTTCAGGGGTACTTGGTCATAAAGGGTGTCCTGAACGATGATGAATTGGCGGAATTGAATGCCATCGGGGACAAGGCATATCCATACGATGATCCCGACGCCCTGGGACGTGAAGAATCCGTTTTGTATTGGGGTGAGCCGTTCAAGCGGCTCATCGATCATCCCTGCACCCTGCCCTACCTTGTCGAGTTGATTGGGCCAAAGGTCCGGCTCGATCATGATTACTGTATCTTCATGCAGGAAGGCGATCGTCTTGCCGGCCTTCACGGCGGCACCGGCAACACGCACTGGTACATTTACCGAAACGGCATGATGCGCAATGGCCTGAGTGTCATGATCTATTTTCTCACCGACGTACCCGCCGGGGCCGGTGGATTTGCCTGTGTACCGGGCAGCCACAAGAGCAATTTTTCGGTTCGTGATCTCTCGCCGGAAGTGCGGTCATTCGAGCATGCTCGCGACTATGTCGTGCAACCCGTTGCGGAAGCCGGTGACGCGCTGTTCTTCACGGAAGCGCTCATCCACGGGACAACGCCCTGGCGCGCGCAGCACGAACGCCGCACCGTGCTGTACAAATACAGCCCCGGCTTTTCGTCCTGGGCGCTCAACTGGTACGATTTCAGTAAGATCGGCACGCTCACCGAGCAGCAGAAGCGCCTCCTGGCACCGCCCTCGGCAGAGGACCATCCACCGGTAATTCAGGAAGAAGGAGCGTGATGGCCACCCAACGTTTTTTTCTCTTGGGAAGCACGATATGTACGGCAGCCGAGCTCGTATCGGATGCATTGTGCCCTCCACCAATAAAGGTCGTGGTGTCGGGATTCAACCGGATGAAGCCCGCAGGCGCATCAATCCACCCCGCCAGGATCAAGGGGTCGGCCGTGCCCCGTGATAAGCAGCAACCAGGCGGGCTTGTGGTGGGCCTTGCGCCGCTGCAGCATTGAAGACAAAATCGAAGGAATGGGGCAACTGTTTTCTTTTTGACAGAATGCCAGACGAGGAGAAATGAAACTGCAAAGGAACCTCATAGCGCTGTCCGCAACGATCTTGTGGCTGGCGGCATCGTCGACGCCGGCCGCGCAACTGCCCGGCAAAATCTATATCGTCCGGCCGGCCATCAACAACTATGCGATCCTTCCCGGCGAACCGCTGCCCGAGGTCTGCCAATCCGGCACAACCATGAAGATCATGGCCTGTCGCGGTGAGTACGAGCCGGCCTCCTTCGTGATCAAGGCTGACAGCCCCCTCGAGGCCGTGCGGGTCAGCGTTGGACCGCTTACCAGTACAGGCGGTACACTGCCGGCCGATGCGGTCGACGTCCGGGCCGTCCAGGTGATCTTCCGGCGCATAACGGACTGGCCGGGACTCTGCCCGTGGCTGCTCGTGCATGATCCCGGATTGTTCGTCGTGGACGACAAACCGCAACCGATTGCGCTGCTGCCCGATGCGCACCCACACTGGCGCGCCTACACCAAAACCAACCGGTTGACCCGGGCACCTGTGGATACAAAGGAACTGCAGCCGGCGAACATCGACGACCTGAGGCAGTTCTGGATCACGGTGCATGTGCCGATCGATGCGGCACCCGGCACCTACCATGCCAGGGTGGAC
>Ga0310124_10002146_pt1 | contig 13658 bp, 12 predicted proteins | sample CB11b_AW_Bot5_MG_FD_203507 | JGI IMG/M metagenome (GOLD analysis project Ga0310124, IMG submission 203507) | Marine microbial communities from Western Arctic Ocean, Canada - CB11b_AW_Bot5 | ecosystem: Environmental > Aquatic > Marine > Oceanic | place: Canada: Western Arctic Ocean | collected...
TACGGCGCGCGACGGGCGACGCCCGCACCTCCTGTACCGCCTCCTGGACCGGCTCCTCGGGCTCGGCGGTGGATGCCGGCAGCGGTATGCCGGCGGGCTCCTGGACCGGCTCCTCGGGCTCGGCGGTGGATGCCGGCAGCGGTATGCCGGCGGGCTCCTGGACCGGCTCCTGGGGAGCCTCCGGTTCCTTCGCGGCTTCGGGCTCCTCCGCGGCCGGCTCGGCGGCGACGACGTCTTCTATCTCCTCGCCGGCGTCACCGATGATCGCGATCGGCTGGCCCACGGGCACGGTGGTGCCCTCGGAGACCAGAATCTTCCGCAGCAGGCCGGCGGCGGTCGACTCGACCTCGACGACGGCCTTGTCCGTCTCGATCTCGGCTATCGGCTCGCCCAGGGCGACCTCGGCGTCCTCCGATTTGAGCCATCGCACGAGGGTGCCCTCTTGCATGTCGTAACCCATCTGCGGCATGGTTATTGGAGTAGCCAGGTCGCACCCCCTAGAAGGTTCTACCGCCGAGATCGCAGAGTGTTTTCCGGTACGTCTGAATCGTCTCGGTGCTCTCAGCGCACTCTGCGGTAAGTTCTCGGGCTCAGATACCGAATAGCTTTTCGATGGCCGCGATAACACGCTCCGCGTTTGGAAACGCCGCCTCTTCGAGTCCGCGGTTGTAGGGCGTGGGGACGTCGGCGCCGCCGACCCGGCCGACCGGGCCGTCCAGGTGGTCGAAGGCCCGCTCCTGGATGGCGCTGGCCAGCTCCCCGGCGAACCCGCCCGTCCTCCACGTCTCCTCGACCACGACGGCGCGGCCGGTCTTCTTCACCGACTCGACCACGGTGTCAATATCCAGGGGCCGCAGCGTGCGCAGGTCCACGACCTCGGCCTCGACCCCGCGAGCGGCGAGGGTAGCCGCCGCTTCCAGCGCGACGTGCACCATCCGTGAGTAGGCGACGAGCGTGACGTCGCCACCCTCGCGCTTGACCTTGGCCTCGCCGAAGGCCACCTCGTAAGGCTCGTCGGGGACCTCGCCGCGGGTACGGTATAAGAGAGCGTGCTCGGCGAAAATGACCGGGTCCTCGTCGGCTATGGCCGCCCGCAGCAGGCCTAGCGCGTCGTAGGGGTCCGAGGGCACCGCCACCTTGAGCCCCGGCACCGACGCGAACCAGCCCTCCAGGCTCTGGGAGTGGGTCGCCGCAAGCTGGGCACCCCCCCCGGTCACCGTCCTGATCACCAGCGGCACGGTTATCTGTCCGTTGGACATGTATCTGAGCTTGGCGGCGTTGTTCACCACCTGGTCCAGGGCCAGCAGGATGAAATTTATGGTCATGACCTCGACGATGGGTCGCAGCCCGGCCATCGCGGCGCCGACGCCCGCGCCCACGACGGCGGACTCCGATATCGGCGTGTCCTTGACCCGCTCTGGGCCGAACTGCTCTCCTAGCCCCCGAGTCACCGCATAGGGGCCCTGGTATCGGTCGATGTCCTCGCCCATCAGGAAGACGCGGTCGTCCCCCTCCATGGCCTCCCGCAGCCCGCGGGCGATGGCCTCTCTGAGCGTCGTCTCAGGCATCGGCAACCCAGTCTTCGGACTCTTCCGGGGAATCGGCCTCGTCGTGGTCGGCTTCTTCGGAGGCGGCGTGAGGCGCCGCGCCGTACACGTTCTCGTATAGCGCCTCGGGCGGCGGGTCGTCGCTCTCCTCGGCGAACCGGACCGCCTCGTCGACGGTGGTGGCGACATCCGCCTCGATCTCGTCTATCGCGCTCTGCTCCATGAGAGCGTCCTCGAGGACGCTCTTCTTGAACAGGTCGATCGGGTCTCGTGACCGCCACGTCTCCAACTCTGCGTTGTCTCTGTAAGCGACAGGGTCCTGTACAGAGTGTCCGACGAACCTGTAGGTCATGGCCTCGAGTAACACCGGCCCGTCGCCTGAACGGACCTTGAGCAGCGCCTCGGCCGCGGCCTCGCGCACTGCCACGACATCCATGCCGTCGATCTGGTGCGAGGCAATCCCGTAGGCGTCGGCCGCGCCGTACACGTCCCGGCCCGCGGCGTGGGTGCGCTCGACGTGAGTGCCCATCCCGTATAGGTTGTTCTCCAGGAAGAAGAGCACCGGTAGCTGCCACAGCGAGGCGAGGTTGAGCGACTCGTGGAACTCGCCCTGGCTGACTGCGCCGTCTCCGAAGAAACAGAGAACGGCCCGCTCCTCGCGGCGGTACTTGATGGCCAGCGCGAGCCCGGTGGCCAGGGGTAGGTGGCCGCCTACGATGGCGTGCCCTCCCATGAATCCTTTCGAGACGTCGAACAGGTGCATCGATCCGCCCTTGCCGCCGCTGGTCCCGGTGACCTTGCCCATGAGCTCCGCCATCACGCGCCCGGGGTCCAGTCCCCTCGCCAGGGCGTGGCCGTGATCCCGGTAATGGGAGATGATGTAGTCGTCGTCCTTGAGGACAGAGATGGCGCCGACCGCGATGGCTTCCTCACCGTTGTACTGGTGCAGGAACCCTCTGACCTTGCCCTGCATGTACAGCCAGCCGCTCCTCTCCTCGAACCGGCGGATCAGTACCATCTGCCGGTAGAGATCGGCAACCAGGGTCTTGTCCAGGTCGACTGCCAGTGCCATCTGCTACCTAGATGTGTATCGCTTCGCCGTCCGCCGCAAGGGCCGCTTCTTTCACCATCTCCGAGATCGTCGGATGCGGGTGTACCAGCCACCCAAGCTCCTTGGTCGTGCTCTCGAGCAGCTTGGCCATCGACAGCTCGCCCAGGAGCTCGGTGACCTCGGCGCCGATCATGTGGGCGCCGACCACGTCTCCCACCTCCGAGTCTACGACCAGCTTCACCATCCCTTCGGTCTCGCCGAGGGCGAGGGCCTTGCCGCTGGCCATCGCCGGAAACTTGCCGGTCTTCACGCTCAGACCGCGCTCCAGGGCCTGGGCCTCTGTGAGGCCGAAGCTGCCGATCTGCGGCTTGCAGTAGGTCGCCTTGGGCATGAGCTCGTAGTCGAGCCGCGGCGGGTCCAGATCGGCCATCGACTCGATGGCCGTGACGCCCTGGGCCGACGCGACGTGCGCCAGCGGCATCTTGCCGGTGACGTCGCCGATGGCGTATACGCCGGGTACGTTGGTCCGCATGCTGTCGTCGATCTCGATGTAGCTGCGCTCGGTCGCGATGCCGAGGGCCTCCAGGCCGATGCCGTCGACGTTGCCCTGAGCGCCGACGCCGACGAGCACCTTGTCGCACTCGATGACGGTCTCGCCGGACCCGTTGGACACCGCCACTCTGGCGGTGTCCCCATAGACCTCGACCCCGTCTACCTGGGAGCCGGTCATGAAGGCGATGCCTTGCTTCCTGAAGGCGCGCTCGAGCAGGCCGCTGATCTCTTCGTCCTCGACAGGTACCAGGCGCGGCATCAGCTCGACGATGGTCACCTCCGCCCCGTAGGAGCGCCACAGGTAGGCGAACTCGACACCGATGGCGCCGCCGCCTACGATGACCGCCCTGAGCGGCACGTCGCGCAGATCCAGGGCCTCGCGGCTTCCGATGACCACCTCGCCGTCCACAGGCACGGTCGGCAGTTCTCTGGGCCGGGAGCCGGTGGCCACGATTACGTTGGTGGAAGTCAGGGTGCGGCCGTCGTCGACCTTCACGGTGCCAAGGCCGGCCAGCCTGCCGGTGCCTCGCACGTGCTCCACGTTGTTCTTCTTGAGCAGGAATCCGATTCCGGTGGTGAGCCGCTTGACCACCTTCCGGCTGCGGTCGACCGCCTTGCCGAAGTCGTAGGAGACGTTTTCGGCGGTGATGCCGAACTCCTCGCCGTTTCGGACCAGGTTGACGACCTCGGCGTTCCGGAGGAGCGCCTTGCTGGGAATGCAGCCCCAGTTGAGGCAGACGCCGCCGATCTCTTCACGCTCGACGATGGCGGTCTTCATCCCTAGCTGGCCGGCCCTGATGGCGGCTACGTAGCCCCCCGGACCGCTGCCCAGGACGACGAGATCATAGTCTGGCAACTGGCTCTCCCCCTTCGTCGGCGCGCCGCAGGCAATCTATGCGTCGAGCCATTTTACAACATTGCCCCGTAGGCCATAAAGCTGAACAGGGGTGTGCCTCAGGGTCTTTGCAAAGTCGAAGTGGGCCTTATAACCGTTCGTGCTGAGCTTGTCGAAGCATGAGCTTCGATATAAGAGCGCGCCCTTCGACGGGCTCAGGGCGAACGGGAGAGCACTACATTAGGTGATAAAAAAAGACCCTGAGCTGTGCCTTTACCGTGCCTCAGCCATTGACTAAATCGAACGGGCGTGCTAATATAATAGATGGGGACGGACCCGCTGAGGCCCGTCCTTTTCTATTGTTCCGACGTTGCCTTCCATTGCGCATCGAGGGCGTCACCCGGCGTCTGACAACACATTAAGAGACCGCGGAATGTGAGACACAATGAGTCAGCACGAGACAGATAACCCGACCAATCTCACCACAGACTTGAACGGTATGCGGTGCCGCTGATATGATTAGCCGCGCAGCCAATCCTGAGGGAACGGTGAGCGATCACGATGTTCCGGCGTGAGTGCGCCCAGATGCCTGGCCGGTCAGCGGCGAGGCCCAGCGACCCTTACGGATCGGCCTGCCCGGCTTTTGCCAGGTGGGCTTTTTTCGTCTCGCCAGAGCCGGGAACTGACGACAGAGGACGCAGAGAGGAAGGGTATTGAAATCATAAATCTCTGTGCCCTCTGTGGTTGAATCTTCGGAGCGCAGGCCCTCACTCAGGACGAGGAGGTACCGCCGATGCGCGTGACGATCAGAGACCTGAAGCGGATGAAGAGTCGAGGCGAGCGGGTACCCATGCTGACGGCCTACGACTACACCTCCGCCCTGCTGGTGGAAGCCGCCGGGGTCCCGCTGATCTTGGTCGGCGATAGCTTGGGACAGTGGGTGCTGGGTTACGGGACTACGCTTCCCGTGACCATGGACGACATGGTCCATCACGTCAAGGCCGTCGTTCGCGGCACCGAGACGGCCCACGTGGTGGCGGACATGCCGTTCATGAGCTACCAGGCGGAGCCCGCTGAGGCCGTGCGTAACGCCGGGCGAATGCTCCAGGAGGGCGGCGCCCAATCGGTGAAGCTCGAAGGTGGCGTGTCCTTGGTCGAGACGGTCGGTAGGCTTGTCACCGCCGGCATCCCGGTCATGGGCCACATCGGTTTCACGCCGCAGTCCTATAACCAGATCGGCGGCTACAGGGTCCAGGGCAGGTTCCCCAAGGCGGCCGCCTCCCTGATCGACGATGCGGTTGCCCTGGAATCCGCAGGTTGCTACGCGGTGGTCCTGGAGATGGTGCCGGCACAGCTCGCATCACTCATTACCGAGCGGCTGTCGATACCCACGATCGGCATCGCCTCGGGCGTACACTGCGATGGCCAGGTGCAGGTATTCCACGACATGTTCGGCCTGATAGAAGACTTCGTGCCCAAGCACGCGCGGCGGTACGCGGACCTCGGAGCGATTATCAAGAGCGCGGTCTCCGAGTACGCCGCGGACGTGAGATCGGCGAGCTATCCATCGGACGAAGAGAGCCACCAGATGAAGCCAGAGGCGCTGGAAAAGCTAACGGCCGACCTCGCGGGCCTGTAGGGTCAACGGCGTGTCGGTCTCCGACCAGCGGGCGGACACACGGGTCCGGCCCTACCCCGGACCGACCCTGCGTCAGGTCATCGTGGCCATACAATGCTTGATTCACCGGCACAAAGGCGGAGCAAAACACCTCGCTCGCGAGCAGCATGAAAACCATCGAGACCATCGCCGAGCTTCGTTCCGAGCTTGCGCACGTCGAGAGACCGCTCGGCCTCGTGCCGACCATGGGCGCCCTGCACGAAGGGCACATGGCGCTGGTGCGCCAGGCCCGCCACGAGACCAAGACTCTCACGGCGAGCATCTTCGTCAACCCGGCCCAGTTCGGCCCGCACGAGGACCTCTCGACCTACCCACGGGACATGGACGCCGACCTCGCGAAAATGGAGCAGGCCGGGGTCGACCTGGTGTTCACGCCTCCGGTGGAGGAGGTGTACCCCGGCGAGTTCGACACCTACGTCGACGTGGGCCGGGTTGCAGCGCGGCTCGAGGGCGAGCGCCGCCCGGGTCACTTCCGCAGCGTCGCCACCGTGGTGTGCAAGCTGCTGGCTATCGTGCGGCCCGACCGGGTCTACTTCGGACAGAAGGACGCCCAGCAGTGTCTGGTCGCGAAACGGCTCAACGCCGACATGGACCTGGGCGCGGAGATAGTCGTGGTGCCCACCGTCCGGGAGGCCGATGGCCTGGCGCTCAGCAGCCGCAACGCGTATCTGTCGTCGCCGGAGCGTGAGGCGGCGACCGTGCTGTATCGCGCATTGATGCTGGCCAGCTCAATGCGCGACGACGGCGTGACTGGCACCGAGGCGATCCGGCGGGAGATGCGGTCGCTGATCGAGACCGAGCCGCTCGCCCGGATCGACTACGTGAGCGTCGCCGATCCCGACACGCTGGATGAGCTCGACGACGTCGGCTCCCGTGCCCTGGCGTCCCTGGCCGTCCGCATCGGAGATACACGTCTCATCGACAACACCACCCTCGAAGGCAGCCGTTAGCCAGGACTGAGAGTCCCGCCGCCATAGGCGTGTGATAACATCACTCAAGTTTCGCTCTGATGCACTTACCCCGCTCTGGAAGGCGATGCCGTCGCTCCGCAACCTCCTTGCCGCAGCTATAGCCACCCTCTCGCTGATCACCATCGGCTGCGGCGGCTCTGAGCCGAAGGCCACCTCTACGCCCGTCCCGACGCCGGTCGTTGACGTCGCCGCCCTGCTCAGTCAGTCAGGTGCCGTCATGGAGCGGTTGCAAAGCTTTCACTTCCGGCTTTACCACGACGCTGGCAGCCTGGAGATCACACAGGGGCTGTTCATAGACGATGTCGAGGGCGACATCGTCAAGCCCGACCGGATATCGGTGACCTTCCGCGGCAACCTCGGTGGTTTTGCCATAGAATCGAGCATCATCTCCATCGGCGACACCGGCTACCTGACCAACCCACTGACCGGACGGTGGGAGACCGGCCCCGCCGACCTTAACTCGCTCGGATTCTTCAGCCCTTCGGAAGGCATCGCCGCGATGACGTCTCAGGTCCGGGACGCGATCCTGCTCTCGGGCGGCGAGGTACCTGCTGGCTCATACCGCATCGGCGGGAAGCTACAGGCGACTGCTCTGTCTCCTTTGATAGGCACGGCCATCTTGGAAGACGCGGTCCTCGACCTGGAACTCGTCATCGACTCAGAGCAGCACTACCTGGTGGAGGCTAGGTTCACAGGCCGCGCCGTGGCCAGCGATCTCGAGGACGCCACGAGGGTGATCGAGATCTCCGCCTTCGATGAGCCCATCTCGATAGACCCGCCGCTCTAGCCGCGACCCGGCACCAGATTGCACACCTCGATGCGCATCCCGCCCTATGTCGCGCTGATTCCAGTCTGCGCCGGCGTCTTCGTAGCGGCCGACGACCAGACGGTGATCGTCACGGTGCTCCCGGAGATCATCCGCGAGATGGGCATCCTGCCCACGGAGCTGGACCGCGCCTCGTGGACGATCACCGGCTACCTGCTGGGCTATCTGGCCGCCATGCCGCTGCTGGGACGGCTCTCCGACGTGTGGGGGCACCGGCGCCTCTTTCTGCTTTCGATGGCGCTGTTCATGGTGGGCTCGGTGGCGGTGGCCCTCACCACGAGTCTGGAGTGGCTCGTGCCCGCCCGCGTATTTCAGGCGGTGGGCGCCGGCGCGCTGATCCCGATATCCATCGCCATCGCCGGAGACCTGTTTCCGGCCGGCCGACGCGGCCTGGCGCTCGGGCTGATCGGCGCCTCCGCCGAGGCCGGCGGGGTCATCGGACCGCTGTGGGGCGGAATCATCGTGAGATTCCTCGACTGGCGCTGGGTCTTCTGGATCAACCTGCCCATGGGTATCGTCGTGCTTGTCGCAATGGTATTCCTGCTGGTGCCCAGCCCGAGGTACCGGGCGAAGGTCGACTACGTCGGTGGATTGCTGATAGCCGTGAGCCTGGCGTCGCTCACGCTAGCGGTGTCCAGGATCGACTCTCGAGACCTGGCGATGTTCGGCTACTTCGCCGGCGCGGCGGCGGCGTTGGCGATGTTCGTGGTACGGCAGCGCTCCATAGACTACCCGCTTCTGCCCGGATCGATGTTCCGGGGCGCCGCGTTCCGCGGTGCCAACGCGACCCACGTCCTGGTCGGCGCCGCGCTGATAATCGGGATGGTGACCGTGCCGTTGATGGCCAACACAGTCATGGGTCTCAGCCCGCTGGACGGAGGGCTGTGGCTCATGCGAATGACGGCCGCGATACCGGTGGGCGCTGTCCTGGGTGGCCTGGCCTGCCAACGGATGGACTATCGTATTCCGGCGGTGCTGGGCCTGGGGCTGGTTGCGCTCGGTTTCTCGCTGATGTCCGGCTGGGACACCTCCATCGGCGACCCGGTGCTGACCATCCACCTGGCCCTGGCTGGGCTGGGCTTCGGGCTGCTGATCGCCCCGATCGCCCTGGCCGCGACCGACTCGGTGGGCGAGGACGTCCGCGGCGCCGCCGCCGGGATGGTCTCGGCTTCGCGCGTCGTTGGCATGACACTGGGGTTGGCGGCTGTGACGGCCTGGGGCTCGCAGAGGTTCGACGGTCTGGCGCCCGCGTCCGAGTGGCCTTTTCAGCTCAGCAGCGAGACGGTCGCCGAGTTCAATGACAGATTGGTCCAGTACCAGGTCTGGCTGGTGGACGCCGGTACCACGCTGTTCAACGAGTTCTTCCTGATCGCCATGGCGGTGTCGCTGGTCGCGCTGGTCCCGGCCGCTTTCATGGCCTGGCGTCGCGGGTAAGGCCCGGGAAATCCCCCATTGAGGGGAGCGAATCCAAAGTATAGGGCGCGGACGCGTCCGAACGGAGGATGTATATGAGCTCTCGTAGATCGCCCGGACGGAAGCAGTCGAGACCGGCCTGGGAGGCGCTGCTGGAGCGCAACCGGGGCAGCGTCATAACCGGGGTCATCATCGTCGCTGTCGTGGTGCTGGCGGGTCTGGGGACGTGGGCGGCGACGCGAGCCGCGTCCGAAGCCGCCGACTTTGAGCTACAGCTATACCAGGGCGAGGACGTGCTGGGTGCCAGTGATCTCAACTTTGCCGACCTCCTGGACCAGGGCAAGCCGGTGGTGCTCAACTTCTGGGGCGGGAGCTGTCCGCCGTGCCGTTTCGAGATGCCCGATTTCCAATGGACCTACGATGCGCACAGGGACGACATCACGATGGTGGGACTGGACGTGGGAGTCCACTTCGGGCTGGGCACGCGGCTCACCGCCCTCGCCCTGCTGGACGAGCTGGACATCACCTACCCTGCCGGGGCCCCGGTCGACGATTCGCCCGTCAGGGGGTTCGGTGTGACAGGCCTGCCCACCACGGTGTTCTTCGACTCCCAGGGCAAGGCGGTAAGGGTCTGGGAGGGCGTGATCACGACACGGCAGATGGAGAGCATCATCTCCGATCTGCGGTAGCTTCGCCCCGCAACCCGATTACCCCGAGTGCTCCGACGCCCTTCCGGGGTGAACGGAGTGAGTTAGGCTCGGCGGCCACACTCACCGCCTCGGCTTGCGTCGCCTTGAACGATGGCGGGGAATGGCCGGACGGTTTACCCTTGGGCTAGGCGTCCACGTCGACTAGGGCGCCGCCGGCCTGCTGCGACTTGAGGAAGCCGGTCATTATCTGGACGGTCTTTCGCGCGTCTCTACCCGTCGAGACGCCTTCGCCGCCGTTCTCGATGAGGCCGATCAGCTCTTCATAGGCGGCGACGTAGCTGACGGTCTCGTACTCGCCCTGCGGCAGCCTGTGACGGCCTATTCCTCCGGACTCGTTCGTCAGGAGGACCTCCGCCAGTCCCGAGGACCTGTCGAACAGGACTTTGCCCTTCGGCCCCGCGAGCTCGTAGGTCGAGCCTGTGACCGTGTTCTTGCTCGCCGAGAAGTAGGCGCGGACCCCGTTCCGGAACATGATGAAGCCGCTTACACCCGGGTCGTTGCGTGGGAGCTTCCCGCCGTCGCCTTTGTACTCGTCCCAGTCCTCGAACCCCTCTTCCAGACGCGCGAACACCTGGACCGGGTCCGACTCCGCGAAAAAGCAGATGCCGTCGATGGAGTGCGTGCCGTTGCGGAAGAGCATCGCCCGCGGGCCGCCCAGTACGGCGATGATGTTGTGCAGCGGGCCTATAACCCCGGAGCGGATGACGTCTCGCACGGCGTGGTACTGCGGGAGCCACCTCATGGTGTGGCCGACAGAGATCGGGACTCCGTGCTCCTCGCACGCCGCCAGGATGCGGTCGGCGTCCTCGACAGTGGTGGCCAGGGGCTTCTCTACGAACAGCCCTTCGATCCCCGCCTCGACCCCATCGACGGCGACGGCGGCGTGTTTGTCGTCTCCCGTGGCAACCGTGAGGATGTCCAGGTCCTCGTTTTGTAGCATCTCGCGGTGGCTCGTGTAGCGCGTGGCGTTGGGCCAGCGCTCGCCCCACTTCTGCAGGAAGCCATCTAGGAGCTCCGGCACGAGGTCGCAGACGCCGACGATATCGACGCTGTCCATGAGGGAGAGGCAGTAGGTGTGGCTGTTGTTGATCTCGTTTCGCAACGGCCAGGGCGCCGGACCTGGCGCGCCGGTTGTGATACCCGACAGGCCGACGATACCGACCCGATAGGTCTTGTTTGCCATCGCGCTCTCCTTAGTCGCTACGCCGGCACGTCTATCAGCCGCGAGCCCTGCTGGTGCGACTGAAGAAAGCCCGTCATTATCTGTATCGTCTTGCGGGCCTCCCGCGCCGGGGAGACGCTGCTGACGCCGTTCTCGATCACGTCCATCAGCTCGCGGTACCCGGCCGGGATGCCGATGATTTGGTATTGGTTTGGCACGATGGTCTGGACGCTTGTTCCCAGCGGCGACGTGACGTGGCCGGTGGTTAGCCTGGCCGAGTCGCCGTTCATCTCGAACTCGATGTTCCCCTCGCTGCCGGTCACCATCATTCCCGTCGAATAGAACGAGTTGTGGATCGTGCTGGTGTACGATGCCCTCACCCCGTTGCTGAATATGATCGTGCCGATGGCGCCGGGCTCGGCGCCCCTGGTGCGGCCACCGTCCCCCCGGTACCTGTCCCAGTCGTCGAATCCTTCATCGAGCAGCGCGGACACCTTGACTGGAGCGGAGTCGATCACGAAGCACATGACGTCGATGAAGTGGGTGCCGTTCCGGAACAGGGTCGCCACGGGCCCGAAGTGGTGCAACGCGGCCGCTCCGACCTCGCCGATCGCGCCGTCGCGGATGGCCTGTCGTACGGTGTGTACCAGAGGGCGGTACCGTCGTGTGTGGTCGACGTTGAGCACGACGTTGTTGGCCTCGCAGGCCGCAATCATGCTGTCGGCGTCTTCCAGGCTCGTGGCCAGCGGCTTCTCGACGAAGATTCCCTTGACGCCGGAGTGGGCCACCTCGACGGTCACGGCCGCGTGGGCGTGGTCCGCCGTGGCGATGCCGACTATGTCCAGCTTTTCGTTGCTGAGCATCTCACCGACGTCGGCGTAGGTCCGCGTTTCGGGGAGATCTTTGCCCCACAGGTCCTTGAAGCGGTCCACGGCCGCCGGAGCGATGTCGCAGACCGCGACCAGCTCGATGTTAGGCAGGCCGTGTATCGTGTGGACGTGGCGGTTGAGGACCTCGCGCGCAAACGGCGGCGGAGCGACTTCCTGCCGGCTCCGGCCGATCGCGATGCCCCCCAGCCCGACGATGGCGGCCCGGTAGGTCTGTTCGCTCATCTAGTCTCCCTCCGTTGCGGCGCGGGCGGAGTCAGCAGGCGCGCCGTCGGTGACCGGGATCACTCGCCGCGAGGCCCGCCTGCCCTGATTTGCCAGCCGCTCGGATTGATGTCCATGGCCAGCCCCTCGGGGCTCATGAACTTCTTCTCACCGACCCAGTTGTCAGGGGTCCCCTCGGCGTTGCCGTAGGTCTGATTCCAGAAGGTAAGCTCCTCGGCACCTAGCTCCGCGAGCTTACTCTCCGCTTGGTCGAGGTCCTCGACGTGGACGCCGAAGTGGTGCAGTCCCGGAGTGCCGCCACCGTAGCGGTCGTACTGGAACCGGAGCAGCGTCACGTTAATGTAGCCGTCGCTGAGCACCATCGACTCGTTGTCGGGGTCACTGCTGACCTCGATCAAACCGAAGGCCTCTTTCATGAACGCACCGGTTCTCGCCGGGTCTCTGGTCGTGATCCCGATGTGCCGGATGTTCGGCATGGCTCACCTCTTGAATGGATACCTGCGTCCTTCTAGCCCTCGCGTAGAATCAGAGGGGCTTGTCACCCTCGGACCGGCCCCCGCGCCGCCCGCGCGCCGACCCGCGCAGATGGTACTTGCGGCCAATAGCCTTGTCAACAGATCGAGACCGGCTATGTGGCCGACCGTTTTGCGCCCGATGGCGTAGGGGCGTATCCTTCTTTTGCGTGCCAGTGGCGCTCTGCACCGATGTGACATAAGGGCACTCGGGGCAGCGGAGTGGGTGGCAGGTGTCACGACTGGGAAAGGCGGTGGGCGATGGCGAAGATGCAGAGACTGGTGAAACTAGAGGGCTTCGGCAACGTGCGGATGGCCCAGGCCGATGTCCCGGTGCCCGGGCCCGACGAGGTCCTGGTGCGGCTTAGCCGCAGCCTGATCAGCCGGGGTTCGGAGCTGTTCCGCCGCTACGTGCTGGAGGAGGCCGTGTCGCCCTCGATGATGGGCTACTCGGCCGCGGGCGAGGTGGTCGAGGCTGGTAGCGCCGTCACCGGCATACAGCCGGGAGACCGCGCCATGGTCGTTGCGCCTCACGCCCAATACGGGACCGGCTCGCCCCATGGGGTCGCCCCCACGGCCTTTGTTCTGCCGCCGGACCTAGACGACGAGACGGCGACCTTCCTGCCCCTGTCCATCAGCGCCGTCCAGTGGATGCGGCACACCCCCATGGACGAAGGCGACACCGTGGTGGTCATGGGGCAAGGGCTCGTCGGGCTGCTATGCGCCCAGGCGGTACGCGAGCGGCGGCCCGGCCGCGTCATCGCGGTCGACGCCTACGAACTCAGGTGTCGCATCGCCGGTGAGTGCGGCGCCGACGAGGTGATCAACGTCTCGGACACCGATCCGGTGGAGGCGGTCATGGACCGTACCGGCGGCGTTGGCGCGGACGTGGTCATAGAGTGCGTCGGGGGCACGGCCGGGGTGGAGTCGTTCAAGCAGGCGCAGCGGATGACCCGGGCCGGGGGAGTCATTCACCTCATCGCCAAGTACCAGGCGGGCGACGGGGTGGCCGGCTCGGGCGTACTGCCGCTGGACTCCGACGTGATGATGAACAAGCGGCTCGTCGCCGGCGTGCCCTCGCGTGAACCCCTGCCCCGTCCCGTCGAGGATGCGGCCCGGATGCTCGTGGACGGGCGTATCCAGGTGGAGCCTATCATTACCCACAGACTGCCGTGGCAGCAGGCGCCGGACGCCTACCACATGCTCTATCACGAGCCGGCCAGGGCACTGGGCGTCGTGCTGGGGTGGGACGAGTAGAGAACGGGCGCCGGTCGAGCGGCAAGCGGAGA
>Ga0310124_10002148_pt1 | contig 13655 bp, 6 predicted proteins | sample CB11b_AW_Bot5_MG_FD_203507 | JGI IMG/M metagenome (GOLD analysis project Ga0310124, IMG submission 203507) | Marine microbial communities from Western Arctic Ocean, Canada - CB11b_AW_Bot5 | ecosystem: Environmental > Aquatic > Marine > Oceanic | place: Canada: Western Arctic Ocean | collected...
CTCGTAACGCGGCGATCCGGTGCGACGTGGGCACGCTGCAGATGGATGGGGAACTGCCGGCGACGGCCAGCGGACTGGCTGCGCTGTCCACCTGGCGGGATGCACAATTGCGGGTGACCGGTGATGTGGATCTGGCGAAGGTCGCCGCGCTGCTGCCCAACACGTTGCGCGTCCGTGAAGACGTACAGATTACTTCCGGACAAATTCAGCTGGAATACGCCAGCGGGCGCGTGGAGGGAGAACAGCGCTGGGAAGGCCGCGTGCAAACGACACGATTGACCGCCATCCGCGCCGGCCAGCAGATCGCCTGGGATCGACCGGTGACGGTTCTAGTCGTCGCCCACCAGGATGCTCAGGGACCTGTGATCGACCAACTGCGGTGCGAGTCCGATTTTCTGCAGGCGACTGGAACAGGCACACTGCAGCAAGGACAACTGCAGGCCCAGTGCGATTTGACTCGGCTGGCTGACGAGCTCACTCGTTTCGTCGACCTGCAGGGCCTGCAACTGGCGGGCAACGCGACCGCGTCGCTCCGCTGGCAGCCGGCCGAACAGGGACAGACCGAAATCAACAGCCAATTCGTAACTGAACAGTTCCAGCTGTCGACCGCCGGCCGTGTTCCCTGGGTCGAACCGCATCTCGAAATCAAAGCGTCGGCACTGATCCGCATCGTCGATCAGGACCTTCGCGATGTGCCGCGGGGTGTGGCCACGGTGGTCGCCGGCGACGACCGTTTGCAGGTGACCCTGGTCGAACCGATCACCGACATCCGCAGCGCATCACGTTGGCCAGTCCACGCTGAACTGCAGGGCGAACTTGCCCGCTGGTTGCGGCGGGCGAGTCCGTGGTATGCGCTGGACGGCTGGGACGTCTCGGGAGCCGCGACGTTTACTGGTCAGGCCTTGATCAGCGCAGACACAACGCAGATCCAACAGTCGCGACTGGTCGTCCAGAACCTGCGGGCTCGCAACGGTTCCCTGTTCATTGATGAAGAGCTGGTACGCATCGAGGCAGTGGGAAGCTACGCTGCGGCCGAAGGTCGCCTGACATCCTCCGTTACAACCGTGGCCACCACATCGGCGTCGCTCCGCGCAAACAATATCGCGATCACACTGCACGAACAGGGTCCGCCCAGCGGTAGCGGACAACTGGCATATCGCGCTGACGTGGCCCGCATCATGCGGTGGATTACGCCGCCTGACTCCGAGGGGACAATATCACTGGCGGGGCAATTGACGGGCGATGCGAATCTGAGCCAGGAGGGTGACGCAACGACAATCGACTGGGACGCGGTGGTGGATCAGCTACAGGTACTCAGCCGAGAAACAAGTCCTTCCGCAGGGGCCCAACCGGTCGCGACCGCGGGACCTTGGCAAACGGTGTGGGATGAGCGGGAAATGCGGCTGGCCGGACGGGCCACTTACCAGCGCGAACAGGACGAATTAACCATTGACGATCTGGCGATGAAATCGAAGCTGATCGCCATGAGTGCAGCCGGGCGCATCAGCGATCTTTCCGCCGAACCAGATCAGCCGACCCCACCGGCGCGATACGCGGATCTTTCCGGCGAAATCACTTACGACATGGCCAACGTGGTGCAGGCGCTACGGGGGTATGTCGGTGACGGATTGCAGGTCCAGGGTGCGGGCAGCAAGGCGTTCCTGTTCCAGGGACCGCTGGGCGCTGCGCCCGACCAGGTGGCAGTCGCCTCGCCGACGGGCGATGCGAGTGGCACAGCCTGGCAGGTACCTGCGGCGTGGACAGCCCAGGCAGGTGTCGGATGGGACCGGGCCCAGGTTTATGGATTCGATGTCGGCTCTGCCGATCTCGAAGCGCAGCTCCGCGAGGGCGTGGTCGCGTTCAACCCACTGGACATCCAACTTAGCGAAGGACGGTTAAGCTGCTCACCTCGACTGCACCTGCGCGAACCCCAGCCGCTGCTGGTTGTCGACCAGGGCCGCTTGATCGAATCGATTCGCATCACGCCCGAGATGTGTGATACTTGGCTGAAATATGTCGCGCCCCTGCTGGCTGACGCGACTCGCATCGACGGAAGCTTGTCGGTCGACCTGACACACGCCCATGTACCTCTGAACGCGCCGGCCACCGGTGACATCGCGGGTACGGTGCTGGTCCATTCCGCCCAGGTACGGCCGGGCCCGGTCGCGGCGCCGTTCGTGTCGATCGCCGATCAACTGCGATCGCTGCTCCGCAAACAGCCTCTAGCCGCTTTGAACGACAGCACCCACACAAGCGCGCTGATGACCATCCAGGACGGGCAGGTCCCATTCCGGATGGTGCAGGGTCGCGTATACCACGAGAACTTCCAGGTAGCGATCGGAGATGTCATCATCCGGACCCGCGGTTCGGTCGGTCAGGACCAGACGTTAGACATGGTTGCCGACATACCGATCCAGGAGAAATGGTTGGACGGCGATGTGGCGCAAGCGATGCGCGGACAGACGCTGCAGGTTCCGATTCGCGGTACGCTGCAACAGCCGGACGTGGACAAGCGCGTGTTCGAACAACTGGCTCGCCAGTTACTGTCCGCTCCAGCACAGCAGGTCATCCAGGACCAAATTTTTCGCGGCCTGAATAAGCTGTTTGAATAATTCGGGTTCATCGTCCATTCGCTTACCGATTGACGTCTCACAGCACGACCGGCATAATGCGGTTGTTAGTGGGCTCGCGAGTCTTTCCTTTGCTGGTCATTCCGCAGAAAGTACGAAGTGCTCTCGGCTTCGCTGTTTTTAAGTTTTCTTCTGTGTACAAGGGACGTGTCGATGACCAATATTTACGTTGGCAACCTGTCTTTCTCGGCCACCGAGGACGAGATCCGCGGAGCATTCGAGGAGTACGGTGACGTTTCGACGGTGAACATCATTACGGACCGTGAAACCGGACGGTCGCGCGGATTCGCCTTCGTCGAAATGCCGGACGGTGGCGCGGCTAAAGAGGCCATTACAAGTTTGAACCTGCACGAGATTGCCGGCCGTTCGATCACCGTTAACGAAGCGCGCCCCAAACAGGATCGTGGTCGCGGCGGCGGTGGCGGTGGAGGCGGCGGACGGGGCCGACGCTGGTAAGGCGGCCTTAACATTCTAAATCGTACGATGGCCCTCCGAGGCAAATGTCTTAGCTACGCATCGTACGGCATGCAGAACCGGCGGTAGAGACGAAGCCAGACTCGACGCGGGGCTACCCATCGCTGGTGGCCGGTTCTGTGGCCGGCGCGGCATCCATGCCGAACCGCTCCTGCAGCGACACTACCTCCATATCGTCGTGGCGCAGCGCCTCCATGGCGGCCACGGCCGCTTCGGCCGCCTGAACGGTCGTGATGCAGGGAACCCCGCGCTGGACCGCGGCGGCGCGGATGCGACCCTCGTCAGTCCGGGCCCCCTTGCCGCTGGGTGTGTTCAGGATCAGTGCCACCCGGCCATCGATCAAGTGATCCAACAAGTTCGGGTGACCTTCCTTGATCTTCTTGACGACCTCGACCGGAATATTCGCATTGGTCAGCCGTTTAGCGGTACCCTCCGTGGCGAGCAATGAAAAACCCATCTCGTGCAGGCGGCCAGCCAGGCCGGCGACATGCTCTTTATGGCCCGCCGCCACGCTGATAAAAATCGCGCCCTCTTCGGGCAGCAACACGCCCGCGGCCAACTGGCTCTTGGCGAACGCGATGGAGAACCGACGGCTGACGCCCATCACTTCACCGGTGCTCCTCATTTCGGGGCCCAGCACGATGTCGACTCCCGCGAATTTTCGGAAGGGAAAGACGCTCTCCTTGACCGACACGTCCGCGGGGATGGGATCGCTATGAATGCCCAACTCATCCAGCGTCGCTCCGGCCATCACCTTGGCAGCGATCTTGGCGACCGGCATTCCTGTCGCCTTGGCCACGAACGGCACCGTGCGACTGGCCCGGGGATTCACTTCCAGCACGTACACGTTCAACTTGCCGTCCTCTTCCTTGACAGCGTACTGAACGTTCATCAAGCCAACAACGTGCAAGTGGTTGGCGAGCGCCAACGTCGCCGCGCGGATCTCCTGGACGACCGGCCCAGGCAGACTGTACGGCGGAATCGCGCAAGCCGAATCCCCTGAATGGACGCCGGCCTCCTCAATGTGTTCCATCACGCCAGCCACAATCACGCGATTGCCGTCGCAGATCGCGTCGACATCCACCTCGGTAGCATCTTCCAGGAACTTATCGATCAACACGGGCTGGCCCTGGGCGACCAGAAACGCCTCGGCGACGTACCGTTCAAATTGGCCGTGATCGTAGCAGATCTCCATCGCCCGTCCGCCCAGCACATAGCTGGGCCGGACCAGTGCCGGAAAGCCGACCTTGGCCGCCTCGGCACGGGCCTGGTTCATGGTCCGGGCAATGCCATTGGCGGGCTGCTTCAGGCCCAGCCGGTGCAAGATTTTCTGGAACTTCTCGCGGTCCTCCGCCGCTTCGATCGTGTCCACGCTGGTCCCGATGATCGGCACGCCCGCCGTGGACAAGACCCGCGCCAGGTTCAACGGCGTCTGGCCGCCGAACTGGACGATCACACCGTCCGGACGGACCCGGTCACAGATATTCAGCACGTCCTCGGCCGTCAGCGGCTCGAAGAACAACAGGTCGCTGGTGTCGTAGTCTGTGCTGACCGTCTCGGGGTTCGAGTTGACCATGATCGACTCGATACCCATTTCACGTAGCGCAAAACTGGCGTGGCAGCAGCAGTAGTCGAACTCGATACCCTGGCCGATCCGATTCGGACCACCGCCCAGGATCATGATCCGCGGACGGCCGGGCTGCGGCGCCGGAGTCTCGTCTTCGTCCTCGTAGGTCGAATAGTAGTACGGCGTGTACGCCTCGAATTCGGCCGCACACGTGTCGACCGACTTGAACGTGGCGACGATTCCCCGCTCCACTCGCAACTTGCGGACTTCCAGCTCACTGCTGTTCCAGATCGTTGCCAGCTGGCGATCGGAAAAACCATATTGTTTGGCGGTCCGTAGCCTGGCATCGTCCACCGCCTCGACGTCGGCAATGGTCCGCAGTTCTTCCTCGAGTTCCACGATCTCCGCCAGGTGCTGCAGGAACCAAGGGTCGATGGCGGACGCCTGATAGATTTCCTCGACGCCCATGCCGCTTTTCAACGCGTACCGCAGATACCAGGCACGTTCCGGGCCCGGCGTGGTCAGCTTGGCGCGAATGTCATCCAGACTGGGCTGCTCCGCCGTCCCCCATAGGTCTTTGCCGTCGCAGCCGAAGCCGAAGCTGCCGACTTCCAGCCCACGGAGCGCTTTTTGAAACGATTCCTTGAACGTCCGGCCGATGGCCATCGTTTCCCCCACGCTCTTCATCTGCGTGGTCAAGGTGTCATCCGCCTCCGGGAATTTTTCGAACGCGAACCGCGGAATCTTCGTGACCACATAATCGATGGTCGGCTCGAAACAGGCCTTGGTTTCCCGTGTGATGTCGTTGGGCAGCTCATGCAACCTGTATCCCACAGCCAGCTTGGCCGCGATCTTGGCGATCGGGAATCCGGTCGCTTTGGACGCCAGGGCGCTGCTGCGGCTGACCCGCGGATTCATCTCGATCACGATCATCTCACCCGTCTCCGGGTGAGTCGCAAACTGGATGTTCGAGCCACCCGTCTCGACACCGATCTCGCGGATCACCGCCAGGCTCGCATCCCGCATCCGCTGGTATTCCTTATCCGTCAACGTCTGCGCCGGCGCCACCGTAATCGAATCACCCGTATGCACCCCCATCGCATCGAAGTTTTCGATCGAACAGACGATGACGACGTTGTCATCCATGTCACGCATCACCTCCATCTCGTACTCTTTCCAGCCGTGGATGGATTGTTCGACCAGCACTTCCGAGACGGGCGACTGGTCCAGCCCGCTGCGGACCAGCGAATCGAGTTCATCGCGGTTATAGGCGACGGACGACCCGCTACCGCCCATCGTAAAACTGGGCCGGACGACGCACGGCAGACCGATATCGGCGACCACCTTCCGCGCCTCGTCCACGTCATGCACCGTCGCCCCCCGGCAGACCCGTAAGCCGATTTTCTCCATGGCGACCTTGAAGCGGTCGCGCTCTTCCGCCTTGGCGATCACATCTGCGTCGGCCCCGATCATCTCCACGCCATACTTGTCCAGCACGCCATGCCGGTGCAGGTCCATGGCGACGTTCAACCCCGTCTGGCCACCCAGCGTAGGTAGCAGAGCGTCCGGGCGCTCTTTGGCAATCACCTTTTCGACCGTTTCCCACGTCAGGGGCTCGATGTACGTTCGATCCGCCATGTTCGGGTCGGTCATGATGGTCGCCGGATTCGAATTGACCAGCACCACCTCGTACCCTTCCTCGCGCAGGGCCTTACAGGCCTGGGTACCCGAGTAATCAAACTCACAGGCCTGGCCAATCACGATCGGCCCAGAACCGATCAACAAAATCTTATGCAGGTCGTCGCGCCTCGGCACCGCTTTATCTTTCTTTAGGGGCTTTCTCTAGGGGAAATTCGCGGGCCGACAGGTGCGAAATTCGCCATCGAGGCAGCGTTGTGGATAAAATCTCTCGACATTAACACGACTCACCACAGTTGTTCAAGTGGCAGGCGGAAGGCCCTCCGCCCTCGTTCTTCCGATCCCAACCCCGTCCCAACGTGTCACTTTAACGACTCGATCAATTCTAACGACGCGCACCTGTGTCGTGTGGTAACGGTGTTGCCCATAATCTGGGCAGGCGCGCCCGTTTGGCCGCTGCCCATTCATTGACGACTCGCCGTAAGGTGTTTAGTATGAATAGGTTGATCCCGGTTCGTTGTCCCTTCCGACAGTGCAGATTTCGAGGCAGACGTGTCCACCCCCTCCCGTAGCGGTGTCTTCGATTCAGCGGCCGATCGCCGTGTCGAAGCGTTCACGGAGAGCATCAGTTTTGACCAGCGACTGTATGCGCACGACATCCTAGGATCGATCGGGCATGCGCGGATGCTGTCGGAGGTCGGAATCCTGAGCGCCGACGAATTCGGCCAAATCGAGTCGGGGCTAAACGAAATCCGTCAGGAAATCGAAGCGGGCCAGTTCGAGTATCGCCAGGAGCTGGAAGACATTCACATGCACATCGAGGCCAAGCTGATAGATCGCCTCGGGGATGTCGGTCGCAAGCTGCACACCGGCCGCAGTCGGAACGACCAGGTTTCAACGGACTTGCGTCTTTGGTGCCGCGATGCGATCGACCAGCTGGACGGCTTGCTGCGTGACCTGCAGGCGGCGTTCGTGCACCGCTGCGACCGCGACGACGGTGTAATTCTGCCGGCCTACACCCATTTACAACGTGCCCAACCGGTACTGGCGGCGCATTATTGGCTGGCCTACTGCGAGAAATTCGCACGTGACCGTACGCGGCTGTCCGACTGTCGCCGGCGCTTGAATACCAGCGGCCTGGGAGCAGCTGCCGTCGCAGGCACGACGCTGCCGATTGATCGCGAAAGCACGGCACGGCAGCTCGGCTTCGACGCCGTAGCCGCCAATAGCCTGGACGTCTCCAGCGACCGGGACTTCGTCCTGGAGCTGGCGTTCGTGCTGACGCTGATTGCCGAGCACCTTAGCAGTTGGGCCGACGAGTGGATCTTGTGGTCGACAGTCGAGTTCAATTTCCTCCGCTTGCCGGATCAATTCTGTACCGGATCGTCGATCATGCCGCAGAAGATCAACCCGGACGTTTTGGAGTTGATTCGCGGCAAGACAGCGCGGGTGATCGGCAACCTGCAGTCTCTGCTGGTGTTAGTGAAGGGACTGCCGCTGGCCTACAATCGCGACCTGCAGGAGGACAAACCACGGATATTCGACTCGGTGGACACGGTGGTCGCCTGTCTCGAGTTGGCCGCTCCGATGGTTGCGGAAGCGGAACTGTTGCGCGAATCGATCGCCGGCGGTCTGGATCGAGGCTATCTGGACGCGACGACGTTGATGGAATCCCTGATCGGCACCGGCGTGCCCCAGCGGACGGCCCATCATGTGGTGGGGACGCTGGTCGGCAAGGCGATGCAACAACAGGTTCCGTTGAGCGGTTTGGCGGTCGAGGATTTTCAGGCCGCGCACCCCGGACTCGACGAGCGGGTGTACGAGGTATTGGGAGTGGAGAACGCGGTCGCCGCTTTCCGTAGTCACGGATCGACGGCGCCGGATGAGGTCGCACGGCAGGTGGAGAACTGGAAGCAGAAGCTGGGTGGTGAGGAGTGAGGAGTGAGGAGCGAGGAGCGAGGAACGAGGAAACTACCCGACGATAGCTGGATTCGTGAGAAATTCAGCCACCGAACTGTCACCATTGATGAAGCCCTAGAGAAACACCATGAAGAATCTCCGCACGACGTTCTGGCTTGTCCCCAATTTGCTGCTGGCCGCCGGTAGCATGTTTTGTGCAACAACTGCCGTCCACGCCCAGCGCGGCGCCCAGTTCCCCGAAGGCGAGGATCCGGTGATTCGAGCGATTCAGGAATTGAATCCCCAGTCACCTGCTGAGTTGATGAACGCGGTCAAGATCATGGTCGACTATGGTCGCCCCAACCAGGTGAAGGTATTCGCCACGCGGCTCCTGAAACTGGAGCCGCCTGCGGACGTGCTGGTCGCGCTGCACAACGAATTTGGCTCGTCGATATTCGTGCGGATGGCGGTTGCCAAAGATCTGCCGGAGGAGGCCAGAATACTGGCGGACGCGGTGCTGAACGCGGCCCACTCAGCCAGCCAGGATCCAGCCCGCATTCAAAGCCTGATCAACCGACTAGGCAACCCTCGTCCGGAAGTCCGCCGAGCGGCAGTGAACGATTTGCAGTCGGCGGGCACCACGGCGCTGGGCTCTCTAATGCAAACACTCAAGGATCCCGGCCAAGAGGCGCGGCACAAGGGCGTCCGGATCACGATCCTCAAACTCGGCAACACAGCCGTCGAACCACTGATCGGCATGTTGTCGGCTGAAGACGACGCCTTGCGTGCCCGGGCGATCGAAATGCTGGGCCTGCTCGGCTCCCCGCGAGGGATGCTGTACCTGGTGCGCCCCGCGCTGGACGAAAGTGGGCCGGCTGAAATCCAATTGGCGGCCCAGCGGGCGCTGCTGAACATTGTGGCCACGATTCCGAGTCCTTGGGAAGCGACCCGCTTGTTAGAAGAGCGAGCGAGCGAACATTTCAACGGAGCGCCTCCGTTGACTCCCAATGCTGACGATTTGACCGAGCTGTGGCATTGGGACGCAGAAACCCGGCGAAGTGTGCCGCGCCTGTACGAGGCCCGCGACGCAGCGACCGTCGTGGCGGCACAATTGGCGGAAGACCTGTTCGCGCTGGCGCCTACGAACGAAACGTATCGGCGGCTGTACTTGATGACCGGCCTGGAGGCCACGAAGACAATCGAAGGCCTCGCCCAACCACTGAACCGCGGAGCGGGGACGCAGGCTGAGCGGATGAAAACGCTGGGGATGGCCGCCATCGAAGACGTGTTGTGGCACGCTATCGAAGATCAACGGATGGCTGCAGCTATCGGTGCCGCAGAACTGCTGGGCGATATCGGCGATGCCACCCTGCTGGCCGCCGCGGGAGGTCGACCCTCAACCTTGTCCCGCTGTTTGCAGCATCCGAATCGCCGACTCCGATTCGCCGCTGCCGAAGCGGTCATAAAAATCGATCCTCGCCGGCGCTTCGCCGGTTCGAGCCACCTGATCGCTACGCTGGCGTACATGTTGCAAACCACCGGCGAGCGTCGGGCGCTGGTCGGACACCCCCGCTCGCAGCTGGGGCAAACGCTGGTCGGCATGCTCGACGAGCGCGGGTTCGTGGCAGATGTGCAGGCCACCGGCAGGCAGATCTTTCGCGAGGCGGTTACGTCGCCGGACATCGAGCTGTTGCTGTTGAGCGATACGGTTGGCAATCCTCCGCCGCACGAATTGATCCAAATGCTGCGGCGTGACGTTCGTACCGCGAATCTGCCCGTCGGGCTGATATCGCGTGAGGAAACAGCTGACAGCAATCGCCGCTTTGCGGACAGCGACCCGCGGACGATCGTAGTGCCGTTCCCCGGCGATTCGCGTGCGTTAAGCGTCGTCGTGCGGCGGCTACTTTCACTGCATCCACGTGAACTCATTATGACCGACGAGCGGGACACGCAAGCCATGGCGGCGTTGGAGTGGCTGACCCGGTTTGTGGACGCGGAAGACTACGATTTTCACGACGTGCTGTGTCACCAGTCAGCGATCATTTCGGCGATGGATGTGCCCGGCCTGGCGACCAGTGCAGCGCCGCTGGTCGGGCTGATAGGATCGTCGCTCGCCCAGCGGGCCCTGGTAACCATGGCGTCCCAACCCGGTCGGCCGCTGGCCCACCGCCAGGCGGCGGCGGCTGGATTCGCCCAGGCAGTCGAGCGGCGAGGCATCATGCTGACTAGCGATGAAATCCTGATCCAATACGACAAGTACAACCGCAGTCGGATACAGGATGCGGAGACCCAACAAGTGCTGGCCGCGATCCTGGATGCGATTGAACTGCCTGCTCAAGCACTGGACGAAGAGCCTGAAGAGGATGTGTGAGCGGGATGGAGATGGCGATCCACGTTGCAGGATGCGCGACGGACGCCGCGGGATGCTGTGCTGCGATTGCGTCCAGTACCTGGGACTCGATCTGTTGTACGCGGATCCAACTTACATCGTGCATCCAGCACCTGATCCGCCCGAAAACCCTCCACCCGCGTAACATTGCGACAACATGAGGCTCGCCTAACCCACGCGACAACTGCATGTCTTCCCTGCCGCCTCACCACATCGAATCTTCGGGACCGCCAACCGCTAGCATCATTGGCAGCGGGACGGCCATGGAGCAGGTGTATCGCACCACCCGGCGAGTGGCATACAGCAACGCCTCCGTGCTGTTGTTGGGGGAAACCGGCACCGGCAAAGAATTGATCGCCAACGCCATTCACCAGCTCAGTCCGCGCAGCGGCGGCCCGTTCGTCAAGGTAAACTGCGGGGCCTTGTCGGAAGGACTGCTGGAAAGCGAACTCTTCGGCCACGTGAGGGGCGCCTTTACCGGAGCGGTGGGGAATCGGACGGGGCGTTTCGAAGCGGCTCACGGCGGCACGATAGTCCTCGACGAAATCAACTCAACCACCCTCCACCTCCAGGTCAAATTGCTGCGCGTGCTGCAGGAGCGGGAGTTTGAACGCGTGGGGGATACGCAAACCATTCGAGTTGACACCCGGGTGATCGCGGCCAGTAACCGGGACCTGTTGGGCCAGGTCCAGGACGAACGGTTTCGCGAGGATCTCTATTATCGGCTGAACGTGATCCCGGTGTTTCTACCGCCGCTCCGCGAGCGCCGTGAAGATATTCCGGACCTGATCGTCCATTTTTTAAACGTCTACAACCGCGCCAATGAGCGGTATGTTGTGCATATCCAGCGCGAGGCCATGGTAGCCTTGCAGGAATATGATTGGCCGGGAAATGTCCGCGAGCTACAAAACTACGTCGAACGGGCGGTGGTCATGGCGGAGGGGGACGAATTGACGCTCGAACTGTTGCCCGACGAAGTACGCGGTCAGGCGACGCCCAGGCGGGGACGCCGTCCCGCGGCCGACCTGGAGTCGTTGACCTTCGAAGTCGTGCAACAGGGACTCAGCGACGCCGGTCCCGAAGAGGACGCCTTGCATACGAAAATTGTGAATCGGGTCGAGCGTGAATTGATCGCCCAGGTGATGTTGGCCACCGGAAATGTCCAGACCAAGGCTGCCGCGCGATTGGGTATCAACCGGAACACGCTGCACAAGAAGTTGAAGGAATACGGGCTGGACGGATGAGAGGACTAGATGCTGGATGCTAGATGAAGCTCCCTACCGGTTGTCACGTCACGCACCCCAAGAAATTATCATCCTGTAGCCCCCATGCTCTCTGGAATCACCATCACCTGTTTCGCCGCGAGCTATGCGGTCGCCTTGGCGTTGGAGCTGGCTCGGCTGATCGTCCGCGCCCAAATCCGTACCGCATTGATGGTCGGTTTCGTTGTCGCAGGCCTCGGTGCGCATGCGATTTACCTGTGCATCCAGATCCGCAATGACCTGCCCCGGGGCGTGCCATTGGCCAGCTGGTACCAGTGGTGCTTGATGGCTGCCTGGGTGCTGGCCGCCATCTATCTGATCGTTTCCCTGCGGCGCCCCCGAGCCGCTGTCGGGCTGTTCATGCTGCCGATGGTCCTGGGAATGGTTGGACTTGCCTATTTACTGCGCGGCGTCGCCCCATTTTCTGAAAACCGCGCCCTCACCGTCTGGATCGCGATTCACGGCCTGGCCCTGTTGATCGGCACGGTCGTGGTCCTGCTGGGATTCGTAGCGGGCATGATGTACCTGGTGCAGACCTATCGTCTGAAGCAAAAACGGATTCCTCGACAGGGATTCGAGTTACCCAATCTCGAATGGCTGCAGAAAATGAATGAGCGGTCGCTGGTCATATCGTCCTGCCTGTTGGCGATCGGCCTGCTCTCCGGCATCGTCCTGAATCTGAATCGACAGTTGCGACTGGACAACGTCCCTTCGGTGCCCTGGACCGATCCCGTGGTCTGGAGTTCCGGTATCCTGTTGCTGTGGCTGATCGCTGCGCTGCTGTTCAACCGCCTGTACCGGCCGGCGCGCAGCGGGCGGAAAGTCGCCTATTTGACCGTCGCCAGTTTTATCTTTCTCGGCCTGGCACTAGCCATGGCCCTGATGGCCCAGCACGCCAGCCCCCAGTCGGGCGCCGCCTCAGAATCGACGACTGCGGCTGCCATGGATCAGGGGGGCGAGCGATGAAGCTGCAGATTGTGGGTTGCAACCATCACAATACCCCCATCGAGGTGCGACAACAGCTGGCGTTCAGCCCGGATCAGACGCGCGACGCTTTGGCTCGATTAAGCGATCGCTTTCCGCGAACGGAAACGGTCCTGTTGTCCACCTGTAATCGGGTCGAATTGTACACGGCCGCCGAAGATGAAGAGGGCGGCCCTACGCACCACGAATTGGTCCATTTTCTGGCCGATTATCACGGTTTGGACATGGCGGACATCTTTGACGACCTGTTTGCCCGTACCGGCGAGGATGCCGTCCGACACCTGTTCATGGTCGCTGCCAGCATGGACAGCATGCTGGTTGGCGAAGCGCAAATCCTATCGCAAGTGAAACGGGCGTACGACGATGCCACGGCCGGAAGCAATACTGGTCCCCTGACCCATGCGTTTTTTCAGGCTGCGATCCGCGTGGCCAAACGCGTCGCCCGCGAAACAACACTGAATCAGCGTCGAGTGAGTATCCCCAGCGTGGCAGTGGCCGACTTTGCCCGTGAAATCTTTGACCAGTTCGACAATAAGCGAGTGCTGGTCATTGGCAGCGGAGATATGGGGGAGGAGACGTTGAGGTATTTGATCGCCGAAGGTGTCCGCGACGTGACCATCATCAACCGTAATCGCCCGCGCGCGGATCAACTCGCCAAGCGTTACTCGGGACGGGTGGCAGCCTGGGAGAATCTGGCCGACGAAATCGTGCAATCCGATCTGGTCATCAGCACCACCAGTGCCACCGAACCGATCTTGACACTCGACCAGTTTCGCAGCGTCGAGAAACAATTGGCGCAGCGACCGCTTTTC
>Ga0310124_10002151_pt1 | contig 13649 bp, 7 predicted proteins | sample CB11b_AW_Bot5_MG_FD_203507 | JGI IMG/M metagenome (GOLD analysis project Ga0310124, IMG submission 203507) | Marine microbial communities from Western Arctic Ocean, Canada - CB11b_AW_Bot5 | ecosystem: Environmental > Aquatic > Marine > Oceanic | place: Canada: Western Arctic Ocean | collected...
TTTTTTTCTCGGTTCGGGTGTGGCGATCTGCCGTGGTCGCGGCGAACAGATCCAACCCTGGCCAACTCAAGGTCGACTGCATTTCGTGATCATCCGGCCCCCTGTCGGCCTGTCGACCAAGGATGTCTATTGTCGATGCCAACCAGCCGAGTGTCCACAGACAGTCGAGGAAATATCTTGGGCAGTCAGCCAAGGCAACCTTCAACGAATAGGTTCCAAACTGTTTAATCGGCTAGAACCAGCAGCACAAGAATTAACACCCTGGATTGGGAGACTTCGAGAAGAACTGGATCAATTGGATGTGGGCGGACATCAGATGAGCGGTAGTGGTAGCAGTTATTTTGCCCTATGTCATCACCGCAGACATGCTCGGCGAATCGCAAAAACACTTGCCGGACGCCGTTTGGGAAGTGTTTTTTGTGCGACCAGTTGTACGGCCGCGGCCGTAAATTCGATGAATTAAAGATGTCATCATTGCAATCCATTTTTTCTAGTCTGTAATAGAGAATTTTCGGCGTTTAGAACCCACTTTACTGCACGGGACATACAAGGAGAACAAGCCGTGGATATCACCGAGGTTCGCATCAAACTCATGGATGACCCCGGCGACCGACTCCAGGCATTTTGCTCGATCACGTTCGACGATTGCTTCGTCATTCGTGATCTCAAGATCATTGATGGAGCCAACGGTCCTTTCGTAGCAATGCCCAGTCGTAAGCTGACATCACATTGCCCTCAATGTGGCTGTAAAAATCATCTCCGAGCGGCCCATTGCAATCAATGTGGTTTACATTTGGAGGATGATTTGGCGATCAAAGACCAAGCGGGCCGTACAAAATTGTATGCCGATATCTCGCATCCGATCAATTCAGCGTGTCGAGAACTTATTCAACAACGGGTAATTGAAGAATTTAATGCCGAGCTGGAACGGTCCAAACAACCGGGTTACGTATCGCAGTATGATGAATTTTTCGATGATGATGACAACCAAGAGGCTAGCTACGAATCCCTGCCCAATACGCGCAAATCAACACCTACTGCCAATACACAAATCCAACCTGCTGCCACCGAACCACGGCCGCCCCATTCGATGACTGCCAAGCAACCGTCCAAAAACGTTAAAAACGACGGATTTGGTGCAGGAATTTTCTAGCGACTCCTTGGTTTCCGGATCCTCTTGTCCCATTCTTGCAACCTCCGTAATATGTCGCTCCGCGCACGAAGGTTGCCAATTCAAGTGCTAGCGTTGGTGGCAATTCAAAAGGTTCCAAGGACTGATTACCGTTGGCGGAAAAACTAACTGGAACCACGAGAAATTCACCATGGCAGACTTCCGAATAGAAAAAGATTCGATGGGTTCAGTACAGGCCCCAAGCCTGGCGTATTATGGCGCGCAAACACAGCGAGCAGTCGATAATTTTCCAATTTCAGGTTCCGCGCTGCCAGCGGCTTTGATCCGTGCCATGGGACTTGTGAAATTTGCTTGCGCAGTTGCCAAACATGATTTGGAGAAATTCACTGCCAGTGGCAAAAATCCGATGAACGACTCTCAAGTTGACGTCTTATTAGCCGCTTGTCGTGAAGTGCATGAAGGAAAACACCTCGATCAATTCCCTGGTGACGTGTTTCAGACAGGATCAGGCACCTCCAGCAATAGGAATGTCGATGAGGTAATCAGCAATCAAGCGATTGAAATATTAGGCGAAGACCGTTTTACAGAGAACAAATCGATTCATCCCAACGATCACGTCAATAGGGGGTAAATAATACGCGAGTTACGTATTCAAAAAGGTGTGCTCCCTCGTCAACAACTTGACGATGCGCTCGATCCCTATCGAATGACTGAGCCACTGGTATGAGGACAATTTAACAATCGGAGACGATCAATGCAATTTTTTTTGATTTCACAAACGAATACCGTCCTTCGACGTACTTTTGCCATGCTCTTGATAACCATCTATTCAATGGTTTCCGTCACGTTACTTGAGACCATCACTATCGCTGACGAACCGGGCGCGCTGAATCCAGACGAGACAGCGCGACCAGTGGTCACCAACAAAAGATCTTCACTGATTATCAAAGAGGCGTTCGCAAAAACAAAAACGGCGAAAACGATTGATCAATACGAGGAAATCATACAACTCTGCCGCCAGGTGATGGATGGAGAGGCGAGTGAAGCCCGCAAAACCTACACCAGACAACTGAAATCATGGGCCCACAATCGGCGTGGTGAACTATTGGCTAATGAAGCAGCCCGGTTGGCAGCGGAAGCGAACGACAAAAAGGCCCAATGGGCAGACCGTCAAGCGTTTGAGGATTTTGAAACGGCGATAACATTGGACCCGACTCGCTGGAAAGCCTATCACAACCGAGGCGTCAGCCATGCGATGGCCATGCAATACGACAAGGCAATCGAGGATTTCAACGAAGCGATCGAATTACATCCCAAGTATGCCAATACCTGGTTCAATCGTGCAGAAATCCATTCCGAACAAGGCCAGTTTGAAGCTGCCATCTCTGACTACACACAGGTAATTCGTCTTGCCGCGGATGACGCCGGTGCTTATGCGGGACGAGCACATGCCAACTATCGGCTCGGTCAATATAACCAGTCATTGTCTGACTACAGTTCTGCCGTACAACTGGATCCCGCAAATCCCGAGGTTTATACAAATCGAGCGGAAGCTTATTCGAGCTTTGGCTATTGGAAGCGTGCAGCTTCTGATTTCCGCAAGGCGATTGAACTACCTAATGCTCAGGGACGATCTTATCAGACAGCAGCGTGGATGATGGCAACCTGTCCCGATGCAAATTTTCGTAACTCGACGCTCGCTTTAAAAACTGCCAAAAAGGCCATCGAAATCAATGTTGAGCCCAACTATCGTTACATCGATACTCTGGCCGCGGCCTACGCAAACGCCGGCAATTATGAAGAAGCACAAACGACCATAGAACGGGCCATCGAGATTGCACCAGAAAACGCCGTTGACCGGCTGGAAAACCGGCTGGCACTTTACATCGAAAAAAAGCCTTACCGTCTGGTCGTTCGTACAGCCTCATCCTCTGACACCGAAAGACGGTAGTGGGTTTCTTCACGACGATGTCATTAATGTGTAATATGCACATGACATGAATGACATCCAACGTCGTGATCCATCAGAATCGGATACGCAGCCTACAAAAGCCTCTCATGAACTTGGGGTGGCCGGTTATTTTTCCGCCTGTCGGTTGGGCGGTGAAATCGACATTTCTAAATTCCTGCCACCGCGGGAATCTGACCAATATTTTTCGATTCTGCGCCGTATCCTGCTTGCCGAAATCTCCAGGCAAGTTGATGTGAACCACGAAATTGTGGACGGATATCTTAAGCGGTTTCCAGACATTGTTTCTCAAACCGATTGGGCGTGGGAATTGCTTGCCGTGGAATACTATGCCCGACTTGATCGCGGTGAAACGGTCGATCTATTGAGTTACCAGAAGCGCTTTCCTGATCTCTACGAGTCACTTGTTGACCAATTGGAAAAGCCAAGTGATTCGCGAACCGTTGAATCTGGAGCAACCAATACCGACGTGTTTCGTCCTGGTACGGTTCTTGATGACTTCGAGATCATCCAGCAAATCGGTCAGGGCGGACAAGCAAGCGTCTACCAGGTTCGCCAACTTTCGCTTGATCGGCAATTGGCCCTGAAAATTTCCGATGCGACCGGTCACGAAGGGCAAACCCTCGCCCGACTGGAACATCCAAACATTGTAACCGTTTACAGCGAACGAATCTTTGCAGGACGTAAGCTGCTGGCGATGCGTCTCATCGATGGGCGTAGCCTAACCGAGTTGATTCAGTACCGTCGAAATCAGAATCCCCAATCGTTTGGTCGCTCGGAGCTGCTAGCCTGGCTAAAAAAAGAAAACGATCCAAGCCCTGTCCAGGTGACTGAGATGCAACGTCAGCGCGGCATTCGCCATGGACCGGCCGCAACCATGATTCGCCTGATCCGTGACGTTGCTAGAGGTCTGGCACACGCCCATAGTAAGTATGTACTGCATTGTGATATCAAACCAGCCAACATCTTATTGGATCGAGCCGGGGTTGCACTCCTCACAGATTTTAATGTGGCTGCTTTGCAGGACAACAAGTCGGATAGTGAAATTTCGTCCTTGGGAGGAACACCTGCTTACATGTCACCCGAGCACATCCGTGCTATGGCTTTCTGGCTGGATGATCATGACAACGAATTCGACGAGCGAAGTGACATTTATTCGCTCGGGACCGTATTTTATGAACTCATCACAGGACATCACCCTTGGACAATTTCCCATGCTGAATGGGAACCCTCGAAAGTCAACCAAATACTGGCCGAACGCCTGCAAGAACCTCGCTTGTTTTCGGAAAACATTCCGGGCGTCAATTCGGGGTTGCGGGCGATTATCATCAAGTGCCTGACGTCACAACCTTCCTCCCGCTATCAGAATGCGCTACAGCTTATTGAAGACTTGGATCGTTGGCTAACATTCCGACCCTTGGTCTACGCTAAACATAACAATTGGCCTGAAAAAACATGCGATTGCGCCAGACGCCATCCAACGGCCATTTCTGTCGCAGCCATGGTGTTCCTGGCTGCAGGATTGATCATTGGAATATTGATTGGCGGTAGTGTGACTCGTCTCCGTCGCGCCGAAAGGCTGCTCGACCAATGCACTCAGGAAATGGCTAAGGGTAACGTACAAACGGTTATTTCAAGGGTCGGTGAAGCACGCGGGGTGTTGGCCGATCGGATTCCGCCGGCCATTGTCTGGATGTTTACCGATCGAATAAAAACCACCGACAATCGACTCAGAAATTTCGAAACTGATCTTGCCTTGATCGAAAAACGACAATTTGACCAAGCCGTATTGGCAACACGGACGACTGAATTATCAGGTTCCAAAGACTCCTCACAAGTAGGACCCCTTCAAAATCCACTGAGCATTTACCGAGTGCTCGAAAATCCTGACTGGGAGTCCTCTCCTCGTTTTCAAAGTTTGTCAGCAGTCCAACAAAACCGCGTCTACGAGGACATTACTGAGATTTTGTTGATTGTATTATCCGATATCTCTCGCAACCCTAAAAAATACAAAGACCAACTGCAAAAATTGCTCGACCGATTTCCAAAACCTCACCAAAAACTGCCTTTAATTGAAAATGTCATTCGTTCGAGAGGCAAGCATCTCGCAAACGCTATTCTTACCAATTTTCCCATTAATGAATTTGAGAATTATCTGCTGGCAACGATGGCAGCTTACGATCGTCAATACGAGATCGCAATTCAACACTTGGAAAAACGTTCAGCCCAGCTCTCAAGTAATCAACCATCTCGATTTTGGGCAGATTTCCTGATGGCGTTATGTTGCCAAAATCTCAATCGTAGTGAGGAAGCAATTGAACACTATGGCAAGTGCATCGGGCAAAATCCGGATTTTGCCTGGCCCTATTACAACCTGGGGCTGATCTATGCTGAACTCGATCGGCTTAAACCTGCAGATCGCCTTCATTTGGCAGAACGACATCTTTCTAAGGCCATTAAAATTGATTCCGAGTTCACCGCTGCTTATGCAAGCCTTGGTGCCGTGCTGTACTTGCAAGACAGGCCTCGAGATGCTCTAAAGCACTTCTCGCGCGCGATTGGCCAGGGACACCAGAACAGCCAAACGTACGCCAATCAGGCAGCAGCTTTCCATGCGATTGGAAATGTCAGCGATGCTGTGGAATCATTGCAACAGGCACTACGGCTGGACTCCAACAACGACCAACTGCAACAGCGGTTAAAGGCCTGGCAGAAAAACCAGTAAAACAGAACCTGATTGAATTGTTCAGTCGGTGTTCGCCACTCTGATGACCCGTTGGCAGGACGCAGAATTCCAAAGGTACAAGAGAAAATTTTACAACGATGACTGCAACGAGAAACATTTGCGTTTTCGCAGGCTCGAGTTCTGGTGTGCGCGATGAGTATTCTACTGTCGCGAAAGTGCTTGGCCGAGAATTGGCAGCAAAAAACTGTGGACTGGTGTATGGCGGAGGCCGTGTTGGGCTCATGGGTGCACTAGCAGACGAAGCACTTGCCCATGGTGTCAACGTCGTGGGGGTCTTTCCAAAGCGTCTTTTCGCCAAAGAAGTTGCCCATCGTGGTCTTTCAGACCTGCGTGTCGTATCTTCGATGCAGGAACGAAAAACATTGATGGGCGATTTGTCGCACGGTTTCATCGCCCTGCCGGGTGGCCTGGGCACACTTGAGGAGTTGTTTGAAGTGCTCAGTTGGGCGCAACTCGGTATCCACACCAAACCTTGTGGCATTTTAAATGTTGGTGGATATTACAATTTTCTACTCGACTTTTTAGATCACTCAGTATCCGAACAATTCCTGGGAAGTGTTCACAAGTCTTTGCTCATGATCGAAAACGAACCGTCTGTCTTGTTGGATCGATTAATAACCTACCAGGCACCCGAAGCCCGCTAACCCTACCCGCCAATCCAACAGGCTAGCAACCTACTGATTCAACTTCTTGTATAAGGTTGCTCGCGTGATACCAAGAACACGACATGCCTTCGATTTGTTTTGGCCCACAGATTCAAAGACTTTGGTGATGTGACGTTGCTCTATTTCCGCCAAAGAGAGCAAGTCCGTCTCGTCAACCCTTCGAGGCAAATCTTCAGGCAACCCCAAGTCTCTGGAAGAAATTAACTCGTCGGTGCCAAGTACAATAGCACGCTCGATTGAATTTCTTAACTCTCGAACATTTCCTGGCCAGGAATAGTTGCTGATCGCGAGTTTCGCCTCGTCGGACAAGCCTGCTGGCGTGCGCCCTAACTCGCGGCGATATTGCTCCAGGAAGTGCTCTGCCAGAATTTCAGTATCACGACCACGCTCTCGCAAGGGCGGAGTGACCAATTCGATGACACCCAGGCGATACCAGAGATCCTCCCGGAAGGATCCACTCTCTACCATTTCTTTAAGGTCTCGATGAGTAGCTGCAATAATACGAGCATCAACCCGGATTGCCTTACTTCCACCAACACGCTGAAAAGAATGTCCTTCGAGTATCCTCAGAAGTTTCGCCTGACAACTGAGACTCATTTCTCCGACTTCATCCAATAACAGCGTGCCATGATGGGCGCGCTCGAATTGGCCTTTGTGTTGTGAGTCAGCACCAGTAAACGCACCCTTTTCATGGCCAAACAATTCACTTTCCAGTAAGGCATCGGCGATCGCGGCACAGTTGACGGCAACGAACGGACCCGAATGCCGGCCACTTAGCTCGTGAATCGTTTCGGCAACGAGTTCTTTGCCCGTTCCGCTTTCTCCCAACACAAGTACCGTTGAGTCCGATGCGGCTACTCGACTTGTTTTGTCAAGCAATTCCTGTATCACTTCACTGGAGCCAAGCAGCTTGTGTTTGTTGGACTTCAACTTGTGCCGGAGGTTTTGATTGGAGGCTTCAATTTGCTCTTGATAGCGAAGATGCTCCAAGGCAAGACCAAACTGCTGGGCAACTGCTAACACAAATTCTAAATCAGCCAGTTGAAATCCGTTTGTATTTTTTGGATGAACACACTCAATCGCGCCTAACACTTGCGACTCGCCTGGAATGGGCACACCCATTGCATTACCACGTTCCAACCGACCTTTTTCTTGTGGGTCTCCGTTTCCATCTAAATCAAGCAATAATGCCTCATCCGTCTCGACAACCCAATTCGAAAGAACTTCCGCAGCATCATGGTCAATTGCACAATCATCCGCATCCTTATAGGTAATGAGCATTCCATCTGCGCCCCGCAAACAAATTTTAACCAGCTCTGCCTGGATACCCTGCCTGATCGTCTGTGACATCTTTTCCCAAAGCTGATCCACGTTAGCCGCACGCAATACGTCACGAGAAAAACGATATAGCAAACCCAACTTTCGACTCGTCCCTCGCGTTGAATCTGCGGCAAGTGGTTCGTTGGCAAGCCGTAGCTTTTCAATGCCGGAAACGCGGCGGACACGCGTGTCATCCATCAAATGTCTTGGCGTAATGCTTTTCTCCGCATCAGCATTCGGACCTGTACAAACAACCAACATCTGCTCGCCCACCTTGATCAGATCACCAGCTGAGAGCATTCTTTGATTGATGGCGCACGAATTAACCTGAGTTCCATTGCTGCTTGCACAATCTTTGATTCTCCACAACCCGCCTTCAAAGCTCAACTCGGCATGAACACGAGATGCAGCAGGATCTTCAATCGGTATTTCACACGTTGGTTCACGTCCCAGGGAAAGGGGAACGTTTTGCGCAGCCAAGGCAATGGACTCACCGGCCCGCTCTCCGTTCAAAAACACCAATCGCCAATCCAACTGAAAGTCCTCCGCATAAGATATTGGCATTATAAGGTGAAACCATTCAATCTTTCGAGAGGAACCCGCGATTTCCATGTAGAAAGATTTTATTTCTCATGCCTGGAAAACTTCAGAAGTCCCACACAACGATGACTACAAAGAGTTGGTTTGGCGAACATCTTTGAATACTTCGGACGATTTTTATTCAGTCGCCTGAATTTTTTCCAGCGTCGAGAGAATTTTTTCACCGGGCGTTTCACCAAATCGAAATCTACAACGATGGGTCATCACTTTAAAACAATCCCCCTGTAACCGATGATCTTTCGCTGGACTCAATTCAATCCGATTCCGTTCAGCTACAACCGGTTCCTCATCCAACCAAATCGAACTGGAATCTGGTCTTGCTATTAAATTGGTTGCGACAAGAGATGTTGCTTGAAACACGACCTCTGTCTGTTGTTGCACCCCTGTAAATTGAATGATCGCTCGAGTCAGGTCACCTGTATCGACATCGCCGTCACCATCGTTATCCCCATCAGCCCACTTTTTTCCCGTTCCGTCGGCACCCGTAAAATTAATGATTGCGGTAGTCAGGTCTTTCGTGTCAACATCTCCATCCAAATCAACGTCTCCGAGCCGAGTATCGAGTACTTGCTCAATTAAAAATGACCTATCACTCGTATGGACATTGCCATCACGATTGACATCCGCCAATTCAGATATCGATCCAGGAACCGTGGGTCCTGAATAGGCTTCTATCGCCGCAACGAGCAGATCGATGTCCGTTGCATCAACGGTTTCGTCACTGTTCATGTCACCGAGTAAACTCAGCGGTTCAATGGCCACTCCGGCAAGTCCGGTAAAGTCATTGACAGGCGTAACGCTGATCACAATCTGTCCCGAGCTATCAGAAGCAACCACCTCCGCAAAGGATTCGAGAGATCGGGCAGCATCGCCCAGTTCATCATTGACTAGCAGCTCATTGGCATCCGAGCTCTGCACAAAGGCAATGGACGTTGTTACATCACTGATCGACACATTTTGAGCTACCGGTTCGACATCCATTCCAAACACATACACCCGGTACGTCCTCCAGAACGACAAATCGCTCCAGGTAAGTGTCACTTGATCACTCGAAAATAGATTTCCATCCAAATCACCGAGTGGTTGAAAATACTGAGGAAATCCGAGCGGACTCGCAGTTACCGTATCGGTCGCCAAGAACCCATTACCGTCGATGGCAAGATCAACAGGAGTTGCATGGCCAGCTTCATTAGCCAAGTCAAACAACGTCGTTGGACTAACACCTCCATTGAACTGCGTCCAATTCACAGGAGACGCACCCCCGATAAAGTCGAAATCAACACCGATCAATTCTCCCGTTCCAGCATCTGGTAAATTGATTTCTTGAATCGCCAATCCTGCCACGGAAACATCGTCGGTCTCAGGATTAGGTTCAATATCAATGATGATCTGTCCAAAGGCATCCGCCCTAACCATGACGGCCGACGAATCAAGCAACTGCAAATCGCTTCCCAAGGAACCATTGACATACAACTCGCCATCGGAAAGGAGCTGGGAAAAACTGACAGGAGCTCCGGCTCCTTGGATTGTGACTTGTTGGTCGTCGAAAAAATCGGGAAAGTCCTCCAAACCAAATACATAGATCTCATATATTTGATTCGGAATCAGATTACTCCAGACGGCTGAAAGCATAGCAGCTTCAGTGAAAATTGCGCCATCGATTTCCTCCAATGATTGAATGTGGGCAGGTACCGTGTTGGCAGTCGGCACAGCAGCGATTTCGTAGCCATCATTGCCATAGAACGTCAACTCGTAAGGCGTCGTAGTACCTTCCTCATCAGTCAAGCCGTTTACTACATAGGGCACATTAAAAGAATTCACCTGTTTCCAATTTGCAGGTGACACCCCACCAATCGCGTCAAAATCGATGCCCACGAGTGCCGAATTGATTGCAAAGTTGGAATCAGAAACATCAAAAAAGATATTCTCAGATGCCTCAACTTTAATTCTCGCTGCACTGGTTGCGAGATTGGGCACCGTGATGGTTTCAGAACCATCATTCAAAGTGTTGGCGGCTAGAACGGTTGGAAACGAAAGTCCACCATCATCCGAAAGAAGAATGTTTACGTACTGGGAGTTGATATCAAATTCGTTCGTCCCTGCCACATCCCAGGTGACGGTTTGTGGGGAACCACTGACCCACGAGATGGATGAATTGGGATGGGTTACTTGAAAAGGTGTCGCTGTAGCAACGACCTGAACAGTCATTTCATCCCAATTCACCCCACCACCTCCTGAGCGATTGTCACGAACGGTCGCTCGAAAGGTTAGGACGCGATCGGTTGTCGGAAGTGTCTCACCAAGCGTTGTCGAATTATTTAAAAGATCTGTCATCTGGGGAAAAGTACGTGAAGGATCTAGGCTTGGCACTTGAGAACGGAATAAAGGGCTCGAGCCATTGTCACCGGCACCAACAGCCTGCGACGGTCCTAGATCAAATTGTTCCCAGCTATAGGTCAAAACATCGCCCACATCCACGTCACTTGCTGTTGCCGTCAGCACGAAGGGAGTCGCAGCCGGAATCATGAAATCTGGACCCGCCTCGACAATCGGCACATGGTTCCCTGTCGGTGTGATCGAGGCAGCCGCATTACCCGGACCCGTGGTCGTGTAGTCAATGATTTGTTCGATACTGGCGGCATGAAAATAGGGATCCGTGATCGATTGAATGTTGTCACTATCGCAGATTCCCGCATAACTCATGATCGATGAACCACTCCCCGGTTCATACGCAGTACTGGCATTTCGATTGCCCTTACAAGAACCGAGGTTGCTATTGAAAATATGATTGGCGCCCAATTGATGACCCATCTCATGGGTAACCGTGTCCACATCAAATAAATCGCCAATTGGTGGAGAAACTCCAGATACTCCCTGGGCTTTGAGGCCATCAACGCCGACCACTCCTACTTCTGCGATGCTGCCACCCCCGGTTCCAAACACATGTCCAATGTCGTAGTTCGCTGGGCCAATCACGTTGTCAATATTTGACTGGTTTTCAGCCAACATAAGATCCTCATATCCATTGGAATACGGATCCAAATTCTCATTAAAATAAATCAGTGAATCATTGCCCGCTACCAACTCCAAACGAACAGCAACCTCGACTTCGTAAATTCCCACGACTCGATTGATCGTTGTAACCATCGCTGCTAGTGCTGTCGAAATTGTTCCACCATGAAATGCTGTATATTCCGCTGTCGCTGCATTTGCCAATCGATAGGTTCTCAATTCTAATCCCGATGGCAATGCGCCAAGCTGGAGTTGAGCTGTGCTCGTTCCCAAAGTATCGAGCGACGTTCGATAATTCTCCCGAATCATCCCCTCTGAGAGAGAGAATAGCGACTCATCGAAAAAGTCAGCAGAACTCTCGCCAAAATCGCGACTCACATAGCTTTCCACCGTTGAAACACCCTGGGGATCAATGGCATACGATCCACCTGGAGAAAGCACCTGCGCGTGAAATCCAGCTGGTGTCCGATCCAATCGCACCGTTGCCAAGGGATCATCAACACCTTGTCCGACAAACGTTTTGATCTCTGGATAGCGTGCGGCCAGTGAGGGAGCCATGATGGGTGATTCGGAAACTTTAAATCGCCCGGCCGTGCCGTCCGGTTTGGGCAAGGCAATGATCGGCAAAACGGTTCCCGGGGAATGGGCAACCGACTCTTCAGGCAGAGCCTCGAGAACCTGGTCCAATTGCTCCAAATTCAAATAGAACGTCTTCGCACGATGTGTCCCCGATGGCAGGGAATCAATCGTCGCCAAAGAACTGGCAGACAGCTGGGAAGCCGGTTGCCACAGATCGGCAAAGTTTGCTAAATCAGCCTGGCGCAGACCGGCATCGCCACCGACTGATGAAGTCAGTAAAAGTCTGGCTTCCAGGATCTCCAGATTGATTACGCGCGGAAATCCCCGACAACGCATACAGCCCGTCCCAAAAAGAGTTTTGTCATGTATCTTCGATTATAGCCACGGGAAAAAATCCTTCAAAATTTACTCTGTTCCGGCCCCAAATCAGGCGTCAACCACCCGAATTTGACGACAAATTGCTATGACTTCAGCTGCAAGTTGAAAATCCTTATTTCCTGGATGACAAGCTACGATGTTGGTCAACCGCGATCGGTCTCAGCAGTCATCTCCTAATCGGGTTGCCAGGGAAGGTGCCTGCGGCCAATTCCCATCACCACTCCCATTTGGCACTTGTAAAATTGCCGATTAGTTGCGTCAGATCATTGGTATCGACGTCACCGTCGCCATCCAAATCTCCAGTAGCCCAACCGATTGCAGTTGACGAAGCGTTGATAAAGTTTGTGATGGCCGCTGTGAGATCGACCGTGTCAACGTCACCATCCAAATCCGTATCACCGTAGGTGGTCCCTAAAATATTCTCGATCAATTCGTCCATATCCTGCTGATCCACCAGCCCATCACCCGTGAAGTCAAAGGACGTATTGTGATTGCCAGAGTGGATCTCGTCAAAAAGAGCGTCAATGTCAGCTGCTCCTATCGAAAGGCGACTACCAAAGTCAACTGCTGCACCGATTTCTGCGCTACTGGCAGAGACCGTATGATTGCCCGTTGATGGTAAGGTTTCTTTCCATCCAAACGGCAATACCTGAGCAACGACGTAGGTATCATCTTGAAGATCTTTAAAGGCATATTGGCCATTTTCATCCGTTTGTGTTGAGGGCTCAGCCAACGAACCTTCCATTGCAATCTCCAGGGACCAGCTATTTAGAAATCCTCCATCGAGATCCCAACTGTCCAATATCTCTAAAGTCCAGTTTCCATTGACAGGTTCTCCAACAAGCATTGCCAGAGGCTCTTGAGGTTGATAAACGCCTGTAAACGGAGCGGCTCCATCCAGTATCGATTCTGAAGATTCATCATCCAAAGTCGTATTGCTGAAATCATCACCATCGGAACCGACTTGATCAAATAATAAAACTCTCGTGCCAGCTGGGCTGATCAACTCAACCGTCAAATCGTCGACCCAAGTATGAGAGATGTCCAACGCAACATTGATGTCCGCAATGGTTCCCACTGTTGAGTCAATTACCAATTCAGATACGACAAGCGATGATGACCCAGCCAACGAACCTTCCATTTCAATCTCCAGGGACCAGCTATTTAGAAACCCTCCATCGAGATCCCAACTATCAACTACCTCTAATGTCCAGATCCCATTGACAGGTTCTCCAACAAGCATTGCCA
>Ga0310124_10002152_pt1 | contig 13648 bp, 12 predicted proteins | sample CB11b_AW_Bot5_MG_FD_203507 | JGI IMG/M metagenome (GOLD analysis project Ga0310124, IMG submission 203507) | Marine microbial communities from Western Arctic Ocean, Canada - CB11b_AW_Bot5 | ecosystem: Environmental > Aquatic > Marine > Oceanic | place: Canada: Western Arctic Ocean | collected...
ACAAAGAGCGACGCCTCGGCGTCGCTTTAGTTAAATTTATCATGGTGCTAGAGTCAATCTAATTTAGCACCTATTGACTCTATCAACTGGGTTTAATTACTTGTAAACCATTTGACCAGAAGGTGCGTACTTGTTCACGTCAACTGGGCTGTTCGCTTCTAGGTACTCTTTCAGTACTTCAGCATCAACAAAACCTGTGTTCACGTAACCAGGGTGATCTGACAGTTTAGGGTAACCGTCGCCACCAGCCGCGTTGAAGCTTGGCACTGTGAAACGGTATGTTTCGTCTAAACGAAGCTGTTTGCCACCGATGAAGACATTCGATACTTCACCATTTGCTACTGTCATTGAAATGCCAGCGAACTGCGCGTAAGCACCAGAATCGATTGGTTTCGTCGCCACAACGTTTAGGTAATCTAGAACTTCTTTACCTGTCATGTCTGTGTAAGTCAGGATGTTTGCAAAAGGTTGTACCTTCAATACATCTTTGTAAGTGACATTGCCCGCTTCAATTGAGTCACGAACGCCACCAGAGTTCATCACAGCGAAGTCTGCTTGTGCACGCTCCATGTGAGAAGTCGCAATCAAACGACCTAGGTTAGTTTGTTGGAAACGCACCACGTTACGATCGCCTTCAAGCTTGCCATTTGTCTCAGCAATCTGAACTTCTAGCTGTGCTTGACCTTGCTCTTGAAAAGGACGTAGGAATTCAAGCAACTCTGGATCTTGTACGATCTCATCTTGAATAAGAACACGTTGCTTCTTACCGTCAATCTTAACTTTCTTCTTAAGGTTAACTGGAACCAGATCGTAGCTCACCATCTCTAGCTCGCCGTTACGGAATTCGTAATCAGCACGACCTACGTACTTGCCCCACTCGTGAGCTTGAACGATGTAAGTACCGTTCTGTACGTCTGGTTTACACTCATCACCCGGCTTGAAGTTTTTCTTCGCAACGTTAGGGCCTTCCATACATACAGGCTCTTGAGAGTGACCACCAACGATCATGTCTAGGTCGCCTTCGTTAAGGTAACGAGCAAGTGCTACATCACCCGGTGCATTAACACCACGTTGGCCGTTTTCGTAGTGACCCATGTGAGTCACAGCGAAGATTAAGTCTGGCTTCTCTGTTTCTTTAAGTTCAGCGATCAGCTTCTTCGCTTCTTCTTTAGGGTCACGGAAGTCAATGCTCGCGATGAACTCAGGGTTACCGATTTTTGCCGTGTCTTCAGTGGTTAGACCGATAACCGCAATCTTGATACCTTGCTTTTCAAACATCTCGTAAGCTTGGAACTTGCGTTCGCCTGTTGCTTTGTCGTAGATGTTTGCAGATAGCATTGGGAAGTTAGCCCAGTCGATCTGCTTTTGTAGTACGTCTAAAGAGTTATCAAACTCGTGGTTACCCAATGCCATTGCATCGTAACCAATTTTATTCATACCTTTGAAATCAGGTTCTGCATCCTGAAGATCTGACTCTGGCACACCCGTGTTGATGTCACCACCAGATAGAAGCAACACGCTACCGCCTTCAGCTTCAACTTCAGCACGAAGTTGATCAACAAGCGTTTTACGCGCAGACATGCCGTATTCACCGTATTTGTTCTGCCAGAAACGACCATGGTTGTCGTTAGTGTGTAGAACCGTAAGCTTGTAAGTTTCGTCTTGGTTCCAATCTTGAGTTGATTGAGACGCACACCCAGCTAGAGTAGCTAGGATTGCAGCACTTAGTGCTGTCTTTAGAATAAGGCGTTGCTTCATTGTCATACCTTTGAACTTTTTAGGGGAATCCACTGCTTTTTATAATCTATTGCGACCCCTTTCCTGGAGTTCGAACAATAAGACTTCAACATGACTAATCTTAAATTAACATTCTAGATGTAACACGACGATTTCATATTTATGTCGAATTGGTCACGCATAGATCGGCAGTTAAGTGTAACAAAATTATGAGATTACACTCAAACTTCCCCTGCATCACAGGCAATCGTTTACTTATAAAGTGTGATGAACATCAGTAATTTACTATAAACAGGACAGACCTCACACACCTATACCACTTTCTTAGGGAATCAGAGGTCCTGTTAACAAAGAATTAATCATCTGCCGTTGATTAGTACTCTGAAAAACAGGTTAGCTAACGACTACACAGCTTAGTCATCGAAAAACAACTTGGTCATCGTCAAAATAGGCCGAGGCTTCAGTTCGCTAAACGGATGTCCCGTTAAACAAAAACGCCCAACTCTAAGAGTTGGGCGTTCATCAGATGCAATTAAATAACCACTTTAACTCATTAACATTAGCGATTTAATGCTCGTTATTTAGCATCAGCCAAAGCTATTTGATATCGATGTGGTCGAAGCCTTTGATAAGGTCATCAAGTGCTTTCATCTGCTTCAAGAATGGTTCTAGTTTATCTAGAGGTAGCGCCGATGGGCCATCACAGCGTGCTTGATCTGGGTTAGGGTGAGCCTCAAGAAACAGACCAGCAATACCCGTCGCAATGCCAGCTTTAGCTAGTTCAACCGTTTGCTCACGACGACCGCCAGAGGCAGCACCTGATGGATCACGCATTTGAAGCGCGTGAGTCACATCAAAGATAATTGGGCTGCCGTTTGATGATTTTTTCATTACACCGAAACCAAGCATATCAACAACTAAGTTGTCATAACCCATGCAAGAACCACGTTCACAAAGAATGATGTTGTCGTTGCCACACTCAGCAAACTTATCAACAATATTACCCACTTGATCTGGGCTCATGAACTGAGGCTTCTTCACGTTGATTACAGCGCCGGTCTTAGCCATCGCTTCAACAAGGTCAGTTTGACGAGCAAGAAACGCTGGAAGCTGGATTACATCAACCACATCTGCAACAGGCTGAGCTTGTGCTTCTGTGTGGATATCCGTGATAATTTTCACGCCAAAGGTATCTTTCAGTTCTTGGAAGATTTTAAGACCTTCTTCCATACCTGGACCACGGTATGAGTGAACTGAGCTACGGTTTGCTTTATCGAAAGACGCCTTAAATACGTAAGGGATGCCCAACTTCTCTGTGACTTTCACGTAATGCTCACAGATCTGCATTGCTAGATCGCGAGATTCAAGAACGTTCATGCCTGCAAATAGCGTAAATGGCTTGTCGTTAGCAATTGGCATGTCACCAATGTGTACTGTTTTCTGTTCCATCATATTCTCTCTAAATAATTATTAATTAGTGAACAACCACTGTCTTTTCGTTCATGACGTTCACTTGAGATTTTAGTAACTCAGATGCAGGGTCATCTGGGCATTGGTCGATAAAGTATTGGTAATCCGTTACAGCAACTTGATGACAGTCTAGCTGCTGATAAATAAAGCCGCGATCACGGATTTCATACGGATCATCCGGCACAAAGGTTAACGCAAGATTGGTACACTTCAATGCAAGCGTATAACGCTCTTCTCGCAGTAATGCACTCTTAAGCAACGCTAGCCACTTACCAATAATCGTTGGGTGGTCGGCAACCTCTAAGTGTTCCGCTTTCACCTTAGCGAGTGGGCCATCATGTCCGATTAACCAAGCTCGTAAAGTTTGCACGCCAACATACTCACCGTTGTAAGGATTAATATAGACGGCTGCTTGCCCGTACCAACTCACTTTTAGCAAGAATTGAGTTGGGAAAGATACGCCCTCTACAGGGAAGCCTAGCTTGCGACCAAGAAAAAGGAAGATTGCCCCAAGACTGACAGGGATCCCTTTCTTTCTCTCAAGTACTTTATCGATAAACGCGTTTTCCGATGAGAAGTACGCGTCTTTATCGCCTGCGAAACCCCACTCATAAAAGAATAGTCGAATAAAAGATTCAAACTTCTGTTGCTCGTCGGTTTCATTAACCAAAGCAAACTCAGCGTCTTTTAACAATCTCGCAAGTTCTTGCTCAGCCCAGCTGTCTTGAGTTTCTGGGTTAATTGCTTTATTTAAGATCAATGCACCTTCAGCTAACTCTAGCTGGTCAAAGTCTTCATCAAAAAATTCGTACATACGTAACTAACCGAAATAAGGAGATAATTAACCGAAAAATGTTGGTGTCTTCGTCATTGCAATTTTGCCAGCCATCGCTAACCAGCCTAGAGCGCCAAAGAAAGAGAAAACTCTCAATAGCTTGTTTTTACCCAACTTAAGTGCAAAGAAGCCCAGTGCGATGTAAGCCATAACACAAGTTAGTTTTTCGGTTAACCATGGCGCTGCTGGTGTAAATGGAATAAAGCCAGTGATAAAAATCAAACCAATACCCGATAGCAGCAGCAACGAGTCATTGATATGAGGGAAACGCTGCAAGAAAGGATGCTTAAGCTTTGGTGAGTTAACCATCATCAGAGCGAAACGAATCGAAAGAAGGAGCGCGCTTATAGCAATCGTTAGTAGGTGAAAATGTTTTAAACCTTCGTACATGGTATTCCTTTATATTTTTATATGTGCTGTCGTTAACACGAGCCAAACAATACCCGTTAATGCCCTGTATTTCCGCGTTAAATGCATTATCGAGTTAAGTGTATTGTCGAGTTAAAGGTATCAATTTAGCAAGTTCATCATCTATTGCTCACAAGATGATGAACAGCAGCCTATGAGCAACCACTATCTATGAACAGTAACGACCCAATGTCACTCGGTCATTACCACCGTAATCTTTTTCTGTAACCACATCCAAGTAGCCCAGATGTTGCATTATCTCACGTACCGCCAAGCCTTGGTCATAGCCGTGTTCAAATGCTAGCCAGCCTTCGTTTTCTAAAAAACCGCGTGCGTTTTCAGAGATGTATCGAATATCAGCTAAACCTTTATCTTCAGCGACTAACGCTGTGATCGGTTCAAAACGCACATCACCTTGAGATAGATGAGGGTCATTCTTCTCAATGTAAGGTGGGTTCGAGACAATCAACGAGAACTTCACAGCTTCTTCTTCAGAATTCACCGAGTTCAAAGGTTCAAACCAACTGCCATGTAAAAAAGTGGCGTTAGTGATATTTAATCGCTGAGCGTTTTCTGTCGCAAGTTGCTGCGCTTCCGGACGAAGATCAATACCCGTCACTGGTCGGTTCGGCATCTCAGACGCCAGTGCCAAAGCAATCGCACCTGTACCAGTTCCTAAATCGAGAATCGCACCTTGCTTGCCATACGTTTTATCTAACGCCACTTCAACCAAACGTTCCGTATCTGGACGTGGGATTAAAGTAAAAGGAGAGACTTTTAACGGCAGCGACCAAAACTCACGCTCACCAACAATATAAGCCACAGGCTCACCGGTTAAGCGACGTTTTAGAAGGGTATGAAATTCGGATTCTTGTTCTGAAGTGAGATGCTTCTCAGGCCAAGTCAGTAGGTAAGATCTTGGTTTATCTAAGGCGTGGCAAAGCAGTACCGCAGCATCAATCGAGGGCGATGTGTTATCGCCCTCTTGAAGCTGTACGATTGCTGACTTTAAAGCACTTTCAACCGTATATGCTGACTGCATAGTAATTAGTTGTGCTCAGCAAGTGCTGCTAGTTGATCGGCTTGGTGCTCTTGTAGAACAGGATCAAGCAGGCTTTGCATATCACCTTCCAGAACTTCGTTCAGGCGGTAGATAGTTAAGTTGATGCGGTGATCAGAAACACGGCCTTGAGGGTAGTTGTACGTACGAATACGGTCACTACGGTCACCAGAACCTAATAAGTTACGACGTGTATCTGAAATCGCAGCAGCACGACGCTCTTCTTCAGCTTGAACGATACGAGCCGCAAGAACAGCCATCGCTTTCGCTTTGTTTTTATGCTGAGAACGCTCGTCTTGACACTCTACTACTGTACCGGTTGGTAAGTGAGTAATACGGATTGCTGAATCCGTGGTGTTAACGTGCTGACCACCCGCGCCAGATGCACGGAAAGTATCAATCTTAAGATCGCCAGCTTTGATTTCTGGTAGATCAGCTTCTGGGATCTCAGGCATAACCGCAACAGTACATGCTGATGTATGAACACGACCTTGAGACTCAGTCTCAGGTACACGTTGTACACGGTGACCGCCTGACTCGAACTTCATTGTGCCGTAAACAGCGTCGCCACTGATTTTAGCGATCATCTCTTTAAAGCCGCCCTGCTCTGAAACGTTGCTGCTCATTACTTCAACGCGCCAACCTTTTTTCTCGGCAAATCTAGAGTACATGCGGAAAAGGTTACCCGCAAAAATACCCGCTTCATCACCACCAGCACCGGCACGAATCTCTAAGAAACAGTTACGCTCATCGTTTGGATCTTTTGGAATCAGAAGAATTTGCAGCTCATCAGTCAGACGTTCAATGTTCGCTTTCGCATCTTTGATCTCTTCTTGAGCCATTTCGCGCATTTCTGCGTCGTCTTCATTTGCCATCTCTTCAGCAGCTTCTAAATCTTCTTGAGCTTGCTGGTATGATTTGAAGCACCCCGTCACCTCTTCTAATTGAGAATACTCTTTTGACAAGGCACGGAATTTGTCTTGATTCCCAAGTACACCGGGATCACCAAGTAGATGTTGAACTTCTTCATAGCGTTCAACAAGTGTTTCAAGCTTTATTAGAATCGAGGCTTTCATAATGTCTTATTCTGTTGGAGGTCGAATATTATTGAGGGTTTTCTAAGCCCAAACTCTGTCTAATGACCATTAATTTTGCAGGTTCTCCTTGCTCAGCTGCACTTTGAAGTGCACGCGTTGGAGCATGGATCAATTTGTTTGTGAGCTTATTACTTAGCTCAAGTAAGACTTTCTCAGGATCACCGCCAGCGGCAAGTGATTGTAAACTCTTACTTAATAAATCTTCTCGGATTTCATTGGCCGATTTACGGTAATCACGAATACTGTCTACCGCTTGCAGTGAACGCATCCAACTCATAAACGCGGCGCTTTCTTCACTAACTATTGCTTCAGCTTGAATCGCTTCTACTTTTCGTTGTTCAATATTGCCATCAACGATCGACTGCAAATCGTCAACGGAATATAGGTAAGCATCATTCAGATCGCCGACCTGAGATTCCACATCACGAGGAACCGCAATATCAACCAACAACATAGGTTGATGTTTTCTTGTCTTCAGTGCGGTTTCAACCATGCCCTTACCGATGATAGGTAACGGACTCGCAGTTGAGCTGATCACGATATCCGCTCTATGCAAATGGTCAGGAATCTCATTCAGGCTGATCACTTCAGCACCAAACTCTTCAGCTAGCCCTAAAGCACGCTCACGAGTTCGGTTAGCCACTATCATCTTGGTGCAGCCATTCGCAGAAAGGTGTTTAGCCACCAATTCAATCGTCTCACCCGCACCAACCAATAACACGGTTGAATCGGCAATCGACTCAAAGATGTGTTTAGCTAACGTACAGGCTGCGTAAGCAACAGACACCGCGCTTCCGCCAATTTCAGTTTCAGTTCGAACACGCTTGGCGACAGAAAATGATTTCTGGAACAGTTTTTCCATTGAAGCATCAACAGATTTGTTCTCTCGCGAGTCCGTATAAGCTTGCTTCACCTGACCTAAGATCTGCGGCTCACCCAATACCAAGGAGTCCAAACCACAAGCTACGCGCATTAAATGTTTAATCGCAGCCTGCTCTTCATGGATATAAATGCTGGGTTTTAGCTCTTCAGGGCTAACTTGATGGAAAACTGACAACCAATCGATGAGCTTGTTTTTTGCCACGCCTTTGACGTCACAATACACTTCAGTTCGATTACAGGTAGAAAGTATGACACTTCCATTTACGTGTGCATTTGCGTTAAGTTGCTTGAGTGCCTCAGATAATTTATCTGGACCAAAAGCGACTTTTTCTCGCAATTCAACCGACGCTGTATTGTGATTGATACCTACGGCAAGCAAAGACATGTATCAGAAGTTCTCGATCAGGGAATGGAAACAAGGGGCGAATTTTACTTGATGCATGGCTCTATTTAAAGAGCAAGCGGGATTTGTTTTCCTGACTTCGTGAATTCAATGCTATAGTTGAGACGTTTTTTAGATAAATTTGAACAAGTTGTGAGCAAATATGAGCAAGCTTCGTAAAATCACGTCTCTTATTTTTATAACCATAATTATGGTGGGTTGCTCTTCTATCCCAGAACAACCGACCAGCGTCGAGTGGCAAAGTCACCAAGATCGGCTTTTACAGATAGAAAACTATCAAGCCTCAGGCAAGCTCGCTTACATTTCTCCAGAGCAACGCCAAAGCCTAAATTTCATTTGGAAGCATTCCCCAAATCAGAGTCAATTGAGGCTCACTACTTTCCTTGGTCAAACCGCCTTGAACCTCACCATTGACAGTTCGGGTGCCAAGGTAGTCACTTATGATGATCAGGTATTCACTCACGCAAGTGCATCTGTATTGGTCGAACAACTTACTGGATTGCAGATTCCCATTGACCATCTACCACAATGGTTCCTTGGCATTCCAGACCAAGCTGATAGCTACCAATTGAACACCACCAACACGCTTGAATCTCTCACCAAACAAGTCAGCAACCAACTATGGACACTGAGTTTTGCTAACTATCGCAATACAGAGATGCCGAGTAAACTATTATCTGGTGAAGACAACACTAAGGTAGAGACAATCCCACTCCCTACTCGATTGTCATTCAAGCAAGACGAGAACAAAATCAACATTGTAGTTTCGAAGTGGACACTGAAAAAATGATAACAACGCCAACCCACTGGCCTTCTCCGGCTAAACTGAATTTATTTCTTTATATCACTGGTCGACGTGACAATGGTTATCACGAACTTCAGACATTATTTCAGTTTGTCGAGTTTGGCGATGAGCTGACGGTTAGTGCAAACTCAGAAACTAGCTCGATAACAATCACACCAGAAATTCCTGGGGTAGCACTTGAAGACAACTTGATCTGGAAAGCCGCTACTGCGCTGCAGCAATATACCTCAACGTCTTTCGGTGCGGATATTGAACTTAAGAAAGTGCTGCCTATGGGAGGCGGTATTGGCGGAGGCTCTTCAAATGCAGCAACCGTGCTGGTCGCGCTTAATTATTTATGGCAACTCAACCTCTCTGATGATCAACTTGCCGAAATCGGTTTGCAGCTTGGTGCTGACGTTCCGGTCTTCGTTCGAGGCCACGCCGCCTTTGCCGAAGGGGTTGGAGAACAGCTACAGCCCGCTAATCCGGATGAAAAATGGTATCTCGTTGTCAAACCTCAAGTGAGCATAGCAACTGTAGACATATTCACACATTCAGAATTAACTCGAAATACGCCGAAGCGAGCACTAGCAACGCTTCTAGAGCAAGAATACGTAAACGATTGCGAAAAAATTGTGCGAATGCTGTACCCAGAGGTTGATAAGCAACTTTCATGGCTGCTACAATACGCGCCGTCGAGATTGACTGGTACGGGTTCATGCGTTTTTGCTGAATTTAGCAGCAAAAAAGAAGCCGAATCGGTGCTAGAGCAACTGCCTGACACAGTTTCCGCGTTTGTCGCGAGAGGACGAAACATTTCGCCTTTGAAAGAAACTTTGGCTGAATACCAATCAGCCCACCCACAATCTATTTAAAACTGGACGCAACCCGAGGTTTCCACCGTGCCTGATATGAAGCTATTTGCTGGTAACGCAACACCTGAACTAGCCCAACGTATTGCTGATCGTCTATACATCTCTCTTGGCGATGCTACTGTAGACCGTTTTTCTGATGGCGAAGTCGCTGTTCAAATCAATGAAAACGTTCGTGGTAGCGATGTATTCCTGATTCAATCAACTTGTGCACCAACCAATGACAACCTTATGGAATTGGTGGTAATGATTGACGCAATGCGCCGTGCTTCTGCTGGCCGTATTACTGCTGTAATCCCTTACTTCGGTTATGCCCGTCAAGATCGTCGTGTACGTTCTGCTCGTGTGCCTATTACTGCAAAAGTTGTTGCAGATTTCCTTTCTAACGTTGGTGTTGACCGCGTTCTTACTATCGACCTACACGCAGAGCAAATCCAAGGCTTCTTCGATGTACCTGTTGATAACATCTTCGGCACTCCAGTTCTTCTAGAAGACATGGCTAACCGTGGCCTAGAAAACCCAGTAGTGGTTTCTCCAGACCTTGGTGGTGTTGTACGTGCTCGTGCAACCGCTAAAGCACTAGGTGATGTTGACATCGCTATCGTTGATAAGCGTCGTCCACGTGCTAACGTTTCTGAAGTAATGAACCTGATCGGTGATGTTGAAGGTCGTGACTGTGTTATCGTTGATGACATGATCGATACTGGTGGCACACTGTGTAAAGCAGCTGAAGCGCTTAAAGAGCGCGGTGCTAAGCGTGTATTCGCTTACGCAACTCACGCTGTATTCTCTGGTACTGCTGCAGAAAACATCCGTAACTCAGTTCTAGACCAAGTTATTGTTACAGATTCAATCAAGCTTTCTCCAGAGATGGCTGCGACAGGCAAAGTTACTGAGCTAAGCCTTTCTCGCATGCTTGCTGAAGCGATTCGTCGTATCAGCAACGAAGAGTCTATCTCTGCGATGTTCAACTAATCAAAGCTCTATAGCTTTGCTTTAGCAGAACAATCTGAAAAGATATTAAGCACTTCATTCGATGAAGTGCTTTTTTTATATCTAATACCAATCACAGTAAGTAAGTGTTCAGAAATAGCGCAGGAAAAAAGCTTGAGAACAAGGCGTGATTTTTTGATAAGTAGTTATTCTACAATCAAAAATTATAACGCAGTTATCGAGCATTTTAACCAGCTAGGGTGACCAGTTATTTACTACGATTGGTATCACGACCACAAAGTTAATTTGACCACAGTTTTGAATCATTGAGTTGCTATCAGCTAGCTCGCACCTTTTTCATAAACTGTGATATCATACGGCGCTTTTTGAAATCCCAAGAGAGATCCATACCTTGAGCCAACAAATAAAACTTCTCGTTGGACTGGCTAATCCAGGTCCAGAATACGCCAAAACTCGCCACAATGCGGGTGCTTGGGTAGTTGAAGAATTAGCGCGTGTACATAACGTGACACTAAAGAACGAACCAAAGTTCTTTGGCCTAACGGGTCGTATCATGGTTCATGGTGAAGATCTTCGCTTGCTGATCCCAACGACTTTTATGAACTTGTCAGGCAAAGCTGTTGCTGCCTTAGCAAATTTCTACCAAATTAAACCAGAAGAGATCATGGTCGCTCACGATGAGTTAGATCTTCCTCCAGGTATTGGAAAGTTTAAAAAAGGTGGTGGTCATGGTGGACATAATGGTCTGAAAGACATCATCAGCAAGCAGGGTAACAATAAAGAATTCTATCGTCTTAGGTTAGGCATTGGCCATCCAGGACACAAAGATAAAGTTGCAGGTTATGTATTAGGCAAAGCTCCTGCGAAAGAGCAAGAGTGTATCGAGGCTGTCGTTGACGAATCGGTTCGTAGCCTAGACATCTTATTAAAAGATGGCCTACCAAAAGCACAAAATCGCTTACATACGTTCAAAGCAGAATAAGGTTTATATCATGGGTTTTAAATGTGGCATCGTTGGTCTACCAAACGTTGGTAAATCAACTCTGTTTAACGCACTGACTAAAGCAGGCATCGAAGCAGCAAACTTTCCATTTTGTACAATCGAACCAAACACAGGTATCGTTCCGGTTCCAGATCTACGCTTAGATGCATTAGCAAAAATTGTTAATCCACAGAAGATCCTTCCAACGACAATGGAATTCGTAGATATCGCAGGCCTAGTTGCTGGCGCATCTAAAGGTGAAGGTCTAGGTAACAAATTCCTAGCTAACATCCGCGAAACTGATGCTATCGGTCACGTTGTACGCTGCTTTGAAAACGAAAACATCGTTCACGTTTCAGGCAAAGTATCTCCAATCGAAGATATCGAAGTGATCAACCTTGAGCTTGCTCTTGCCGATCTAGATAGCTGTGAACGTGCAATCTTCCGTAATGCTAAAAAAGCAAAAGGCGGAGATAAAGACGCTAAATTTGAAACTACAGTTCTTGAAAAGCTTCTACCTATCCTGACTGAAGGTGGTATGGCTCGTACTGTTGAACTTGGCAAAGAAGAAGTAGCAGCAATCGACTACCTTAACTTCCTAACGCTTAAGCCAACAATGTACATTGCAAACGTTGCTGAAGATGGTTTTGAAAACAACCCTTACTTAGACGCCGTTCGCGAATATGCAGAAAAAGAGAACAACGTTGTTGTTGCTGTGTGTGCTGCTATCGAATCTGAACTTTCTGAGCTTGACGATGAAGATCGTGAAGAGTTTTTATCTGACATGGGTATCGAAGAACCAGGCCTTAACCGAGTGATCCGCTCTGGTTACGAGCTACTGACTCTTCAAACTTACTTTACTGCCGGTGTTAAAGAAGTTCGTGCTTGGACGATTCCTATCGGTGCAACAGCACCGCAAGCAGCTGGTAAGATCCACACCGACTTCGAGAAAGGTTTCATCCGTGCAGAAGTAGTTGGCTACGAACATTTCATCGAATTTGGCGGTGAAAGCGGAGCAAAAGATGCAGGTAAATGGCGTCTTGAAGGCAAAGAATACATCGTTAAAGATGGTGACGTAGTTCACTTCCGCTTCAACGTATAATTCTGATTAAACATCTAGAAAAAAGGCCAGTGAATTCACTGGCCTTTTTGTTTTCCCCATTTAGAAATAGCCCCACATCCAAAACTTAACTTCCTATATATATCGCCTTTTAGACCTGTTTTTTGTCGACAAATACACCTCTTTGCCTAAAAAGAAACCGAACAGATGTTTATTCGCGATTTATTCAAAAAAAAAGTTGACGGGTTTCGCTCAACTCCGCATAATGCGCCCCGTTCACAACGAAGCGGCAACGTCTCGAAATGAGCAACAATTTGGAAATGGCTACTTAGCTCAGTTGGTTAGAGCACATCACTCATAATGATGGGGTCGCAGGTTCGAATCCCGCAGTAGCCACCATTTCCTAAGCACTCTGTTTGTTATTAAACATCTGTCTCTTAACAACAAAGAGTTTTTAGGAAAGTAAAGCGGTCGTGGCGGAATTGGTAGACGCACCAGATTTAGGTTCTGGCGCCGAGAGGTGTGAGAGTTCAAGTCTCTCCGACCGCACCATATTGAGATATCTTAATTGATATCATTGTTGGGCTATCGCCAAGCGGTAAGGCACTGGCTTTTGATGCCAGCATTCCCTGGTTCGAATCCAGGTAGCCCAGCCACAATTTAAAGTGTAATTATCTTTAAAAAGATAATGGCATTGGAAGCGAGATTATATTATATTACTTCGCTCTCAGATGGCTACTTAGCTCAGTTGGTTAGAGCACATCACTCATAATGATGGGGTCGCAGGTTCGAATCCCGCAGTAGCCACCATTCTTTCTTTATGAAAGAAGAAAACAAACAACGTTATATTGAATCACCAATGTCGATATAACTATAAAGATTTGCTGCGGTCGTGGCGGAATTGGTAGACGCACCAGATTTAGGTTCTGGCGCCGAGAGGTGTGAGAGTTCAAGTCTCTCCGACCGCACCATTATTTAGATATCTTAAATGATATCCTGTTGGGCTATCGCCAAGCGGTAAGGCACTGGCTTTTGATGCCAGCATTCCCTGGTTCGAATCCAGGTAGCCCAGCCATTACAACGTTACTTAGACAAACCATA
>Ga0310124_10002154_pt1 | contig 13643 bp, 13 predicted proteins | sample CB11b_AW_Bot5_MG_FD_203507 | JGI IMG/M metagenome (GOLD analysis project Ga0310124, IMG submission 203507) | Marine microbial communities from Western Arctic Ocean, Canada - CB11b_AW_Bot5 | ecosystem: Environmental > Aquatic > Marine > Oceanic | place: Canada: Western Arctic Ocean | collected...
AACTGAGAAGAGTTCCCTCACCGTGCCGAGGATTGACTCAAACGTGAATGGGTAAACGACGATTCGGGATGACAGCGGTGAGAGTCGATTGAGTGGTGTAGAAGAAGACGGTCCTAAGTGATCAGAGTCAGAGAAACGTATCCGAGCCACCGTTCGTCACCGTCGGACCGGTAGCGAAACCCGACACAACCCCGTTGGGGTTGGAGGTGGCACCTTTCGTTGTCCGAGGGTACTTCGAACCCTCGGCTCAGCGACACAACCCCTTTGGGGTTGCCAGAATCCCAGCGACTGTTATCCCGTCTGAAACTGCGCCACATCTGGGCTGTCCGGATAGAAGTCCGCGATCAACGCAGCCTCGGCAGAATCTCCGCCATACCGCCACGGACTCTTCCCTGCCTGCTCACGATCTCGCAACGCTTTCGTCGACAGGAAACTGCACTGCGCGGCAAGCACTTCGAATACCCGGTTCGCAATCAGCCGATGCCCGAGGTCATTCGCGTGGATGTCCTCCGTCCCGTCTGGGCTGCAAAAGGTCCACGGCGCCCCGTCCTGTGCCTCGAACACTCGAGCGAAAACCAACGCCATTGTCGTAGCCACATCTTCGAGCATCCGATTGTAAGCCGCCTGGCTTTCGGGCGTCCCGCGATCCCACGCTGATCCTGCCACGGTCCCACCCGTTCTGCCCGAGTGACCGGCACCGGGAATCGCATACGTGTCCATCAGGACGATCGTGGCATTCGTCTCGGACTGAATGTCGCCAACGATCGTCCTCAGATCTCGCTCGAAGTCGTCGATCGGTGTGCCTGCCCGCACGTCGTTGTAGCCAAAACTGATGACCACCAGATCCGGTCGCTCCTCGATCACGTGACGGCGATACCGCTCGATCCCGATCGGTCGTCTCCCACGATACTCCGCATAAATCGGACACGCCTTCGACAGAACATCCGCTCCAATGCCCCGATTGACGAGCTCGACGGGCTCATCCTGAAACCGATCGATCAGACGCTTCAGGATCGCCGCCCACCCATCTTCCCACCGTGTCGCCGAAATCCCGACCGTGTGGCTTTCTCCGAACGTCACAAGACGCCGTGCGGGTTCGCTCCGGTAGTCTTTGGTCGCAGTCGTCATATCACTCTCGCTTAGCGAAGCAGGTGGCGTGGCGTGAATTACATAGCTGCACTATCATACATTCTTAGTCTGGATGATTCACAAACTGATTTCCGGTGACTCATAGAAATGACAGACGGGGAAGGCTTTAAGCGCTCTTTGCTCGGAGCAGCGGCGCCTTGTCATCCCGAACCCGCTGCGCGCCTCGCCGTTCGCCGACATCATGACTGTAGCGTTCCCGCAGAAATTTCTCCAAGGGCTCGGTCCGACGGTTTATGACGCCTTGAGTAATAATCTTATGAATACTCCAGGTTAGTTCTGACGATGAGGACGACGAAGTTCCGACACAACCGCAATCCATCGAGGTCGCATCGCATGCAGCTGCTTGGACGAGGACGCACAGCGGAAGTCTACCTGACCGACGATGGGAAGGCGCTCAAACTGTTCTTCCCCGAATTTCAAGGCCGGGTACCGCAGTCAGAAGCGCGCGTTGCTCTCATCGTCTCAGAGCAATGCCCTGCCGCTCCCACCTTCTACGGCACAATGACCGTCGACAACCGTATCGGCCTGCTCTACGAACGGATCGAGGGCGAAGCCGTCACTGCGACCTCCATCAGCAGTGGATTCAACGTCAATGACTTCGCCCGACAGTTCGCGCGCCTCCATCGGGAGATCCACACGGTCTCCGGGAATGGGCTTGGTTCCGTTCAGGATGCGCTCGAACAGAAGATCCAAGCCTTCGACGGCGTGAGCGACGCGTGTCGGTCTCTCCTCCTGTCGCAACTACGTGAAGACGGGAAGCAGCGACTTTGTCACGGCGACTTCCATCCTGAGAATGTCATTCTCGGACCGGATGGGCAACTACGCCCAATCGACTGGGCCAACGCTCATCAGGGTCACCCACTGGCCGATGTCGCCAGAACCGTCTACCTCATCGGTCACGGATTGGGCCCGGGGATGACCACGATCTCCGACGAGGAACGAGTTCTGCGCGATCACGTCATCCACAGTTACACAAATGAATACTTTGGTGAGGCTCCGCCGGATGAAATTCAATGGGCATCCTGGCAGATCATCGTTATGATCAGTCGCTACACAGAAGGCATCGAGGAAGAAAAGCCCGCCATCGAGCAGGCAATCACAGAGATCCAAACCAACCATCCCGCGCTTCGCTGATCGTCAGCCCAATGTCTTAGCCCGATGGTAGCAAAAACCGAATGTGAAAAGACTGACCAAGAGAAATGAATGTCACCCCGGTACGGTTCTGAGCCGGGATGACAGAGCTCGGTCTTGGTCTGGAATATCCTGACATGCTTACGCAGAATCCTATTTGTAACACACCCATTGCTTAATTCCCTAATTCCCTAATGACCCTCGCCGCTTCCACTCTTGGCCTCATCGGCCATCCCCCAGTCAGCTCACTCACCAGCCATTCCTGGGACATCATCATCGTCGGGGCCGGCCACAACGGCCTCACCTGCGCGGCCTACCTCGCCCGCGCAGGAAAACGCGTGCTCGTGCTCGAGGGCAACGAGCGCATCGGCGGAGCCTGCACACTCGAAGAGACCTGGCCCGGATACCGCATTTCGCCATGCGCCTACTTGTGCGGCCTCCTTCATCCCCTCGTGATCGACGAGCTGGATCTTCCAGGTCACGGCTTCGAATGGATCCCCGCTGACGCAGGCATGTTCGTTCCGTTCGAAGACGGCGCCTCCATTCAGCTGTGGAGTGACCCCGACCGATGTCTGGAGGAGGTCAGGCGTCTGTCACCCGGCGACGTGGATGGCTGGCAGGAGATGGGGCGATTCGTTGCCCATATCCGCAACGCCTTGCGACGCCCCGAGCACCGGGACCTCTGGCTGTCCCTCGAACCGACCCGCGAAGAAATTGCCAATCGACTCGACCACGACGCCGACGCCCTCGCCTTCCTGTTCGAATGGTCCATGTCCGACTTCGTCGAACGCTTTCTGGATGACGAACGACTGCACCTCGCCTTGCTCGGCCAGGGCGTCATCGGAACGAATGCGAGCCCTTTTGACCCCGGAACGGCCGCGATCCGATTCCATCACTCGAGTGGACGCATGTTCGGACACGCAGGCGAATAGGGTTACGTCAAAGGCGGGATGGGGATGGTCAGCTTCATTCTGTGTGACATTGCCCGGGAACACGGCGTTGTCGTCGCCGCAGGGTCGCCCGTCGCCGCGATCGAGCCGGGCGAGGGCGTTCGCCTCGAAGGGGGTGAGAAAATCTCGGCGCCCATCGTCGTCTCCAATGCCGACCCTGTCACCTCCTCGCGCCTGCTCGGATCGAACAGCGATCCATCGTGGAAGACCCGCATCGATGCTGTGCCGAACCTCGGATGCACCGTCAAGCTCAACGTCGCCCTGGCCGAACTCCCGAGCTTCACCGCGCGCCCCGGAACGGATTGCGACCATCATCGCGGCCAGATCAACACGCCTTTGAGTAAGAAAGAATGGATGACGAACTGCGCTGTGGCGAAGGAAGGTCGACTCCCTGAACGATTGTGGACCGAGCTTTACTTCCAGTCCGTCCTCGATCGATCAGTCGTTCCCGACGACCACCACGTCATGAGTGTCTTCGCCCAATATGTCCCATACGCCTTTACGGAAGGTAACTGGGAAACCCGCCGGGACGAGGTCGCCGCACTCGCCCTCGAGTCCATCGGCCGCTTCTGCGAAAATATCCCCGATGCAGTAGAGCAGTACGAAATTCTCGGGCCACCCGACATCGAAAAGAAGATCGGCATCACCGGCGGCCATATCTTCCACGGCGAGTGTCTCCCCGAGTATATGTGGGATCGCCGCCTTTCTTCACGCACCCCGATGCCGGGCTTCTACCTTTGCGGAGCCGGCACCCATCCCGGCGGCAGCGTCACCGCCGCCAACGGCCGCAACGCCGCAATGGCCGTCCTCGAAGATCTGCGCGCATCGTGACCTTTTTTGACCTTTCCATTTATCATTTTTACCCATTTGACGTCGATCCACGCCGCAAAAGTCATCACCTCGGATTCCTCGGCTTCGCCTACTGGCAGCTCATCACCGGAATGGCCCTCGGCGCAGTCGCCGGATCGTGGGTAGGAACACAGCTGCGCGACTACGTTCCCGAACGTATCTTTCGCCTCGGCGCCAAGGCCCTGATCACGATCCTCTGCGCCCGAATGATCCTGAAAGCCACCGGCTTCACCCAAGTCCCGTAGCCACCGGGCCACGACGTTCCGTTTCCCGCCCACCCCAACAATAGCGGCCGCGGTAGAGGCGGCAACTGAGCAACGCCCTCGTTTTCAGACGCACTCCGGGTCATCAACTCTGCCGTCGCGAAGCTCGATCGTACTGCCGGCCGGGGCCACAGCCCCCACGGCGCCTGAGTGGCGATTTCTTTCCCCCCTTTCTTGGTCGCTCAAGAAAGGGGGTCGGCGCAATGGGCGCCGAGCCGGTGGGGCGGTCGGACACAATGACTACACAACACACGTCCACAATCACGAGATCCAAAACCTGATCACATGATGTCAATCCGGGAGCACGCGCCTCTGTCCACTCACACCCAACCACCGAGACAACCCATGACCCTCTGCCTTCTCACCACTCCCTTCTCACTTCTCACTTCTCCCTCCTCACTCCGATGAGCTGCACCTCCATCACCAACTTCGTCGCGCTATCCGACCTCATCGGAACCGCCGGCCAACCAACGCCCGACCAATATCAATCCGTCAAAGACGAAGGCTACGAGCTCGTCATCAACCTCGCCACGCCTGACTCGAAAGGCGCCATCCCGAATGAGTCAGAGGTCGTCACCTCCCTCGGCACAAGCTACTTCCAGATCCCCGTCGTCTGGCAGTCGCCCACACGCCAGGACTTCGACCTATTCACCGGACTGATGGACGGGCTTGTTGCCAGAAAGACGTTCGTGCACTGCGTCGTCAACCATCGCGTCTCCGCCTTCATGTTCCTCTACCGCACGACTCAGCAGGGAATGGACCCGCTCGAAGCCAAGAACGACATGGAGCAACTCTGGACCCCGCACGGAGTCTGGGAAGAATTCGTCGACACCATCCTGACCGATCACAACATCGACTACTTCAGCATCTGACCGCTTATTCTCGATCCTCAATCTCAGGTCCCCCATGTTCACCTTCTCCGAAAAGCACATCACCGACTACCACACGACCGGCTGCACGATCTTCCGCGAGATCCTCCCGATCTCACTCATCGCCGATCTGCGCAAAGTCGCAGACCTTGGACGCGAAATCGCACGAGAACAGAAAGGTGCCCAGACCCAGCGTCTGCAACCCGTGGGTGCCTTCGACCTCGATCTTCGACCCTTCAAAGACTACGGCGAACTCGCAGAACTGAACGACGCCATCCACAGGCTACTGACACCCCGCCACACACACGCCGATACGAACCGCCTGGGCATCCTGCTCGAACCGGCCGATCACCCCTGGTGCACCAACTGGCATCGCGACTTTCGGGATCACGTCGCTCCCGACCTCTTCGAGGCCGAATTCCGTGAAGATTGGGACGCCCAGGTCTTCGACATCAGATACATGAACCAGATCAACTGCGCCCTCTACGAGGATCCATCCACCTGGTTCGTACCAGGGAGTCACTACCGACAGGCGAACACGCCGAGTGAAGAGGCCGCCCGAGACGCTTACGACCGGAAGAAATTTCGCGAGGAGCCAACTGGCTCGAACGAACAGCTCGAGCGCACCTGTCTGGATTACGTGAGAGGCATGCCTGGCGCGTTCCAACTTCGTCTGAATCCCGGCGACTTCGCCCTCTACAGGTCGTGCGCCTGGCATCTTGGCAACTACGTCCCCTACCGAAGACGAGCGACCATCCACGACTTCTGCGGAACACCTGAATACGCGGCCTATCTCGACGAACGGTCCAAACGACTCAAAGCTGCCACGTCCCGTCCCGGGTGAGTGCCTCCGCCGCTGATCCTGACCCCTTGCCTTTCCCGTCATCCATCCCGTTTTTCAGGGCGACCTCTCGAGTTTGATTCCCAGCCGCGAGCACCTAAGGAGATCGCATGGCAACCCGTTTCGGGTTCGACTCGGACAAGACCCTTCCTCTGGAAGAGAACATCCAGTGGGCAGCAGACAACAACTTCGGCTACATCGATTTCCAGGCCGACCTGCCGCCCAACAGCATTGCGTCCTTCGATGACGCCAGAGCCGGCCGAATCCGTGATCTGTGCGAGAAAACGGGTGTCCGGCTCGGGATACACCCCTCGTCCGCCATCAACAATGCCGAAATCGTGCCCATCGTTGCCGAGGCCGTCGAGGACTACATCGAGGCCAACGTCGTGCTCGCCGAAAGACTGGGCTGTGGATGGTTCGTCGCTCACGGCGGCTATCACTTCGGTGACATCGAGAAACGACGCCCCGTCATTGTGGATCGCATCAAGCGGCTGATCGACCGAACAGCGAAGTCGGGTATCGAAGTCTACTTCGAAAATCACAACCTCGAGCCCAAGCTTTCCGAGATGCACTACCTGCCCCACAACGTCGAAGAGACGCGCTGGTTTCTCGACGAGATCAAGGCCCCCCACTTCAAATGGGCCTTCAACGTCGCTCACGGCAATCTCGTCCCTGAAGGGTGGGCCGGCTTCCTCGAAGCCTTCGGCGCCGACAACATTGGCCAGGTCCGCGTCAACGACAATAACGGCGACTACGAAATCCATCTCGTACCAGGCGAAGGCAACATCGACTTCAACGCCCTCTTTGCCGACCTGAATCAACGCGGCTACAAAGGTTGGTTCAACCTCGGCTTCGGCACCTTCGACGACAAATCCCGTATCCGCGATCAGTTCCAGTCATTGCTGTAAACTGATCGAAGGCTGGAACCACAGATGAACACAGATGAACACGAATGGGAGGCAGACTCACCTTCCAGGCCCGATTCGGGGAGGGGTGAGGTGTCTACGCTGCGTGACTGTGATCCTGCTATGTCGATGTGATTTCTTGGCTCGCTCGGGGAAGCGGAAAGGAAGCGAAGTCTGTGGCCTAAACAGAGGTACCCATAGTCCACGTCATAGCGGCCGAGGTAGAGCCCGTCGATGCACCCTTCTCAGCAGCCTCGTTTCTCCGCTGGACGCCGCTACGGGAACCCGAAGGCTGGAACCACAAAATGGACGCAGATGAACACGAATGGGAGTCGGGTCTCACTTTCCAGGCCCGATTCGGGGAGGGGTGAGGTGCCGGCGCTGCGTGACCGTGATCCTGCTATGTCGATGTGATTTCTTGAGAAGCGGCCTCGGGGAGGCGCAAAGGAAACGATGTGGCCTATACGGAGGTAGCCTTAGTCCACAACATAGCGGCCGAGGTAGAGGCGACTCGCTGCGACAGTGCACAGTCTTACCTCCGAACAGACTGCCGGCGTCGGCCACAAGCCCCCGCGGCGCCCGAGCGGGACTTTTCTGCTACTCTTTTGGTCACAAAAGAGTAGGTCACCAATCGAATAAAATAGCTCGTCTGTCCCTGCATTCTTGCAGCGGGATCCAAAGGAGAAATGACCATGAAATACGGTATCCGAGACAACATGCTCAAAGTCGACCTCGAAGACACATTCAAAACCGCCGCCGACATCGGCTTCGACGGCGTCGAATTCTGCATCGGCACCGAGTACCGCGACAACGTCCTGTGGCAGGATGGCGGCATCGAAAAACTCAAGGGACTGGCCGACGCAGCCCACGTCGAAATCTCGTCCCTCTCCCCCGGCGTCTTCTCCCGTTTCCACCCTGCGCTACCCGAAGCCGATCTGCGCGAGGAAGGGGCGGCGATCCTGACGCACGTCATCGAATGCTGCCAGCCTCTCGACACGAACCAGATCCTCGTCCCCATGTTTCCTAAAGACATGTACGACTGGCCCGACGCCACGTGGACCCAACTGCTCGACGGCCTGAAAGCATTGAGCGACGTCGCGGGCAAGCACGGAGTGACCCTGAACCTCGAGGCCACATTCGACGCCGATCAGTACGTGCGAATCGTCGACTCCGTCTCATCCGATCATCTGAAGGTGTATCACGACACGGGGAACACGATGATGCGCGACCAGGACCCCGCCGAAGAAATCCGAAAGCTGGGGCCGTCAAGAGTCGGTATGATTCACGCCAAAGACACCGATCGCCAGGCGCTCGGAGATGGACGCGTGGACTTCGATGACGTCGATGCGGCGATTCGCGAAATTGGTTACAACAGCTACATCGTGCTCGAAACACCTACGGGCGACGACCCCGCGGCAGACAATGCGAAGAACCTGGCATTCGTTCGAAAGCTGGGTGTGTAGACCGTGATCAAGCTGGGATGTTTCTCGAACCTGCCGGACCCGGACAACGAAGGCGGGTTCATGGACCTTGAAACCTTCGTGCCCCTCGTGCACGATCTCGGTCTGGATGTCATCGATTTCCATCTCGGCAAGGGATTTCGTTCCAAGGACTCCGATTACCTTCACAACATCAGAAGCCTGTGTCTTCGGCACGGCCTACCCGTTGGCTACGTGGGCTCGGTCGGCAATTTTGTAGGCTCGGAAGAGGTCGTTCAGAAACGGATGGATCAGGCTCGGTTTGACGTGGGTGTCGCCGTAGCCCTCGGTGCTCCGCTGGTTCGGCTGTTTGGCGCATCGCTCCCGACCGACGTCCCCGACCGGCAGACGATCTGGGATCAAATGATCCGCAATTTCCAAATTCTGGCCGATGAAGCGTTCGAACACGGAATCCTTCTGGGACTCCAGAACCACAACAACGGCAACCTCGCCGCCACGGGTCAGGACGTCGTGGCCATTCTGGACGAAGTCGATCGCCCGAACTTCACCTGCGTCCTCGACACGGGCGAGTGGGAAGGCTCGATCGGTGCTTCCCCCCTCGGCGAGTCCGATCCCGACACAGACATCTACAGCTTCATAGAACAGGTTGCGCCACACGCTGCTTCGGTACGAGCGAAGATCTATCGCGTCGAAACCGGCACCGAATCCTGGGTCGATTACAAACGGGTCATCGGCATTCTGAAAACCGCCGGATTCAACGGCAACATCTCCATCGTCCTGCAGAACCAAAGCGACACCTGTAACAACATCGAGGCCCTCCGCCTCGCCACATCACACCTCCGGGGCCTCTTGAAGGAATAAGAAAGGCCTCAACGCAGAGACCGCAGAGAAAACAGAGAGCACGCGGAGATGTCACAGGTACAGTTCATCTCGACCCCGTCACTTCGGACTTACAACAGGAAAGAGATCACAAAATGATATTGCCACGCCCGCTCTCCCCAACGCCCGTTCGCCCGCTCTGCTTTTCGTAGTGGACTGGGACCTCACCTCCTACTTTCCCGAATTCGGCGGCTCGGAGATGAACGAGTTTCGGGACGCTCTGGAACGCGACGTTAAGAACCTGCTGGAGCGTGTAGCCGCCCTTGAAACACTGGATGAAACCAATCAAGTGAAATGGGAGACCATGTACCTGGATGCGGAGGAGCTCTGGACGAGGTTCTCCCATTTTGGTTCCTACATCGGGTGCCTCACCTCCACTGACGCAAACAATGAAGACTACCAGCAGGCCGAAGCCGCCTTTTCACAACTCGGAGCCGTCGCAGCCAAGGTCAACGTGGAATTTTTGCGGAGCGTGAGCGAGGCGGAGACCGGAGCGTTCGAAACCTTCTGCACGCGCGACAAGCTCTCTGACATCACCTACATCCTGAAACGGGATCGTCAGGAGGGACAGTTCAGGATGTCCTCCGAGCGCGAAGCCCTGGCAGCCGATCTGGGCGTCGACGGGATATCCGCCTGGGGGCGTCTTTACGACACCGTCTCCGGCAAGCTCGAATTCGACATCACCTATCCAGATGGTCGAACGGAACGCCTCCCCGTCTCCCAACGACGATCCCTCATGGAACAACCAGACCGGGGGATCCGTCGTGCTGCGTTCGAGGGCGGCAACGAAGCGTGGTCCCGTGTAGAGGATGTCGCTGCCTCCGCCCTCAACGCGATCTCCGGCACGCGGCTCACCCTCTACGGGTATCGAAACATTCCCCATTTCCTCGAAGTGGCCCTGTTCGACGCAGCTGTCTCCAGGAAGACGCTCGACGCGATGATCGACGCCATCACAACCACGCGGGAATTGCCCAGACGCATCCTCGCGCTCAAAGCCCGGACAATGGGTGAGCCGGGCGTCGCGTGGTACGACCTCGGAGCGCCCCTCCCGGTCGAGGAGTCCGTCACTCTGGATTGGGACCATGCCTGTTCCCTGGTGTCTGACGCGTTCACCAAAGCCTATCCCGCACTCGGTAAATTCACCCAGGGCATGTTCGACGATCGCTGGATCGACTGGAGCCCCAGAGAGGGTAAGCGGCCAGGCGGTTTCTGCACGGGATCGCTCCTCACCCGGGAGTCCCGGATCTTCATGACCTACAACCAGAGCATGGGCGACATCCGAACCCTCGCCCACGAAGCGGGTCACGCCTTCCACAGCCACGTCATGCGAGACATTCGACCTTATGCACGAGGCTATCCCATGACCCTCGCTGAATCCGCTTCCACCTTCGGCGAAATGATCCTGACTGAAGGCATCCTGAGCGCCCCAGACATCACGGACGCTCAAAAAGCCCTGATGCTCGATGCGGACATCGGCCACGGAGCCATCTTTCTACTCGATATCCCCACCCGATTCGAATTCGAGCGCGCGCTCTACGAGCAGCGCGAAGCAGGCGAGCTATCCGTCACCCAGCTCAAGGATCTGATGGTCGAAACACAACGCCGGGTGTTCGGGGATGTGCTCGTCGAGGGCGGCGAAGATCCTTATTTCTGGGCGTCCAAGTTGCATTTCTACATCACGGGCGTCTCGTTCTACAACTTCCCCTATACCTTCGGTTTCCTGCTCAGCCGGGGTCTCTTCGCACGATACAAACAGGAAGGCCCGGATTTCCTCCCCCGATACGAAGACTTCCTTCGCCTGACCGGATCAGACACCGCCGAAGGCGTCGCCAAACGCAGCATCGACGTCGACCTCGAACAGCCGGACTTCTGGATCGACGCGATCAATTCCCTGGAAGAACCCCTGGCGCAACTGGAAGCGCTGCTGCCATCAGTCACAAAACCTTGAACCGCAGAGGACGCTGAGATCGCGGAGGGTTAGATGAGAGCACAGGGCAGGTGCGGCAGGACAGCGGGAATTGAGAACGAGACGGAAACGAGATTCACATTGGACGAAACATTGTCATCCCGGTACGGTTCTTAGCCGGGACCCATTTTGACTTTCGCGACAATCGGAGTCGTGTACTGTCGATTACATACCGTGGATAATGTCATCGCCGGGTAGGGCCACGGCAACGCCGCGGTCCTACGCCCCAGATCACGTGGGGCTGAAGCCCCACGCTAAGATAGCGAAGCCCGCTGAAGCGGGCTAGTTTCCAATGATTTTTGGCAGCGGTTCTTATCGCCGCGGTGAAAGGGTTTTCATGACAATTGACCTGACCGTTCGCTATTTTCAGGACAGCACACCCGAAGGCGTTCCCGTTCGCGAAGAGAATTTCGAACGTCGTGAAATTCCTATGTCGTTCCCGATTGACCAAACGGCCCTCGTTCTCATCGACCTCTGGAACGATCACTTCATCGACAGCTGGATCGAGCGCGCGAGTAAAGTGCTGAAGGACAGCATCCTCCCTGCCATCGAAGCCGCGCGATCGGCTGGGCTCACAGTCATTCACGGTCCGTGCCCGGAAGTCGCCGCCCAATACGAACAAGTGAAACAGCACGCGACTGCGAAACCCGGACACCAACCCACCTGGCCACCCCCGGAGTTCAGAAGACGAGAGGGCGCCTACCTCACGTATCGCGGCCCAAGAGACCAGTACCCCGGCATCCGAGATATCCCTGAGACCAGACGCATGTCCGAACTCGTCGAGGTGAGAGACGACGACATCGTCATCGCCACCGGCCAGCAGCTTCACGCCTACCTGAAATCAGCCGGAATCCTCCACCTCATCTACGCCGGATTCGCCACAAACTGGTGCGTTATCAACCGGGACTACGGTGTGAAAGACATGCGAGGGCGCGGCTACAACGTCGTTCTACTCCGCGACGCAACCACCGGCGTCGAGTTCCCCGACACCCTCGACCAACTCTTCGCCACAGAACTGGCCATCCGCGAAGTCGAGCAGAAATACGGTTTCAGTGTCTCGAATGAGAACTTCTTCACTGCGTGTGGCAACAAAGGCTGAACCTCGCGGTGAGATGCCTTTCACGAAGGTGATTACGTGAAACTAACCGACATCCAAACATTCATCGTTGGCAACGCGTGGAAGAACTGGGTCTTCGTCAAGCTCCACACGGATGAAGGGGTCTACGGCGTTGGTGAAGCCACCGCGCACAGGAAAGCCAGGACGCTCGAGACGGCCGTCATCGAGCACCGGCGCTACTACCTTGGCAAGGATCCATTCAACATCGAGGACGTCAACGAAGAGCTGATCAAGTGCGGGGCCCCGGCGCAAGTACGAGCCGCCATCGATATCGCTTGCTGGGACATTATCGGAAAGGTATTGGGCCAGCCGATCTGGAACCTGATCGGTGGTCGGATCCGCGATCGCGTGCCCGCTTATGCGAATGGGTGGTACCAAGTCGACCGGGTCCCCGAAGAATTCGCCGAGCGTGCTTTGGCCGTCGTCCGAAAAGGGTATCGAGCCATGAAGTTCGATCCGTTCGGCACCTCATTTGGCACCATCGCGCGTGAGGACCTCAATCTCTCGATCCGCATCGTCGCTGCCGTGCGGGAAGCCGTCGGGCCCGACATCGACCTCTTTATCGAATGCCACGGTCGGTTCGATCCCCTGCTGGGTGTCAAAATCGGCCGTCTGCTCGAACCCTACGATCCAGGCTGGATGGAAGAACCCGTGCGATCGGCTCAGATCGGCGACATGGCTACAATCGCCAGCAAGCTCACGATTCCCCTCGCCGGTGGCGAAGGGCTCGCTGGTGTCGATGCCTTCCTTAATTTCCTCTCCAGCAAAGCCGCATCCATCATTCAGCCCGATCCCGTCACCTGCGGTGGCATCAGCGAACTCAAAAAGATCTGCACGATCGCCAAAGCCCATCACGTCCTCGTCGCACCCCACAACGCGCAGGGCCCTGTTTGCACCGCCGCCTGCCTTCGCGTGGACGCATCGACACCCAACATCATGATCCAGGAAGTCTTCGAGGACTTCGCCACACCCTTCGCATCCAAAATCACTGACTTCCCGACCGAAATTGTCGACGGACATCTCGTTATTCCCGATCGCCCCGGTCTTGGCATCGACCTTGACGAAACGGAAATGGCGAAGTACCCCTATGACGAGTCTCACTTCCTGGATATGTATGGAAAAGAGGGTGGCTGGGAGAAACGGAGCCTGAACGACTGAAAGCCTACCGCGGAGAACGCCCCTCGACGGCAATGTCTTTTCCGGTGTTAAAATTGGGCAGCGGCATATGGTGGTTTCAGGCGGCGGCAGCTCGTCCTTCAACGGTGCCGTCGATCGTGGCGTCGTG
>Ga0310124_10002157_pt1 | contig 13640 bp, 11 predicted proteins | sample CB11b_AW_Bot5_MG_FD_203507 | JGI IMG/M metagenome (GOLD analysis project Ga0310124, IMG submission 203507) | Marine microbial communities from Western Arctic Ocean, Canada - CB11b_AW_Bot5 | ecosystem: Environmental > Aquatic > Marine > Oceanic | place: Canada: Western Arctic Ocean | collected...
CGGTGCTCTTCACGCTTCACGCTGCGCATTTTTGCGCCGGGCTGGTCTGGTGGGGATTCAGGGAAGTGGGACGGTCGGTGCGCAGCGGCTGGGCGGCGGGCGTGATGGCGCTGTCGGTTCTGATCTACCTGCCCGCGCTGTTGCTCGTGCTGTCCAGGGGTGATCGCTACGTTTCGGCCTCGACACCTCTGTGGGAGACGATCACCCGCGGCTTCGGCGAATTCACGCTGACGCCGCTCTGGAGGGCTTACGTCGCCCAGATGGAACCGATCGGCTACGTGGTGCTGCCGCTTGTTGTGATCTGGCTTCTGCTCCGCCGCCGCCGCGGTCTGCGTCGTGACAGCCAGGTGCCGTCCTTGTGCGCACTGCTGCTGGTTGGATCGGCCTTCCTGAATATCTTCGTATTCAAGGCGACGTCCTCGACACCCTTTCGCCCTCCCTACGCGATCTATCTTTTGCCGTTGATGCTGATCCTTTCGGCGGCAGCTTTCCAGGCCGTGTGCGACGCGACTGATCGCTGGCGATGGCGGAATCTCAGTCGCTTGGCGCTCGCTTTGGCGGCCAGCGGTCTGATTCTCTGGACCGGCCATTCGGCCTGGCAGTTCAAGCAGTGGAACAGGAACGCCGACTGGCGCGGGCTGGCCCTGAGTCTGCAGGATCAATACGCAGGTGACCATGTGCTGCTGTTCGACAGCGTCACGAAGCTTGGAAGCTGGGAGCCGACGTTCTACGGTTTCCCTCGCTATTACAGCGGCCGTTCATCGCGTGTTGCGCTGACCGCCGTTGTGAATTCTGCCTCCGTGCTGACCGCGTCAACCAGGGAACCGGTCTTCATCCTGTTCGCCTACCCGAGGTACACCCTCACCCTGAATTCGCGCTATCCGGTGATGGATGCTCCCCGCACGTCGGTCCCGGTTGACCTACGCAGCCTCGAGGCGGATCCCCGGCTGCACGTGCAGCGATTCATCGGGTTCTACGTCTTGCGACTCGCACGTCCCGAGGGGCAACTTGCGGATGATTCGCTTTCGATCATTGAGATGCTGATCGACGCGCTACCTCGTCAATCGTGCGTCGTGGAACTGCACCTTGCGGCCGCGAGCCTCCGATGTGCCTTGAACCGGCCGCAGTGGCAATCCCATCTGGAGTCGGCCGAATCCCTGGCCGGCCCCGAGTGGCGCGACAAGGTGACACAGATTGCCTCGATTATGCGCTCCCGCCGGTGTCCGGTCCCGCCGGAGGGTCATGGCGAGGATGGTCATCCAGGGCCCTGACCACCTGAATGCTCGCCAGTTTCTTCAGGTCGAGCTCGATGTCGGTTTCGCTGCCGTCGGCGTTCAGTGGCACGACGACCGGACGCGTGTGAGCCGAACCGTTATTGCGCAGCACTCTCGCGATCAACCCGTCCGACAGTTCCACGTAGCTTCCGATCGGGAACAGGCAGACACAGTTCAGGAACGCCCTGACGACGTTCCGGTCAAGCTGTCCGTCGCTTGCGGCGTGCAGAAGCGTCTTGACGGCCTGATACGGCGAGATGGCGGGCCGGTGCGGTCGCGGGCAGGTCAAGGCTGCGTAGGTGTCGGCCACGTTCACGACGCGTGCCAACGGATGAATCGACCGTTCTTGCCGGCGACGCGGATAACCGGAGCGATCATTCCGCTCATGGGCCTGGTAGGCTACCAGCAAAGCGGTCTGGGACAGGGCACTGGAACGCTCCAGAATGTCCATTGAGTTGATGGGGTGCTGCTCGATCACCATCCGTTCATCGCTGGTGATCGAGCGGGGGGCGAGACGGATTTCGGCCGGCACCCGCAGCATCCCGATGTCCTGAAACAGCGCCCCGACGCCGACATCCACGACGTCGTGACGTTGTTGATACCCCATCGAGTGTGCCACGGTCATCGAAAGCAGCGCCGCGTTGAGGCCATGAGCGAACAGGTACTCATCGCGATCGCTCTTGAGGTCGATCGCCAGCAGGGACAGCGCAGGGTCCATCCTGATCATGTCGACGAATGGGCCGACCAGCTGAGTGGCACCATTCAGGTTGATGATCGAACCGCGCACGGCCTGCTCCGCAAGATCCCGGTACCGATCCACCGTCGCCCTGTAGCAGTCGGCGGTCTGCTTCACTTCATGGCGCAGGTCGCTCAGCATCAGGCGAGAACCGGGGCCAGTGCGATGTCGGTGGTCTTCGGGAAGCGTGGGCAGGCGCTGCGTCTCGATCATGCGATCGAACTGGCGCGTGACGGGCGTCTTGGTCCCTACCCGATCGGAAGTCGGCGCGATCGGCGCGATGCCGCGTGCTGATGGCGTGGTCGCGTCAAGCCAGTCGTCGACGGTGTCCACCGCGTCGGGACCTTAGTCGTTGCCGATGGGTTGAGGGAGAAAATCGGTTGACGTCTCGACGTAGAGACCGTCTTGGTAACGGCTCGCCATCCGCTCGATCTGGGCTTGGGTCAGCGTGTTGCGAGATTCCAACACCAGCCGACCCCTGGCGTCGACCAGATTCTCGGCAAGTGGCTCGCCGACAGGCAGACTGGACGGTTCGATCCGTTGGATGGGCCACTCTCCTCGTATGGCACTGGGGCAGGGATTCAGTGACCGCAGGCGCGCACTGCCATTCATACGATCGGGTGGCTTGTTGCCGCGCTTAAGGAATGCGAGGCGGCTTATCGGACATAGTGATGAAAACGGTCAGTGGGATAAGACAGGCACGAAGGCACGAAGGGGGGAGCTGTCGCAAGGATCTGTGAGCGCCCGTACGCCTCTTCGATGTGCGGATAGACGATCCAGCGAGCAGAACAGGATACCGCAGCGGACAGGGCGCCAAACCACAAGCCTTCGTGCCTGATCCCTGCTACTGCCTGCCTTACTCCGGCTCCCACGGGACCATTCCGGGTCGCTCACCGTCTGCGGGCAGGTACTTGCGAATTTCGGAAAGCTTCAGTGCCGCGCGCATCGCCTCGAGATCGCGCGACATCTCCATCTTCACTGCGGGGTAGTACTGCTCGGTGTAGTAAAAATACTTGGCCGTCTGCTCGTCGATCAGGTACACCTGCTCCTCTATCAGGGTCGGCATCAGCAACAGTCTGCCAACGTGGAAGTTGGCCAGCGTCATCTCCTGTCGCCTTGCGTTTAACTGAATGGTGCGCTTCAGGACGATGGCGCGGCAGAGGCGCTCCAGGTCGTTGGCGTCTCGCAGCAGAGCGGTGAACCTCTGGTTACCGTCTCGATCGGGCTGGTTCAGCTGCCACAGCAGGCTGCTCCAGGTGGCCTCGTCGGGGCAGTCAACGATCTGTACGTCCGGTGCGGGCTGGGAAAAAATATCCGAAGGGTCGGTCGAATAGGCCTGAAGCGTGTACGTCAGGGCAACGGCTTTGCCTTCGAGTTCAAGACGTTTGAAGATGCGCCGAAAGCCGGTTTTGCGACCGCGAAGTTCGAGCAGCTTGGTCAGGTGCGGTGCAAGAAAGTTCGTGCTGAATCCCGCTTTGCTGTTCGCGTCGGGTTGGAAGAAGATAATCCGGTGCGGGTCGATGCCTTCTTCCATCTTCCGGCGCTTGATCACCTCGTAAATCTGTCGGAAGACGAGAATTCGCTCGCCGGGGACGCGCCCCTTGCTGAAACGGTCGAAGGGATAGACCCTCTCCAGGTCGGAGTTGTGCCGCACGATCATGGTGGCCAGGTGCTGCATCTGGCGAATCTGGCGGTTGCCAAGAATGAAACCAAGGTCAAAGACATCCTCGGTGCGGATGCGGTAGGCATCGCGGAACAACTCATGATCGAAGCTGTCGAACACTTCCTTGTCTTCGGGCAACGCGGCGTTGACCACCTCGTCTTCGGACAGCAACCTTGGCGTCACCACGATGATGACTTCACGCTTCAAATTGCTGGTGCGGGTCGAGGTGAACAGCAGCGGCCCGATCAGCGGGATATCGCCGAGCAGTGGGACCTTGCCGCGTTCACTGGTAAGGTCCTTCGCCACGAGGCCGCCGATGATGAACGGCGTATTGTTGGGCACTCTGGCCTGTGTCTTGACCAGGCGGGCCGAAATCGTCGGGGCCCGGGCCACTTCCTCCCCGAGGCTGGTGCGCACAACGATGTCGGCGTTGGGCACGCGAGCCGTTACCGATGCGGCGACCTGCATGCTGATCTCTCGTTCGTCGGCGCTGACGCGAGGTCGGACGTTGAGCGAAATCCCGGCCGTGACCTCCCTGAAGCTGACGGTGAACCCCTTGATGTTCGGATTCTGGATCGACGTCACGACGGGAATGCGCTCTTCGACGTTGATGTAGGCCATCCGGTTGTCAAGAATCGTCACGCTCGGGCGCGACAGCACCTCCGCTTCACCTTTACGGATCAGTGCCTGAACTTTCGCGCTGAACTCCCCGAAGATATTGCGAAATGTCGCGTCAACCGTGGGCACCTCGTTATTCGCGGCGTTGAACGTGGGCAGCCGCCCGATGAACAGGTCGCTCAGATTGCTGGCCGGTGATTCCAGTGACCACTCAACGCCGAGCTGCTCCAGACCGGTCTGCGAGATCTCGAGGACCATCACCTCAATGACGATCTGGCGCGCGGGCACGTCGATGAGCGTTCGAATCTTGTTCAGCACCGAGTCGAACTGCTCCGGTTTCGCCGGGTTGAAGAAAACCATCAGCGTGTTGATCGGATCGGCCGTGGTTGCGGGGAAGTTCGGTGTGGTGCCGTCTTTCGTGGTCACGCCGGCGACCAGATCGTGGTGTTTCGTCGAGGGGATCGCGACGATCGTGGGCAGGGACTGCGGGTCGACGGGCAATCCGGGATCGAGCACCGTGTAGCCGAACATCTTGAGCATATCGAGGCAGCGGTCCGGTTCGATGTAGCTCAGGTCGATCTTTCTCTGGTGCAGGTCGCCGACCACGAGGTTGCCGGCGTTGTCGTCGCGCGCCTGTCGGGCGTCGGCGATGAATCCTTTAATGGTGGGCAGGTCGCCGTTGACCGCGGGCGCCCCGTCGCCGGTCACGGATGTCCCGTAAAGCCACAGGTGCAATGGCTGCGTCCTGTAGCGGCGGAACCCCAACTGGATCAGGTGGACCGTTTCGCCGTCGAGCCGTTCCAGTACCGTCTCGATGCGCACACCGTCGGGTACGCTCGGCAGTGTCGCCGCGGTGGCCGGGGCGGCGACGCGGTATCCCAATTCCGCCGCGGCCCGGTTGGTGATCACCTCGAGCAGCTCTTGAATTTCGGTGGTGTTCAGGCCGACCTGGGGAGCGAACGTGCCGAAGGATGATGACTCGGACGACGCGGGTATGTTCGCTGTGGGTGTGCTTGGTTTGGCGGGCGCAACCTCCGCGCTCGCGGTCCGCGGCGTCAAGACGCCGAGGCCGGTTGTCGCGGCGAGCAGCAGGAGCATGGCCACGCACCACAATGCGCGGCGCTGTTGGTGGCGGCGGTCGCGCATTTCCAGGCGCCGCGCCGGTGACGGTTCGAACGACATGAAATCTGTGCCGAGATCCTTGGCCGGACCGTGATACGTGATGTGACCGTCCTCGAGTTTCACGACCCAGTCAGCGTAACGCAGCAATTCAGCGCGGTGCGTGATAAGCAGTGTGGTTCTGTTCTCCATGAAATCGGCAACCTTCCGAATGATCTGGGCCTCCGCCGTCGCGTCGATCGAGGCCGTCGCCTCGTCAAGGATCAGGATGCGCGGGTTCTTCAACATGGCCCGGGCCAGCGCGATTCGCTGCTTCTCCCCGCGGGAGAGTTGAACACCGTCCTCGCCGATGACCGTCTCGTAGCCGCGGGGCAGCGCCATGATAAGTTCGTGGACCCCGGAACGTCTGGCCACGTCCACGATCCGGGCGTCCGATGCGCCCGGACACGCGTAGCGGAGATTCTCTGCCACGGAGCCGTTAAAGAGGAACGTCTCCTGGGACGCGACACCAATGGTTGGTGCTACGCAGGTGCTGCGTCTGAATTCTACGCACGTCCATGCCGTCGAGCAGGATTCGACCCTGATCCGCCTCCAGGAAACGAGGGACGAGCTTGGCCAGCGTGCTCTTCCCCGCACCGCTGTGACCGACAATGGCGCAGATCTGCCCCGGCCGCACCTCCAGATCGATCTGGTTCAGCACCGCGGGGCCGTGCCTGTAGCGGAAGCAGACGCGTTCGAATCTCAGGTGCCCTCGGATCGGTTTGAGTCTCGAAGCAAAGCGCGACGACGTCTCCTGGTCGTCGTTGCGCAGCAGCTCGAAGATGCGGTCGGTGCACGCGCTGGTCCGGACCAGCTTGGCGCCGCCGCTCATCAACTGGAGCACCGTGGGATAGAGCATGCCCACGTAGGTGAAGAACGCAACGAACATGCCGATCTCCATGTTGCACTCGATCACGTGATAGGCGCCGAACCCGAGTAGGCCGATCATTCCCAGGCCGACGACCAGGTCGGCGACGATCTTCTGGGCGACGTGGTAGGTCTTGCTTCGCACCTGGCTCTGTCGCGACACGCGGTTTGCCTGTTCGAAGGCAGCGCCCAGACGCTGCTCGGCCGTGCATCCTTTGACCACCTCCATCCCCAGGAAATTCTCGATGAGGCTGCCGTGCACGATGGACACGTCGTGCTGAGCCGCCCGGGTCGATTCCTTGATCGGACGGGTGAAGAAACGGAACGCCTGCAAATGAAGCGGCAGGACAATCGTGGTCGCAAGTGCCAGCTGCCAGTTCACGCAGTACAGCATGCCCAGCAGGCCCAGAAATAGAAACGATGACTGCAGCAGCTTCGGCAGGTCGTCCTGGACGAACAACTGAACCGCGTGTGTGTCGTTCATCATGCGACTGGAAATCTGCCCGGCCCGATTTCTGCTGTAGAACTGAAGTCTCATGTGCTGCAGGTGGTCGAACAACCGGTTGCGGACGTTGCAGCAGAGGTTCTCGCCGATCGACACCGCGTTAACCTTGCTGCAGAAATACAGCAGGTTGCGGGCCAGGTAGACGAGCAGGGTCCCGATGAGGATCAGAAACAGCAATCGCCAATTGCCACCGACGAATACGTCGTCCAGGAGGAGCTTGATGAACGCCGGGATGAGCATGTTGACCGCCGCCAGCAGGGCCAGAAGGCCGACGGTCAGCCCGACGCGGGCGCGGTATGGCCGCAGCAGGCGCGCGCGAGGCCACGGATCGACACGGTGCCCTGCGGTGACCGGGTCATGTTTGGAACTCTGACGGTTAGGCCGCGCTTGCAGGTCGTATCCCGCAAGCCCGCCTGGCGTCGACCGACGGCTGAATTGCGGGAAACGACTTCGCGCTGCGAGGTGAGGTTATCGACCGGGCCACTGATGCCACTGCAGTGCGTATCGGCGGTGGGGCCGGACGGGTCGCAAAAGTCTTATCAATTTGTCTATCGCGATGATTATCGGAAGTGACGGGCGAAGGAAAGCGACGGAGCGACGAAGGGAAGACGGGGACCTCAATCGCGAGTCGTCGCAGAACGGCAGGTTACATCGTCCGTAGTCAAATAACGTCGAGTATTCGCCACACACAGTTGCGTTGGAAGTGCTGGCTCGGACCGCTCAGTTCGAGTAACGATGAGGCCCGGTCGTCGTCTGACCGGTGGCGGCCTTGGGTTGAAGCGGCGTGCCATCGTCGCACTGATCTGAATGTCGCCGCAACGTGGTGCCGTGTTCGTCGGCACTGGTGACCAGCAGTTCGTCGGGATCCAGCTCGAAGTGTTCCCTCAGGTCGGCTTCCAGGCCGCGGGCCGCCGGCTCAGTCGGACAAACCGCATATAGCGTCGGCCCCCACGAGCTTTGTCCGACCCCTCGCACGCCGCACCCGCGGATGTGGTCCACGACACGGGCCAGGAACGGATCGGCGTATACGCCGCCCTGGGCCGATTTGAAGCACTCACCAGCCAGTTGCTGCAACTCGAACAGTGCTTCACCGAATTGGTCAACATCCTGCTCCACGATTGCGGGCAGCAGCCCCAGCAAGACCAGGCGACACATGCGTGAGGTCAACTGCCCGTCGATCGGCGGCAGTTCGGAAAACGCACGCCGCTCGGCGCTGCCGGCCAGGCCGTTCAGAGCGCGCGGCCGCACGAGCAAGATTCTCCATTTCTTTGGAAACGGAAGGCGGCCGACCAGGGGCGAGAGTCGGGACGAATCGTATTTTCCACCATCGACGATCAGCCCGCCGACCATGCTGCCGTGGACGCCGACGGCGCTGCGCTGACCGCGGCCCACCAGGCGGCACAGGACATCGGGCCCCAGGTCGTCACGCTCGATCATGCCGGCCATGGCCCTGGCCACCGCCATGCCCAACTGAGTGCCGCTGCCAAGGCCCGTGTGCGGCCGTGGGACGCGGCGGACTTCGATGCGCACCGGAGGCACGTGGGCGGCGATCCGCTCTGAGGCGGCGCCCTCGACAAACTGCCGGGCGAACGCGACCGCCCGATCGGCCATCCGTCCGCTCCCCTCGAAGTCATTCAAGGCCGGATCGCGGGCGACCCGGATCACCACGTCGGGACGGCGCAGCATCAGACCCACACCGCCGAACTGCCGTCCACCCTCGGGGTGATAGGCGAGCAACCCGAAGTGCACTCGGCTTGGCGTACGAACCTCAATCAACCTTCGTGGCCTCCGCGGAGAGATATTTTGCCGCGTCCGCGGCCCGTTCGACGTGGCTGCGTAACTCGCTCATCGCCGTGTGCTCCGGATCGCTTCCGGTCTTGTCAACGATCACCTGCAGACGATCGAGCTCCGCCAGGACGGGACCAGGCCCGGTCAGAAACAGTCGCGTTACCAGGATCGCCGCTTCCAGGACTGCGTGTCGTGCGCGGTTGAAGCCGAAGAAGTCACGTCGTGATTCCGAAGATACGACCTTTGCCTCGATCCGAGTTCGCTCGTTCCTGTCGTCGAGTGCGCGAACCTGCAACTCATAATAACGGCACGCGTCGGCGAGGACGAACCCGCGGACATGTTGCGCGGGCTCAATGGCCACGTCCGAAACGGCGGTGACCGTGCCCATGGCGGCCCGGGCAATCAGCAGGACGTCGTCGGTGACGTGAAAGACGCCCGCACCGGTCGCCTTCAAATTGCGATAGGTCGTTGACGTGGCGAACGGTCGAAACACGAATTGCTCGAAGCGCCTGTCCACGATCGGGCCCATGGGCGCGATGTTAAGTCCCGCGTGCGTCGGCGAACCGGCCGGGGCAGGGGCCAGGGTCGTCATGACGCCTTCGAGGATCCAGGATTCGGGCGGAAGGTGGGTGGGCATGGTCACGGCTGATCGGCGTTGTTGCTCTTCGCTTTCTCAGACAGCAGCCCCCAGCTCAACGGCTCGTCCTGCACGTAATTTTTACCGAGCCTCATGGCCGTGACGGCCTTGGCCATTTCGTAGCCCAGGTAGAACGCGTGGGAAGCGTCGTCAATACCCAGTTTCTCGAAAAGGGCGAACGGATCTTCGTCTGCGGCGTGCACTCGGTCGTTCATCGCGTGCAGGCTGCCGCGGCGGGCGTCGGCGAAGATTCGGATGTTCCGGTCGGTCAGCCGGTCGGCCAGGTCGGCCAGTTCCTGCGCGTCGACCGGGTGGAGCTTCGGATCCCTGAGCATGACCAGGCCGCAGTCCAGGTGCTTCGGCAACGTCTGATGCGTCACCGCGTGGTGCATGACGCGCCGGGCCACATCGATTTCGCGGACGGTCGATCGCGACCAGTTGATCACCTGCGTGGTCAGGACACTGTGGATTTTCAACTCCTGGCAGAATCCGATGAGTAGCGCGTTGACGCCGGCGGAATCCACCTCGGTCATCTCGGTCATGTTGCCGATCCCCATCATGATGGGTACGGAGGGATGGCGGCGGCGCGTTTCGAGATAGCGCCCCAGCGCCGCGGCGAATCCGAAACCGATGGGCTCGACAATGGGATCGACTCGAAAGGGCACACCGTTGCTTTCGAGAAACTCGATCGTGCGATCCAGCGAATCAAGATCCTCGGGGGTGTCAGGGATCGCGACGACTTCGGTGCCCCATTCACAGGCCTGCTCGCGGTTGGTGGCGTTCACCGACAGGACCAGTTCGGCCCCGGCGTCGCAGGCGGCTGCGACCTCCACGGGATGAAAGCTGTCCACGGAAGCGCGCAGGCCGCGCTCACGAAGCGCCCGGATCGTATCGCTCAGACCCGCCCAGGCCGGCCGTTCGACATTCGGGTCGCAGCCGACGTCGATGACGTCGGCCCCGGCGCTGCGTAGCTGGTCGGCTTCGCAGAGCGTGTCCTCAAGACTTAGACGGGCCGCGTCGTTGATCTCTGCAAGAATTTCGATGTCGTACGATCCGTACTCGTGCGGTGTTTCGGACTGGCGGCCGAACATCGTCGGCAGGTCATGGATCTGGCGCGGACCGCGCTGCACCGTCACGCCCAGCTTCCGGCTGAGCGGTTCCAGGTCGCCCCGGCAGTACCCGGGCAGGATGACACGATCAATGGCACGATCACCGGGAAGGTCGAGCTTTTTCTGCACCCACGGTGCGGTCATCAGGGCCGCCACCTGGATGTTCAGGACGACGACAATTGGATCGATGCCAGTTTCCGCAGCGAGATGCTCGGTCTCGCGTCGAAGTGCCGATTCCGCAAGAGTGCCTGTGACGAAGGCGATCTTCTCGCTTTTCACCTCGTCCATTTCTTTCCGAAACCCTTCTCGAACCCGTCGAGCGACGAATCGTCGGGCGGCGCCCAGGTGACGGATTGCTCGATCAGCCGCGCCAGTTCGAAGTCGTTGTCCGTCACGCCCTTGGCCGAGTGAGTCATCAGCTTCACGTGGACCTCGGCCCACGACACTGACAAATTGGGATGATGAAATGCCGCCTCGGCGATGTAGCCGATCGCGTTCACGAGCATGAGCGTGTGCGGCCAGCCGCCGGTCTTGTACTGCCGCCGGATCATTCCATCACGGTATTCCCATTCGGGAAGCTCGGACGCCAGCTTTTTCGCAATCTGGTCCGGAGTGTACGTTTCGGTCGTTTTCTTGGCCATACCGCGTCCTTTCTGGTTAACCGTCTCGGGTCAATCGTTGCGATGGTCCGCTCAGGAAGAATCGCGCAGGAGAATCTCACCCTTGCCCAGCGCCACCAGGTCACCGCTGTAACGCCGGTACCTGCCGTTCAGCCCCGCATGATCGGGATTAAACCCGGACGCCCTCAGGTACCGCAGATAGATCGCAAGAAACTGCGGGTCGTATTCGCAGTCGAACCGAAAGGTCGACAGCAGTTCGGGGTGCTGCCGGTCGGTGCCGATAGAAACGATGCTGCCGCGGCGCATCCCGGCCCCGCAGCGAATGCCGAATCCGCCCGCCACGACGATCGTTCCGGCAATCAGGTTGAACCCGGCGAAGTCTCCCACGTTCCCGGTCACGGCGATCACGCCGCGGCGCATCCCGCACCCAAGCTCGTTGCCGGCGTCGCCGTGGACCACGATCGTACCGCCCTTCATGCCCGAAGCGCTGCCGCGGTACGAACCCCCCACGAGGTGGCCCGCACTGCCGTGGATGCGAATCAGTCCACCCCGCATTTCTGCGCCGACCCAGTCGCCCGCGTCGCCTTGAACGTCGATCTCGCCGTCGCGCATTTCGGCGCCCAGGTGCATGCCCGCCGGGCCGTGCACCGTGATTCGACCGCGCTGCATCGACTGGCCGATCTGTTTGGTTCGCGAGAAATCGCCTTCAAGAACCAACTGTTCGTCGCGCGGATCGCCTTCAATCTCAAAACATTCACCCAGAGGCCGAGCGCGATTACCGTGCTGCACCGTGAGTTGTCTGATCTGGTCAGCGGTCTTGTCGGCACACAGGTCCGGCCGCAGCACCTCGGCCTCAATGGGAACGGTGCCGTTGGATTTCGGGCGGATGGTGAGCGCCATGATGAGCGTACAAGATACAGGAACGGAAGCGACGTAGCGACGAAGGGGTGGTGGGTGAAGGTCTGTGTCGCGGAAGGGGGGTTGCTCTTTGCGTGCGTTGTAACCCGCGCACGGCGGAACGCCAAGTCGACCAGGGCTGCGAGCTCACGTCTTCCCTTCGTCGCTTCGTCGCTCCGTTGCTCCGTCGCTCTTCCCGTTCCCTTCCTTCATCAGCTCGTGCAGACTAATGTGGTACTCACCCAAGTTACCACCGTAGTTGCCTGCGGAAATACGAACTATGCCTTCGCCGCACGCGGCCTCGAGACCTCGGCGCGTGGCGCGCCGCACGGCGTCCAGGTTGAGGCCGTCGATCACGACCTCGTACACGGCGTGGGCCGCGTCGGGCAGTTGCGATTCGACCACGCCTCGCAGCGTGGGGCAGTAAGCGTCGTTGGTGCTCGCCCGCAGCTTTTTGTAAACGCTGCCCACCTTGCTGCCGGAACGCACGACACCGCCGGGAAACGGGCAGATGACATCCGGTTCCTGGCGAATGGCCGCCACGGCGGCCTCGGCCGCTTCCAGTGCAGCGGCCTGAGACCGGCCCAGGATCAGAAAATTGCCGCCCGCCACCCCCTTGCAGATGCCGAACACGTCCTCGCACACGAATTCGCCATCCATCACCGGAATGCGCCAGTAGCGTCGCCCCATGAGTTGCTTGCTGACCTGGTGCCGATCGCCGAAGTAGCGCAGGTCGGCGCCTACCTTGACCTTCTTCTCGCTCTGGGTCAGACCGTCGTAGCAACTTGTCGTGGGACAGGTCATGACGCACTGGCCGATGCGACCCACCAGCGCCTTTTCCAGTGCTTTTGCCGAGAAGCCGAAGAGCAGGAAACTGTACCCGGGTCGGTTGTCCGGCGTCTGATCGGGATCGAGTGCCCGCTCGATCCCGGCTTCGGCGTCACAGGCGATGACGGAGGTCCCGTAACCGGTTGCGACCTGGACCGCCGTGTGTGCCCAGCGCGAGCTCGACGCCGTGACGATGACGCGCGCCGCCATCATGGGAAAGGCTTCGGCGAACGTGTCCTCGATTTCGACGCCCTGATGTTTCATGCACTCGGTATTGCTAGCACTGCGATTTTAGCCGAGCTGTCCAAATAGACGGTACCTGACACCGTTTCACACCCCTACTGACTACGAGCGTCCCTAAGTTGGGGCGGAGCAGTCAGCGACCGGCATGCTGTCGAGCGGCGAAGATCTTCACCATGTTCCCGTCCAGCCGCTTGATGACATCGCTGTCACACGCATTCTCCTGCATTGCCCGGCGCAGACCCACCATGCTGTCGCTCAGTACGACCCGAAATAACTGGCTGGCCTCCCCCAGCTTGTCCAGGCCCGACCAGGTCTTAGAAACGTCACGCAGCGTTGATTGAGATGCCCGCAACGGGAGCGCGAGACCGACAAGCAGAATCAGGCTCACGCTCAACCAACGCACCGTCAACGGTGTTCTGACACCAACCGCCAATTGACAGCCTCCGATGCAGGCCGACGCAGCCACGCACTGCCGCAGCCGACCGAAACCAAATACCATTCTGTCAGGGGCTCTTATTCCTGTCGATCGTAGCCGATTATAATATCGCGGCAAGCCGATATGCGGTGCTCGCCACATGACATCGGAATCAATCGATCATCGCAAAGACGTGAACGCGGCGGCGGGTTGTTACAATCGCGGAGCTAGCATGCGCGTGCGTGTCCACCGATCCTCCAGTGCGCCGCGCGAGCCGGGAGC
>Ga0310124_10002158_pt1 | contig 13640 bp, 10 predicted proteins | sample CB11b_AW_Bot5_MG_FD_203507 | JGI IMG/M metagenome (GOLD analysis project Ga0310124, IMG submission 203507) | Marine microbial communities from Western Arctic Ocean, Canada - CB11b_AW_Bot5 | ecosystem: Environmental > Aquatic > Marine > Oceanic | place: Canada: Western Arctic Ocean | collected...
CGCACGGTCACATCGAAACCCTCCCCGTCGCGTCAAAACGAACAACGCGATCGGTCCAGTGCAATGGCGCATCGGGATCAATGATCGCCGAGGCCAGGTTCGTTCGGCAAAGAGCCCTGAGCCCGACGTAGGAAACCGTCAGCCGCGGATTGATCTCGATCACGCGATCGCCGGCAGGTTCATCGGCGAGGATCAGGTCCACGCCGACAAACCCGTGCAAACCCGGAACGGCGTCGATGGCACGCCGGGCGAGCGCCGTGGCACGTTCGCTCAGCGCCGGATCGAGCGGCAGACCGCCTCCCCGATAAGTCAGGACATTGCCGCGGCGTTCGATCACCTGCCGGCCCGCGGGCAGGGCCCGGACGGCGGCGCCGTGAACGACGAACGAAACGCTGACCGGCAGGCCCGGCACGAACACCTGCTGGACCATGACGGATTCGCCGCGTGGCACGGTCGCGGCATGGTCGCCACGGACATCAAGAATGGCGGTTCGTTCGCAGCCGGCGCCGTCCCACGGCTTTTCGACGATGCACACGCTCGCATCGCCATGGCACGGGACGGCCTTGCCGTCGGCGGCCGGCCACGTCGTGGGCGTGGGCACGCCGGCCAGTCTGAGCCATCGCGACAGCTCGAGCTTGTTTGCGCACCGACTGACCGCGTCGGGCATGCAGCCCAGCGAACGAACCTGCACATCACGCAGGACGGTGCACCAGGTGTCCAGGGCCCCGTCGGTCTCGGGCGCGATCACGAGTGCGGCATCCGCTGACCTCGCCTCTTCGGCGAAGACATCACCGAGGCGGCCACTGGAATCGACGTCGATGATGCGGGCGCCGGCAACATCGAGTTCAATGCGACCATCACGGGTGGCGCTCACCGCCACACCCGCGTCGACCATGTCCGACACGATCGCTGTCAGCATCGCCGTGCCCTGAGCCGTCAGATCCGAAGCCAGGTCCTGATCGACCATCCCCCCACCGCTGACGTGTTCAAAAACGAATATCTTCATGCTCCGGTCGATCGCGTCTTATGTCGTGATCACGTCGGCGAGCACGCCGCGCTATACGACGACCACGTCGCCGACCTTGATTTTCCCGGTCGCATCCCGGTTGAGTCGGACAGCCTTGATCTGCGGGTCGTGATCGAAAAAGACCGTCCATCCACTATCGGCGGCTTCGGCGAGCAATTGCGGTTTGATCTGGCGCACTCGACGCGCGAACTGGTCATAGGCCATCGACCAGTTCGTCTTCAAGTGGGCCCGGGTCGGGCACAGGTCGGCAATGTACAAAGCCCGATGATCGTCCGAACCCAGTGTGATGATCTGGTGGCCGCGGGAATGACCGCCGGTCAGGCGACACCGCACCCCCGGAAGCAGTTCGGTGTCGTCGTCGACCAGATCCAGGACCCCGGCTTCCTGGAGGGGCACGAAATCATCGTGCACGTACATGCCCGCGAGTTCCGGCAGACCACTGACTGCATCTTCCCATTCGGACCTCTGTACGACGTAGCGTGCCCGTGGAAACGTGGGGCGCAGGCCACCGGACTCGGTCTTGACGGTGAAACCTCCGGCATGGTCGAAATGCAGATGGGTGGCGATCACCAGATCGATGTCCCCCGGATCGATACCGAGGTCCGCGAGGTTTCGAACCAGCGGACCGCCTTCCTCGAGCGCGTGGTGATCACGCTCCTTGTCGCTGAACTTGCCGCCGTAGCCGCTGTCCACGAGTGCGATCCGGCCCGCCGTACGCAGCACGAGGCAGTTCGTGTCCAGCAGAATGCGGTGACGATCGTCCGGTTCGCATTCGCGTTGCCATAAGACCCTTGGGACCACGCCGAACATGCTGCCGCCATCAAGCCGCAGCCGACCGCCGCTGACAATCTGAACCCCTACGTCGCCGAATTGCAGGCCCATCGTCGCAAAATACACCAAATGGACAAGGATTGACAGGAACGTTCCATAGGACGGAAATCGTCCGTGCTTCTTCAAGTCTTATCTGAAGACTGACCTATAATTAGCGAGGGTGCGGACCCGTTTCGGGTTCAGAACCCGCATCTTGACCCTTCAACGGCCTCGAAAGGAATCGAAGCCCTGAAACGATGGATCGCCATGTCCGCCGTCACCATCGCCCTCCTGCCTTGAGCCTGACCCTGCCCGCGGCCATGTCCTCAACCTGTACCGGAACGTGCTTCGGAGATCAGGTGACCTGCGAGTCCACTTCCGGTTGCGTCGTCGACTGCACCCAGCCGGCACCCTTCTGCACGTGCTCCTGCAATTGACGATGTTCGCGCCCGACGGACCTGGCGGCATCCTCCGCATGTAACTGGTCCATCTAGAAAAATTTATAATATTGCACCGTCCGCCGCGCGGAACTTGCATCGTCTGAGCCCAGACCAAATCGGCTCGCGGATAGAGTCCTTTCCCCGGCGGCAACGTTATAGAAAGTAGAATGTTCCACGTATCGGGCAGAGTCCGGTCCAGACCCACCAACACGGTCATAATTCGGATCGTGAGGCGATGATCCACAGCAGCGTGGTACCGAGTCGAGTCCAGACCGACGGATCGGAACCCGCGGGCATCATCGCAGCCGCTTATGTGTGGCGAGAGAGAATGATCCATGATCAGTCACACCGTCAGTGACGACGAGCTTCTCGCCTATGCGTGCCGCGACCTCGATCCGCTGCGGCGCGCTGAGGTAGAGTTGGCGATGAGGACAGACGCAGCCAGAGCGGTCGCCGCCCGAAAGATGGCTAGCGCCTATGAGTCGCTGCGTTCGCTCTCCTTCGACGTCAGTGCTGAATTCAACATCGCGATTCACCATCGGTGGACCGTCACCGTCACCGCGCCGAATTACCGGGCACCGAGCGGCCGGAAGATTGCGGCAACGCGAGCGTCACGCCCTGCGCCGCGCTTCGGTGCGTCCATCAGACGAACCCTCGATGCACGCTCGGTCGCCGTGGCCGCGGGACTCTGCATCGCGGCTGCAATCACCTGGCTGTCGCTGATGAGCCCGAGGGCCACCGCCGCGTATGATCTGAGTGACGTTCCCCTGCGCCTTGTGGAACTTCAGAGTCTGCACGTCAAGGGCTGGGTCTACAGGCGGATCGCGACGGCCGACGGATTCCGAATCGAGAGGCGGCCGCAGCAATGGTATGTGGAACGTCCACACCGGTACTGGCGCAGCACCGGATCGGGCGCGGCGCAGACCGTGATGCTGAGTGACGGCCGGCAATGGATGTCAACCGACCCTGAGCAAAGACCGGTCGTCAAAGGACGGGACATCCCGCGGAACGCCAGGCTTCGCGTGGAGCTCATGCTGCAGCATCAGATGGTCACCGAACTGACCGGAGCGTTGCGCGGTCCGTACGATTTCGTCAGATCCGAGCCGGTCGAGGGGTTGGAAGCGGACGTCTACCAGCGAATGGTTTTTCGAAACGACAAGCCGATCATTAGCGCGGTGATCTGGCTGAATCCGAAGACCGGACTGCCGCTGAAGACCAGGACCTATCTCATGGTCGGACCCGATCGCGAATTCCTCCACTCGGAGTACGACGCGATTCGTCCCAACGCACCGCGACCGCCTCACGCTCTTTCGTTTCTGGCGCCAGAGGGCTACGAAGTGGTTCAGCGCGATATGAGTCCAGACGCGGTCAAGATGGGCAGCGTGCACATGGACGGGAAGAACGCCGTCGTGCGACTTGCGATGAATGTCCACGACCGGGCGATTCTCGTCTGCTGGGGTCGTTCGCAGCGACGCGATGCGGCGCCCATTGACTTGTCGATTCTCGACGGTGACTGGCATGGCCTCACCGTGAAGCCTGCAGGGCTGGCCGGGCCGTGGTGGTACGCCCACCACGTTATGCGTATTGACCGCGGCCCGTCCCACGACTGGCTCTGGTCACTTATTCTTCCGACCGATCCTGACGAGGGCATCGGTTCGCAGCCGTACGCATTCAACTTCGGGTTTGACGACTCTTTGGTGAGTGTTGTCCTCAGCGCGCTTCAGTTCGGCCACGACGAACTCGCTCAAATCATTTACGACGCACAATCACTCAATCACCACGAAGTCGCGACGCCGGAACATCCGATCACGCTGGAGCAGATCGCCGAGCAGGACGCGGTGAATCACTCTGGATAGACTCCGGCCGACCAGGCGAACGGCGCTTCGATCGACCCATCTCTGAGGGCAACGAAGAGACCCGAGGTCACCAGATCGGCGCTGGTTCCGGGATTGCGACGGTGACCGTCTAAGCGCAGCCACCGGTCAAGATCCGCAAACTGCTCGGCTCCGCAGCGGCTCTCGGGCCATCCGGCCTCGAGCACGGCCGCGGCCCGACGCTGCGATTCGCCGGCCACCGCGTCACCGCACTTGCGTCGGATGAGGCTGTCCGGCTCGCGGGCCATCTGCTCCAGGTGGCTGTGCACGATGGCGCCGTCGAGCGGCGGCGCCACGACGCCCAGCCGCGTGGCAAGCCGAAAGACATCCTCGAATGAAGTGACATATTGGCGAGCCACCGCGTCGCGTTTCGCCGCGAGGCGCATGGCCTCCACGAGAGCCGCATCGGGATTCGCCGCCACGTCCTGGGAGCGGACGCGCCCGAGGCCGCCGGGATCGGCGGCACGGATCGCGGCGTACACCGCCACGGCATCGTCGCGGGTCAAGTTGCGCAGGACCTGCCCGACACCTTCGCGGTACGGACGGTCAGGCGGTACGGCGCACAACGGCGCGAGCAGCAGCAGGATGCCCAGGTTGGTGTTCGAAGCGACCGCCTGCCGTGTCGCTTCGACGCACGCCAGCACGGTGCGACCGATGCCACGTGACGCGGCGGTATCCAGCAGCGGGGCGCAAACCGCTGCGCTGACGACGAAATCGACCCAGGCCACATCATCGAACGGCGCCTCCGGATGAACATTGCCAGCCTTCTGCGCCGTCACTTCCGCAATACACGCGATCCGCGCCGATTCGCCGGGCGTCGGCGTGCGCCGCCTTGTCGGGTTCAACGAATCGCGATGCACACCACCACCGCTCATTGCGATGTCCCCTGCTGCACAACCCAGTCGATGATTTCAGAGGCAATGTCGACCTCTGCCACGCGCGACAGGGTCCGCCAGCCGGGCACGGCGTTAATCTCCAGAACGTAGCGGTCTCCGCCACGATCCGTCACGATGTCCACGCCGCCAATGGCCACATCGCACGCCGCCGCCGCCCGCCGGGCCAGGTCGCAGGCAGTTGCATCGGGCCGCACAGACCGGCCCACGCCGCCCTGGGCGATATTGGTGCGAAAGTCTTCGCCACATCGGTCCATCGCGGCCACGACACGATCGCCCAGGACGAACAATCGCATGTCACAACCCCCGTGCTCGATGTACCGCTGCACGTAGATCACGCTGCCCATGCGCTGCAGCGTCGCGAAAAACCGCTCGGCCAACGCAGGATCACTGACCCGGGCCACGCCGAATCCTTCTGACCCGAAAATCGGTTTGACCACGACATCGCCGCCGAACCGGCCGAACGCGGCGGTCGCGTCCTCAAGGCGCTGGCAGACAGCGGTCGGCGGCACCGGCAATCCCGCCTGCTGCATCCGCGTCAGTGCCAGGTATTTGTCAACGGCCACCTCGACGGCCCGCGGCCGGTTGAACACGGCGACGCCCGCGGCCTCGAGGCGCTGCACAAGATCCATGCGAAACACGATCTGCTCGAGCGAACCCGGAGGTATGGTCCGCAACAGGACGACGTCGGCCTCATCCAGAATGATCTGCCCGTCGCACGCGATCGGACCGGCGGCCTCCACGTTCCCCGTCAATCGCTGCCACGCGCATGGGTCCACGCGATGGCCGCGTGCTTCGGCCGCGCGGACGAGGTCCTGTACGTGCCAGCCCGCACCGCGACGCGTCGTACTGCCGCAGAGGACGATGATGTGCTTGGGGCGGGATGGCATTCATTCCCCGAAGAACGATCTTGCCAGCACCTGGTCGTTCACCGCGCCGAAGCGATGCACGCGACCGGACCGGACGTTCTGCAGACACACCGCCGCGGGGCTGAACAACATCGGGTCGATCTTGTAGAAATCGTGGTCATACCGACCGAAAATAGCCGCAAACGGTTCGCCGTAATCCTTCGACGTATTGGACGGAAGTTGTTCGCCGATCTGCCGCAGCGTTTCGTCATCCGAGTCGACATAAAGCGTCACTTCGGCGCCGTAGAGAACGGCATCGTTCGTACGTCCGATCGCCGCGATGTCGTCGGCCGCAACGGGAGCAAGTGGCGCCACGCCATACCCGCTCACGACGCGACTCAGATCGAATCGCAACTCGTGAAGCTTGTGCATGGCCGTCTCCACTGAGCGAGCCGCAATCTGGGTCCCGCCGGCGATGCTGGCCGTTCGGGCCACGATGAGCGTCAACCGGTCGGGCTCGACACGACACTCGTCTGCGATGTGTCGGATCACGGTGGCATCGGGCAGATCAGCGGATTCGAGGACGCCGACGGCACACTCGGGCTGCTCAGCGCATCCGATGTCTTCGAACAGGGCCTCCTTGCGGGCCGCGGCCCGCATCGGGCCGGAAGCCATCGCGAAATACTTGCCCACGCTGATCCGCCAACCCGCGTACTGGCTGGCCATGCATGCGGCCACGACGCGGCTGACGTGTACCGCCACGGCGGGGATGCGAGTCTGGGCGACTCTGCCGGGCACGATGCTGACTTCGCCGAGGTCCGCGAGGCAGACGCGAGCCGTCAGCACCCCTGCTGCGATGCACCCGCGCTGCTCGACGCCGGCGTCCACAACGCGCGCCCCTGCAACTCGCGAGACGGTCACCGCCAAGTCGTCTGCGCTGGCGACGATCCGGTCGGCGACTCGCATGGCTCGGTCATTCAGATGGGGCACGGCCGTGTCGCCCTCCATGGCCCCCTTAGCTGAAAACTGGTTCCGCACAGTGCATGCCTTCGACGGCATGATATCGGCGGCGACGATCGCCGCAATGCTGGACAAACGGTCCCTGATGCGGTTCCAATGTCGCCACGGCGACACACGATCCGACCCGCCGATTGAATGGATCGGCCGGTCAGCGAACCCGGCCGGAATGCTGTTGCGTGATGACCCGCACGATCGATCAGCCCATCACCGTTTCAACGGACACCGCACCCGCGCCTCCCTGTGCGGTGTACGATGCGGACGTCATCACGAGACAGGTTCGCCGCATGCGCGCGTACCTGGATCGGTCGATCCCGAGCAGCCAGATCTTCTACGCCCTCAAGGCGTGCTATCTTCAACCGGTGGTTCGTCACCTCGTGGGTCTCGGCTGTGGCCTGGAGATCATGTCGTCGATGGAACAACGGATCGCGGCGTGCATCGGGGTCACCGGGAAGGACGTGATCTGGAACGGTCCCGCACTCAATGAGGCAACACTGAGGGCAGCGGTGCAGCGCGGCGAGAGGATCAACGTCGATTCGATCGACATGTTCAACGTGGTTCGGAGTCTGGTCGCCGCACACGGCGCGCCGATCGAGGTTGGACTGCGGCTGAACGTCTCCGGTGACGGCAAGCTGGGCATCACACCCGACCTGGCCGAGGCGCTGATGCAGTCCTCGCAGGTGCGCGTGGTCGGTTTTCAGGTCCATCACGGCGCCCGCAGCCTCGGAACAGATCACTGGATCGGCCAGCGACGAGACATGCTGAAATGGCTGGCCCACTGGGAGCAGCGGCTGGGCATCGAGATCCGGTACGTCGACGTGGGCGGAGGTTTCCAACCAGAATACGAGCCGGGCGCATACCTCGACCCGATCATCACCGCCATGGGGCGATTGCGTTCTGCGCCGAAGCTTCTCGTCGAACCGGGAGCCTACTTCGTCGAGGATGCCGGCACGGCCCGGGCACGCGTCGTGGCCGTCAAGAGCGTCGGCAACACCCGTTGGGCGGTGACCGATCTGGGGGCGCAATTCCTCGTCCCTCTAGATCGCTCGAACTTCGAAGTCGAACAGAATCCACGGGGCAACGGTGATGGCCGCATGAGCATCGCCGGCCCGATGTGCTTTGAAGCCGACGTGATCGCCCGCGACCAGCTGCTCGACGTGACCCGCGGCGACGTCGTCAGGATCTCTCGTTGCGGCGCCTATACGGCCAGCATGACAAACTGTTTCGGAGCCGCACCGCCCTGCGTCTACTGGCGGCATCGCGGCAGTGTGCAGCGCATCGAGAGGGTCATCGACGGTGACGAACTGTTCATGACGATGCATGGGTACCGGCAATCCGGTTCTTGACCGGTTCCAACGAGCGGCTTACGATGCGCCGGAAGTTGAGTTGGAAGGTATGGTGAGAACTGCCTCTGATTGCGATCCCTCCCCTGGCGCCGTGCGTGAACACCTAAAGCAAGAACGCGCCCTATTCGAGATCGCAGAGAATCTACCTCGTACAGTTGGTCGCAGATGAGCGCAAGCAACGTGTCCGACGCTGCGGTTGAAACGTTCGTCCTGGTGCCCGGGCGTACAAGCCGGCAAGGCACGACGCTGAACGAGGGCAAGGCGACCGACGGCTACCTCGACGAAACCGGCACGCTGCTGATGTCGTTGAACGACATGCAGCGCCTCGGTGTGGAAGCCGGTCGGCGCGTACGCCTGCGCAGCGCCCACGGACACATCGTCGTGCCCTGTAAGCCGGGTCGCAAGGAAGAGCTGCCCGACGGCGTCCTTTTTATCCCCTATGGACCGGCGTCGAGCCGTCTGATGGGCGGCGACACGCACGGCACCGGCATGCCCGACAGCAAGGGGATCGATGTCACGCTTCAGGTCCTTTCGGCGGATTCCGAGTCCGCCGAAGCCGCGGACGATGCGGATCCGACGACGCCACCACCAACCCCGACGCCACCGCGAGCCGGCGCCAAGAACGGCGGCGCGAAGAAGGTTGTCGAGAACGCCACCTGCACGTTCTGCGGCTGCGTCTGTGATGACATGGTCCTGACGGTCGAAGACAACCACATCACAAAGGCCAAGAACGCATGCGTCCTGGGCAAGGCGTGGTTCCTGAACCACGATGCCGTCGAGGATCAACCCGCCGCGACGATCGACTCCCGCCCCGCGGAACTCGACGAGGCCGCCGATCACGCCGCGAGGATCCTGACCGGGGCCCGGTACCCGATCGTTTACGGCCTGTCCGATACCACGTGCGAGGCACAGCGCGTCGCTCTGGCCGTGGCCGATCGGATCGGGGCCTGCGTGGACACCACGACCTCGGTCTGCCACGGACCTTCCGGAATGGCATTTCAGGGCGTGGGCGAAATCACGTGCACGCTCGGTGAGGTCAAGAACAGAGCAGACCTGGTCATTTTCTGGGGTTCGAATCCCGCGGATTCACATCCGCGTCACTTCTCCAAGTATTCCACCATGCCCAAGGGGCGCTTCGTGCCGCGCGGGCGGAAGGACCGCACGGTCGTCCTTGTCGACGTGCGCAAGACCAAGAGCGCCGCCGCGGCCGACATTTTCATTCCCGTCCGTCCGCGAAAGGATTTCGAGGTCCTCTGGGCACTTCGGGCGCTGGTCAAGGGTGTCAAGATTGACGCCGACGAGATCGAGAGTCAGACGGGCGTGCCGCTCGAGGTTCTCGTAGATTTAACCGAGCGAATGAAATCGTGCCGCTTCGGTGTCCTTTTCTTCGGCATGGGCCTGGCCATGACCCGCGGTAAGCACATCACTGCCGAAGCGGCCCTGGCTCTTGCCCGCGATCTGAACCGCTTCACGAGATTTACGGCAAAACCGATGCGCGGCCATGGCAACGTGACCGGCGCGGACAACGTGGTCGCCTGGACCACCGGCTATCCCTTCGGCGTCTCGCTGGGCCGCGGCTATCCTCGATTCAATCCGGGCGAATTCACGACCGTGGACACCCTGGTGCGCCGCGAGGCCGACGCGGCGTTGATCATTGCCGCCGATCCCCTCGCCAACTTCCCCGAACCGGCGCGCGAGCACCTTCGAAGCATCCCCACCGTGGTGCTCGACCCGAAACTGAGCATCACGGCGCAACACGCCACGGTGCACTTCACCACTGCCACGTACGGCATCAACACGGCGGGGACCGTCTATCGCATGGATGATGTTCCGATTCCCCTGAGACCTGCGTTGGAGTCGCCGTTTCCGAGTGACGAGGAAGTGTTGAAGAAAATTGACGAAGCGATAAAGCGACGAAGCGACGAAGCGACGAAGGGTGGCGGTACGGGGCCGTCCTCGTGATCCGAGTTTTCAGAGTCACGCCAATCAAAGATCAAACTACCTTGCACCACTCGATAGACGCCGACAACGGTCCGAATGTCATTGGTCTAATCCCCCCTCCGTCGCTCCGTCGCTCCGTCGCGGAGTTTACCCGCCGTGGCGGGTCGCTTCCATAAATCATGCCACTCTGGAAAATAACCAACGGTACCGTCTACGACCCCGCGAACGGCGTCGACGGCGAAATTCGCGACCTTTGGATCGATGAAGGTCGGATCGTCGCCGCTCCGACCGGTCCGGACACGCGCCCGCAGCGGACGCTGGACGCCCAGGGCCTCGTGATCATGCCCGGCGGCGTGGACATGCACTGCCACATCGCCGGCCCTAAGGTCAACGTGGCCCGAAAGATGCGCCCCGAGGACAAGCGCCATGCCAAGCCGGTTATGCGTTCGCAGCACACGCGATCGGGAACCGGCGGCAGCGTGCCGAGCACGTTCGCGACAGGCTATCTCTACACCGGGATGGGTTACACGACGGCGTTCGATGCCGCCATCCCCCCGCTGTTCGCGCGACACGCCCACGAAGAGCTTCACGACACACCGGTGCTCGACAAGGGAATGTACGTTCTAGTCGGCAATAACCACTACTGCATGCAGCAGATCCGTGACGGCGAGACCGGCCGTCTGCGAGCTTATTTGTCCTGGCTTCTGGGCGCGACGCGGGCCTACGCGCTGAAGCTGGTAAACCCGGGCGGCGTCGAGGTCTGGAAACAGGGCGGCGGCGACGTCCGCACCATTGACGACACCGTGACCGGTTTCGACGTCACGCCGCGGCAGATCATCCGTAACATCGCGGACGTGGCGCAGGACATGGGCCTGCCCCACGCGGTGCACATCCATTGCAACAATCTGGGTCTGCCCGGCAACTGGACAACGACTCGCGACACGATGGAGGCCCTCGAGGATCGCCGCGCCCATTTGACGCACATCCAGTTCCACAGTTACGGCGGCGAGCCGAACGACACGGCCCGCTTCGGTTCGAAGGTCCAACCGCTCGCACGGTATGTCAACGACCATCCGAACCTGACGATTGACGTCGGCCAGGTGCTCTTCGGGGAAACGACTTCTCTGACCGGCGACGGCCCCCTGGGCTATTACCTGCACAAGGTGACCGGCAATAAGTGGTTCAGCGGCGACAGCGAAATGGAGGAAGGCTGCGGCATCGTGCCCATCACCTACAAGGACCAGAGCTTTGTTCACGCGATGCAATGGGCCATCGGCCTCGAGTGGTTCCTTTCCGTCGACGACCCGTGGAAGGTCGTCCTGAGTACCGACCATCCCAACGGCGGCAACTTCCAGGCCTATCCGGAGGTCGTGTCGCTATTAATGAGTAGCGCCCTGCGCCGCGAGATGCTCGAGCAGGTGCATCCCGCGGTGGCAAAGCGCAGCCCGCTTCGCGACATGGATAAGGAATTTTCCCTCTACGAGATTGCCATTATCACCCGGGCCGGTCCCGCGAGGATCCTCGGCCTCGAGCAGAAGGGCCACCTCGGTCCCGGCGCTGACGCCGACATCACGCTATACCAGCCAGATGATGATCGTCGGCGCATGTTTCAGTTCCCTCGCTACGTGATCAAAGCCGGCTGCATCGTCATCGACGACGGCGAGTTCAAGCAGAGCCCGGACGGCCGCACGTTCTTCGTGGCCCCGTCGTATGACGACAGTGCGATGGGCGACATTCAGGAATGGTTTGAAGAGCACTACACGATTCAGTTTGCGAACTATCCCATCGCCGACGGCTTCGTCCCCAACGCCCAATCCGTGCCGTGTCGTATTGACGGCTGATCAGCAACCGTCGGCGCCCTCCAGCGGCTCGTTCACCCACTGCCAGGTCCGCAGACCGTCGGCCGCAGGTCGGCCGAGGCGCTCGCGGAGATTCTGCGAGATCGACGCGGCGAAGTTGCTCACGGTATGAAACTTCAGGAAGCGCCGGGCCGCCTCATTGAGACGAGGTTCTTCGGCGTCACGCAGTGATGTGCCCACGGCGGCAACCAGGGCATCGTGGTCACGCACATTGCACGTCCGACCCAGCGAAAATCGGTTGATCATGCGCCCGACCCAGCCGAAATCGGACCCCAGCAGGGGCCGCCCGACCTTGGGGGCCCGCACGACGATCCCCGACGAACCGATCTGACGCGGATGGCAGGCCGCGACGACATCCATCGCCGAGAGCGATGTTGCGAAAGTTTCGTCGCTGACAAAGCGGTCGATGACGATAATCCTGCGGTCATTCACCAGTGAGGCGTATTCGCCTTCGAGCATCGATCTGATGCGGTCGGCCATGCGACCGACGAGCAGCAGGCGGTCGTCGTGGCGTCTCGGTGCATCCGCGAAGGCCCGCATGAGCAGGTCCGTGCCCTTGCGCAGATCCAGAAAGCCGGCGAGGCCGATATATCGACCCGTTTCGGGGATCTCCAACCTGCGGCGCGCTTCTTGCGATTCCATGGCGGTGATCGTCTCAACGGGCTCAGGCAGCAGCCTGCTGCGTCGGGCGTACCGCCCGCCTCGCCGTTGCAGTTCTTCGAACGGCAGTGGATCGATGTGGTGCACGACCGTCCAGGGTGCGAGTGCTGCGGCGCGCAGTGACAGTCTCGCGAACAGCCATCTTTTGGTCGTCGGCGAAGGATAGGCGAACGGTTCGCGCAGCGTCACGCATTCGGATTCCACCCCGCCGCGAAACGGGTTAATCCCCACTAGTCGGGCCAGCCCCAGCATCTGTGCGACACCGGTCGCGGAGGGCACGTACACGTGGTCCGGCCGATGGTCCCGGACGACCGTTCGTAGCGCGGTCAAAGCGTGACGACAGAAATCAATCGTGGAAAGCCCTTCGCCCTGCGGCATCGACGAGTCGACCGTCACGCGTGGCTCAATCGGCTCGACATGCTCGCGATATTCGGCGGTGCCCGGCGCGCTGCGGTTGACGGTGACGATGACTTCGTCCGCCAGTTCGGCGATCGCCTCGACCAGGTGTCGAAGATAGCTGAATCGATGACCGTGACGTGACGGCTCGAACACAAGACAGCGCATCAACCACCTATCCTGGCGTCGACGCCACCCCGCCCGGGAGGCGCAACGACTCGCAAAGCCGACGCTGATACCGCGCCCAGTTGAATTGTCCGGCCCGGCCGGTCGCGTTACGGGACATCTCCCGGCGTCGCTGCTCGTCGCGCAGCTCGAGGAGACATTCGGCAACGCGGTCACTGTCGCACGCGGGCACGATGAACCCGTCGATTCCGTCACGCACCACCGAGCCGGCATTTTCGGTCACGATCGCGGGCAAACCCGATGCCAGGCACTCGAACGTTGATATCGCCGATCCTTCCCACAGGCTCAGCAGCGCGCACGCGTGACAGCGGCTGAGCTTGTCGATCAGTTCACGATGAGGCAC
>Ga0310124_10002161_pt1 | contig 13627 bp, 5 predicted proteins | sample CB11b_AW_Bot5_MG_FD_203507 | JGI IMG/M metagenome (GOLD analysis project Ga0310124, IMG submission 203507) | Marine microbial communities from Western Arctic Ocean, Canada - CB11b_AW_Bot5 | ecosystem: Environmental > Aquatic > Marine > Oceanic | place: Canada: Western Arctic Ocean | collected...
TTGGCTCGTCGAGCACAAGAACTTGGTGATCGCCAGTCACGGAATCTGCATGAGGGAATCTCGATGGTTCGCGGTGCCGAACGGGCGAATCGGCGGAACATCGTTCGCCGGGATCTTGCGATTTCCGGACAACTGCAGGTTTCCGAACAGGAATCACTCCATGCCGAAATTGGAGACATCCTTAAGGCATTGGAACATTTGGCTAAGCGCGAGGACATGACACTTGATACACGACCGCTTAAAGCCAAACGCCTGGTCGAGGATGAACAGTTGCAGGGAAACACCTCCAGGGCGCTTGAGGAGTTGAAAGGCAAGCGCGCTATGAGCGCCTTGAGTTATGAAAAAAATTCGCGCGACACACTGTGGAAGCTCGCACAGCTGTTGCAACCAGACCAGGATAAGCTTGAACGGCTACTTGCATTGAAGTCGAAACTCGATGACTTGATTCTGGAGCAAGGGCGCGTAATCGTGGCAACCGATCAGTTGGATAAACCAATTGAAGGGCTGGATCAGGCAACCCTGGAAAAAGACAAAAATGTCAGGAGGATTCAAAGCAAAATTGGTCGACTAAAGAAACAAGCCGCAACCAACATTCGTCGGGTAGATGACGCTATAAAGAAACTTGAAGCTGCGGTGGGCCGGGAAATTGCCAAAGCTGAGCAGGACATCAACCCCGATCCGGAGCTTGAGCCAAAACCCGTACCGGAACCGGAACTGGAAACCGCACTGGAACCGGAACCGGAGCCAGAGGGAATAACAGGAATTTATGTTGATGCGATTCCTGCGGACATGGACGGTAACACCGTTAGTCTGCCGGACCATGAAGAGGGAGGCTGGTATCAGGGACCGACGGATAAGTGGCCCCCGGCAGGGGATGGCACGTGGTTCTACTTCTCAGGGGATACCGGGATAGATCAGTCCGGGGAGAGAAAAGGAAGGGGGATCGAGAATGCGTTGTTTGCGAACTACAGCAATTTTCCGGCAGCGACGCCGTTGCAGACAACGATCACCGGGTTGGAAGCTTCAGTCTTATACGATGTTTACGTTCACTTCTTAGCGGCACCCTGGGAATCTGGGAAGTACGGCATCAAGGCGGGTTTTTTGGGTGAGGAACTGCAGTTGTTTAGCGACAATCACGACGATGCGAGGGATACCAAGCTACCAGGGGAAGGGATTAACACCTTTGAAGGGTTGATAGGAAACATCGAAGCAGTGGATGGGAAGATCGTTGTGGAGATTGACATCTCCGGTAGGGAACGCTCGTTTTATGCCGGGCTATCCTATGCTCCGACTCGGGACGGCGAGCCCATGCTTGGACTGGGCAAGGAGGCTTTGGTTCAACAACGAGAACCTGAAAATTGGCGAAGTCTAAAAAATGCGGAATTAAAAAGACTCAAAAATCTGCGAGAGCAGATCCAGCAAGAAAGTTTGCAAAAGCACCAACAGGAACAGGAAAAGCTGCGAAGTGAAATACGCAAAGTTTATGATCGATTGGGAGTAATCACACCCGAGGAACAGGCCATGCGTGCACTTGAAGCCGTGGAAAGAAATCAGGGCGAGATTGTTGATCGAACCGATTTTCTCGCAAACCAACTCCAACCCTTGGCGGAAGACGTGTTCGACTTTCTGCAACAAGCCATCTCTCCCATGCAAAAAGCCCGCGCCAATTTGGCCGCAGATATCGATGGCGCAGAAAAAAAGAGCAAAGCCCTTGAAGAGGAACAAAAGGCATTGTCCAATCTCGAATCCGCAAGGGATCGACTTCATGAAATCATTCAGGAACAAGCCCAACTTGCTGAAAGCTTGCCCGAAACCGCGGTTGAAGAATTGCAGGAACTTTTATCGAAAGTGAACGATCTCAAACAGCGTGAGCAGGCGCTTAAGGATTCCAGTGAAGCCCTTCAGAAAAAGCAGGATAACCAAGGCTTGAAATCGTCAAAGGCACCGGAACAGGCTGCCATTTCTCAGGATACTCAATCTTCCCAGCAGGAGGCACAGGCACTTTCGCCTCGGGCTGGCCAATCCCTCTCTCAAGCCGCTGAACACATGCAGGCGTCGGAGGCAAAATTAGCCAATGGATACAATGCCCCCCTGGCACAGCAAGCCGCCGTGGACGCATTGGCCAAGGCAGAACAACAACTTCAAGGAGCCATCGACGCAATGACCGGTAATTATTTGCCCATGGCACACACAGCATTCGACATGATTGCCCAGGCGCAACAAAACGTCGCGGATGCCCTCTCAAAACTCGAATCCCCAGCTAGCATCACGCAACAAATTCAGCAAAGGCAGAACGCGCTTGCCGAGTCGCTCAACAGGAACCCGTCCGCCCCAAGTCAGGCACAAACTTCAGCAAGCCAAGCGGCGGAACAACTCGCTCAATCAAACATTGGTTCCGCCATTCAATCCATGCAGGACACCCAGGATGCCCTTGATGGAAACCAAGCGCTTGGCCAGGCGAAGAAGGAAGAGGCAGAAATCCAGAAATTGGCGGAGACGTTGGCCAGTCAGGGAGCTCAACCGGCGGCTTCGCCATTGGCTGATGCTTCTCAAGCCATCTTCCCACTGACTTCCGGTCAAATGGGGGCATTGCCCGCAGCTGCGGCATCCGCACTTCAAAACGCTCAAAACGCCCTTGCTGCCGCCAATGCGCAAGCCACAGCAAATCAGCCAAGTCCTTCACAGGCCAATTCGCTTTCCGCCCAGACCTCCCTGGCAAAAGCGGCTGCTGCACTTTCCCTTGCACAAGCCGGGCTTGGCACCGTCCCAGGCCAGGGGATGGCCCAGGGTTGGGGTCAAGGCCCAGGGCAGGGGATGGGGCAGGGTCAAGGGACGGGAACGGGGCAGATCCCAAGTTTAGGTTATGGCCGACCCGCTCTGCGGGGTACCGGTGACGCTGGAAACTGGTACGGTGCCGGTGGAGACAACGGATGGAATCGGTCGAGAAAGGGTACCAGCACCTTCATTGGGTTGCCACAACGCAAACGCGGCACGTTGCAACAAACCGCTCGTGAAACATACTCCGCCGAATATGGTCGGATGATTGAACAATATCTCAAGAACCTGTCTGATGCGGCTACGAATTAATCATAGCCTGAAGTTTTTACTCGCAATTCTTGGCCTTCAATTTTTGTTGGCGACGATCACAGCGCTTGGCCAAGGCGCCGATCCCGTGAAGGTGGACGCCCAGTCCGAACAACTCATCAAGGGCGCGTTGAGGTTTTTGGCCAAGCATCAGTCCCCAAACGGATCGTGGCAGGGCCTCGACAGTAAAGAACGGTTGTACCCCGTTGCCAACACGGCTTACGCGCTTATTGCGTTTCAAGCGTGCGGTCACCTTCCCGATGAAGGCGAATACGGTGCCAACGTCCGCCGCGGAATGACTTACCTGCTAAATTCAGTATCCGACGAGGGCCTGATCGGTGACCAAAACAGCGGCCAATACATGTATTTTCACGGGATTGCCACGATTGCTCTGGCGGAACTTTATGGTCAAACCGGCAACAGACAAGTGAAGCCAAAATTGTCACGGCTCATCAAGGTGATTGTTTCCAGCCAAAATAATGAAGGGGGTTGGCGCTATCGCCCCATTGTCGATGATGCGGATATTTCCGTTACGGTTCTCCAGGTTGTTGCGCTGAGGGCCGCAAAAAACGGGGGGTTGAATGTACCACAAAAAACCATGGACGAAGCAGTCAGTTACGTGCGCAAATGCTACTCTGACAGGGAAAGAGGTTTTGCCTATCAACCCGGCGGAAAACCCGGATTCGCTCGAACCGCGGCAGCGATTTACTCTCTTCAGGTTTGTGGGAAATATGATGACCCGCTGGTCAAAGCGGGCTCCAGATACCTCTTCCAGAAATTCTCCAGCCACGAAAAGTGGTTCACATACGGAAACTATTATGCCGCTCCCGCCCATTATATGATCGGTGGAGAGACCTGGAAAAAATGGTATGGATTGATTAGTGAAACCTTAAGGAAACGGGTTCAGCGGGATGGTGAATTGATTTACTGGAGCGGGGACGTTGGCCGAATTTACAGCACGGCGGCTCACGCAACCATTCTCGCAATGCCCTACCACTACCTTCCTTTATACCAGCGGTAAAATGCACTGTTTCAAAAGTTGTTTTTTAGGGATCATTGTTGAACCTTGCTACCGTTTGGCCTCTTTAAGAATCATGAAAGAATCGGCGATTGGAGATTGACTTTCGCGACGTAACTGCGATCCTTCGCACCGGTAAACTAGGATTGAAGGACTAGTAATATGTGTGAGTTCAAACTGGGATGCGCACGGTCCATGTTGGCGTGCATGATCTGGTGGACGGCTGTTCTGTCCGCGGAGGTAGTTGCGTCGGGCGAAACTGTGCCAGACGAGGGTCCGGTGGCGGCAAAGCAGGGGGGCTCACGGTTGCTCAAGCTGCTTGAGCCCGGCACGTTAGACTTCTCGGATTCTGGAAGCTGGCCTCGTGGATCTCGGGTCGCCACGGACCCGGAGGAAGACTGGATCAATAGGTTCGCGACTGCCTCCTCGCGCGCACAATACAACGAGAACACGGATGACTACCGTGACTTGCGCGCCTTGTTGGTGGCCTGTGAGCCGGAATGGATTTTTTTTCGCATCGATTGTACCCGCATGGATACGCTTACTTACAGCGACTTCCTCATCTTTCTGGATTTGGGAACGCCGGACAAAGGTTCGAAGAAGCTGAGGTCTCCCGTGGAAGGCGGTGATCTCCAGGGCACGTGGGAACACGGCTGGGAACGAGTGATTTTTTTGCAATGCTGGTTCGACTTCGGCCCGGAGAGCTTTTTTGCCTTCCATATACACGATAATCTCGGAAAGAAGGTGGGTGGCTACAACGGCAGGGGTGAACCCGCCGGCATGGTATCTGCCAATGAGTATGGAATAATGGCATATGAGGAAAAGTCGGCGGGAGTGTTCTCTGACACCGGTGGAATAGCCATAGGATTCAAACGAGAAATGTTGGGTCTGACAAACAAAGACCCCTTGGAATTGAAGTTGCTTGTTTGCTCTCTAAAGGGAGGGATTGAACAAATGGAGAAAGCGTTAGAGAAGCCGACTGATGTCACCTACAGGGGGGATGCCTCGGTCATCAATATTGCAGATACGTTTGGTACAGAAAACACACGCCAAAGACTTATCCTCAGCCCTGAAGGACATGACGGCCAAACCAGCAATAACGTCGTGAAAGGTGCTGTTTCCATTCTCCTTCCCGCGGTAAAGTAGAAGATTTTTCAGGGATTTTGTGGGAAGGCTTGGAGCTTCGATGTCCGGGTTAGGACTGCAGGTTGTTTTCTGCCCTGGCATCAAAAAGCTTTTGCGTCCTGGGTCACTGTCATCAGAACCTTTACTTGAGAACTCGGGATTTGGATCACGCCATCTTGGAGCAAGGGCATCTCCAGTCGGACAAATTTTTCATCGACCGCCACGCTTTTCACCAGATACCGCGATCCGTCAATTGTCTCAACCGAAAACCGTGAAAGAGACTTTTGAGCTTGTGACTTAGCGATGACGATCTCGGAAAGTCTCGGATCGTCGATCAACAACTCACGCAAGCCGAAGAGAATTGAGGAAACCCTAAGCTTGCCATCACTCACGCTCTGGAACTTCGCTTCCATGAAGTCGCCGCCAGCGAAGAGCAAACCGTTTCGAATAAGCTTGTTCCCTGGAACCGGTTCCATGTCCTGAGGTTGAAGGCGGATCCTGGTAACGTGTGATGTTGGAATGGCCAGGCGGCCACCGTCATTGCGGACCATCTGAATGGATGCCTTGTTTCCAGATGCGATGCGTCCAACGAGAAACGAACCGTCTACTAACTCGATTCCAGGTGCCACACTCGAACCGGTTGAGGGTTCCGGAAGCTCGGCCAACGCTTCGAATTCGCAAGAGAGCACATCGCCACGGGTCAAGTGAATATCCCACCAGTTTTCGCCGCCACTTTTCCGCCGTTGGTGCCTCTCCCAATCATCGACATCGGCTGTGACAAGTTGTAGTCGGGCGTTTGGGCCTCGTTCCCGGCGCTCGAAATAACTCAACTCAATCCGGTGCTTTTTGCCTGCCTCCATAAGTTTGGGTGTCGGTTTGTGTTTCCGGTATTCATTCCAGAATCTGCCATTTACAATGTCGCCATCGATCTGGATGGCAGCGCTGTCATCGGCTGTAAGGAAAAAAAGATATTCAGCCGTCTTTTTAGGGGTAATGAAGCCTTCCCAGCGAACGCAGAATGAGTCTGCGGCAATATCGGGGTGAGGGCTTCCACTACCCCAATCGAAATTCAGGAATGGATCAATTCGGTTGAATGCCAGGTCTTCAAAGTCTGTGCCATGGAAATAGTGCCCCAAAAGCCCTCGGCCTGAAAACCGGGCTTTCGTAAAGTGTACACTGGTTGTCCTGTCGGTGGAGGACCCAAGAGCGATGAAACCGCCTTGGACTTTTGGTTGCGAGGGAAGATTCCGCTTGTCTTTGGTCTTCGCTGGCTTGGCAAGCTCTATTTCGGGTTGTGACCATGCGCTGGATTTTAGTGGCCATGATCCGAGGGGAACCCACTTGCCCCCGTTGATTGAATGGGAGGCAATGATGGAGGAATTTTCGAGTGACAGGCTAAGCAGGCAGGGGAGTTTTGCAGTTGTCGACCCAAAGTTATGGATGGAGGATCCGCCTCCGGTTGAGGCTCTGGCAGTAATGTTGCCGTCCTGTGACACGACTAAATGCACCCATGGCGCGTCCGGGTCCGATGAGGCGCGCACGATGATACCACCCTCCCCATCCGGGTCCGTTCCATTGAGGGGAGCATCGACAGCATTCACCCTGGCTTCAATCCGTCCGTCGAGGGAAATTTTGCGGTAGACTAGATGCCCGCGGAAGTCTTTGCCTGCTGCGAGTCGATCGACCGGTGCCTTGAATGCTCCGCTTTGAATTACCAGAGTATTCCGCCCCTGCCCTGCAGTACCGGATTTGAGGGGATTGCCGATATCCGCACGCGACCATCCCGGCGCCAGCCATCCCGCTGCGGCGAGCGCTTCCTCGGTCGGGTTGATTTCGAGATGCTTGATCTCGTCGAGAGAAACTTCACGTTCGCCGGACGGATCTCCCGTGACAATGATCGTCCCATCCCCAAACCGGATTTTACCATCAATCTTCTGGTTGTTATTGAGTAAGACAGTGTCAGCTGATGAATACCACGAAAACGAGATAATCGTGAGCAGCATTGCAGTTCGCAGCCCACGGGCAGCGGAATCCGCTGTGATCCTTTCTGTCAATCCCTTTTTGGTTCGAGAAGCCCTCATGAAGTCTTGAAAAGATGGTGCAGGCTTTTTGATTGCATTGCCCGATTTTACATTGCACCATTACCCGGTCAAGCTTGCTTCCAAGAGAGGCAAGCGTAAAAACCTGTATTTGCCAGTATATGTGTCACCCTTTAACGCCAGTGCGGAGATGTTTATTTTTGTGCTGTGCATTATTGAATCTCGGTTATTCAAATGGCGTTTTGGCGGTCAACGAGGGTGGGGTTCGGTTTGACCGGGATATTCGGCCGATTCTCTCGGGCAAATGTTTCCAGTGTCACGGTCCCGATGAAAAACACCGGAAAGCTGGCTTACGACTTGACCGGAAATCCAGCGTCTATGCGCTTAGGGACGGCGAGGCTGCGGTGAGGCCGGGTGATCCGTTTAATAGCCTGCTTTTTCAGCGTGTTGCCAGTGAAGACCAAGAGGAACGAATGCCGCCCACGGATTCGGGCAAGAAACCGCTTAGCCGAAAGGAGATCGAAACCGTTCAGCTTTGGATTGAGCAAGGTGCCTCCTGGGGCGGACATTGGGCCTTTCAAGTTCCCGTGAAGCCGGAATTACCCTCGATTCCTGATTCTTCATGGTCGATCAATCCAATCGACCACTTCGTGCTTGCCGCCTTGGACCGGAATGGACTGCATCCCTCGCCCGAAGCTGACCGGAGGGTTCTAGCGCGTCGCTTGAGTTTTGATCTTACCGGCTTGCCGCCGGATCTTGCACTTCTGGACCACTTTGAAAATGACACCATGGCGGACGCATACGAAAATCTCGTTGATACTTTGCTGGCTTCACAAGGCTACGGTGAACGCATGGCGGTGATGTGGCTTGATGCCGCCCGCTATGGCGATACCAGCGTCTTTCATGCGGACGGTTCACGTGACATGTGGCCTTGGCGCGACTGGGTCATTCAAGCCTATAATTCAAACAAGTCGTTCAAGGAATTCAGCCTCGAACAACTGGCCGGTGACCTGCCGGTTGATTCCACCGTTCGGCAGAAGATTGCCACCGGTTTCAATCGAAACAATGCGACCACGGACGAGGGCGGCATTATCAAGGAGGAATTCCGGATCGAGTATGCCGTTGACCGGTTAAGAACCACTTCAATGGTTTGGCTTGGGTTGAGTCTCGAATGTGCCCAGTGTCATGACCACAAATACGATCCGTTTACCATGAAGGACTACTACCAGTTCCTGGCGTATTTTAACCAGGCATCCGATCCTGGAAGGCAGACCAGGAACGGCAATCAGGTTCCGGTTGCCGATTACTACGATCCGGACCGGGTCTTCAGAGGGGAGCAGCTTTGGAAGGGACTGTCCCAACTAGAAAAAAGGCTTGCTGATCGTTCTGTCGAAGCGGCGGATGATTTCAACATCTGGCTGGAGAAAACCAAGGCTGATCCCGACAGCGTCACTGTGGATCTACTCCCGCGCGATCCCGTGGTCCATCTGCCACTGGACGATAAGGTGACTGATATTGCCAACAATGACAGGGCGGGGAAAGTCGATGGAGACATTAAGTGGAAAAAAGGCAAGATTAATGGCGCCTTTCAGTTCGACGGCAGCAATTGTATTGACCTTGGGGATGCGGCTGATTTCGATCGGCTTGATGCGTTCTCCTTTGGTTGCTGGGTTTATCCGCATGGCGAGTCCGGGGGAGCCTTGCTTGGGCGCATGGACGAGGAGGCAAATAACCGGGGGTTTTTCGTTGCCACTCACGGCGTCAAATTACAAGTGATGATCGCAAACCAATGGCCCTTGAATTCCCTTTTTGTCACCGGCAGCGATAAGATTAAACTGGTCCCGGGGCAATGGCAGCATGTCTTTGTCACTTACGATGGCTCGAGTAAAGCCTCAGGTATTCTAATTTATGTCAACGGGGTGACCGATAACCAAGGAACAGTCTCCGACAGCTTGACGAGCAGCATACGAAACGCCAGTTCGCTGCTGGTCGGCCGACGTTATTATGGGCCAAAGGGTTCGCCGTTCAAGGGATTGATTGATGATGTAAGGATCTACGACCGTGAGTTGTCGAAATCTGAAGTTGAAGGTCTTGCCGGGCTTGATTCCATTACCCCGCTTTTGCAAAAAGATTCTCCCCTTGATGCAGGAGAGAAGGACGCATTACGTCATTATTACCTGAACCATGATGATTCCGCTTATCTTGATCTCGCGATACAATTGCGAGATCAAAAGGCGGAAGCGATAGGACTCAAACGTCCGCTGACAAATGTTATGGTGATGCATGATGTGGATAAACCGCGCGAGACCTTTATTCTCAAGAGGGGTGCCTATGATCAACCGAGCAAAACAAGAGTATTCCCGAGTCCGCTCGCTTTACTGGCAAGACAGGCGGAGGGTGCCCCAAAAAACCGGCTCGGCATGGCGCAATGGCTTTTTCAGGAAAACCATCCACTGACTGCCCGTGTTGCCGTGAATCGGTATTGGCAAATGCTTTTCGGTACTGGAATTGTGTCGACACCCGAAGACTTTGGCTCCCAGGGAGAATATCCGAGTCATCCTAAACTTCTGGATTGGTTGGCCGTGGAATTCCGCGAAGGTGGTTGGGATGTGAAACGCATTCTGAAACTAATGGTTATGTCGGCGACCTACCGTCAGAGTTCGAATGTCACAGGAAAGTTGCTCAAGATGGATCCCGGGAACAGTCTCCTAGCTCGCGGGCCGCGTTTCCGCCTGCAGGCCGAGTTTTTACGTGACGCTTCACTTGCTGTAAGCGGGTTGCTTGTCCGCGACCTGGGCGGGCCTGGCGTCAAACCCTATCAACCCCTTGGTCTTTGGGCGGAAGTGGCCCTTGGCGGTGACCCGAAGTTTGTCATGGATCAAGGGAAAGCGCTCTACCGCCGAAGTCTCTACACCTACTGGAAACGTTCTGCCCCGCCGCCCAGCATGCAAATCTTCGATGCTCCAACCCGTGAAAGATGCATGCTTCGCCGTTCCCGGACGAATACGCCTCTGCAGGCGCTGGTCACGTTGAATGACGTTCAGTTTGTAGAGGCTGCCCGTAACCTCGCTCAACGGGTTTTACATTCTGTGACGGATACGGACGAGCAACGCTTTGATGAGATTTATCGAATTGTGCTGGCTCGAAACCCGCGCGAGAAAGAGCGGGCTGTATTGGAAAAGATATATGTCAAAAGTTTGGAGAGGTTTTCGAATGACAACGATGCGGCCGGGAAACTCCTGACATTTGGAAAGTCCTCCCGCGATGAATCTCTTGATGCTGCCTCGCATGCCGCATGGACGGTGGTGTCCAGTGTGGTCTTGAACCTTGATGAATCGATAATGAGGAATTAAGCTCCTCGCCATGAATCCAGTCCCGCAATACCCAAATTATTTTTCCCGGCGCCAATGGTTGTCTGGTGTTGGAGGGTTGTTGGGTATGACAGCCTTGGCGACGATGCAGGAACCCAAGCGGCTGATGGCGTCGACGGCACGAGGAGGTTTGGCGGATGGCCTGCCACATTTTCCACCAAGTGCGAAGCGGGTTATATATCTCTTCATGGCTGGGGGTCCAAGCCACATTGATTTGTTCGACTATAAACCCGAGATGAGGAAGCTTCATGGCACGGAACTGCCTGCTTCCGTGCGCCAGGGACAACGTTTGACGACGATGACAAGCGGCCAGGACACATTTCCCTGCGTGGCACCAATGTTTGAGTTCAAGCGCGCGGGAAAACGCGGCACATGGATCAATGCGGAGCTTTTGCCGCACACCGCGTCGATCGTCGACGACATTGCCATCGTCCGCTCAATGCACACGGAGGCAATCAATCATGATCCGGCCATCACCTGCATCAATACCGGACGCCAACAACCGGGCAGACCGAGCTTCGGCTCGTGGCTGAGTTATGGACTGGGGAGCGAGAACGATAATCTGCCCGCCTATGTCGTGTTCGTTTCGGTTGGAGCAAAACCAGGGCAGGCCCTCTTTTCCCGTCTCTGGGGAAGCGGGTTTTTGCCGTCCCGTCACCAGGGCGTTCAATTTCGTAACGGTGTTGATCCAGTTCTTTACCTGTCGAACCCACCTGGGGTGGATTTTAGGTTGCGTCGAGCCATGCTCGATAGCATCGCAGAGCTCAATGGGCAGAACTTTGTGATTTCTGGTGACCCCGAAATTCAGGCAAGAATTGCACAATACGAACTTGCATTTCGTATGCAAACATCGGTTCCAGATCTGATGTCCGTTTCGGACGAGCCTGATTCCGCATTCGATCTTTACGGACCCGATTCCAGAAAACCAGGCAGCTTTGCGGCGAATTGTCTTCTGGCACGCCGGCTTTCAGAACGTGGCGTTCGCTTCATCCAACTCTTTCACCGTGGCTGGGATCAGCATCAGGAACTTCCAAGAGATCTACGCAAAAATTGTAAGAGCACGGATCAGCCTGCAGCGGCTTTGGTCAAGGATTTGAAGCAGCGGGGCATGCTGGAGGACACCGTTGTGATCTTCGGCGGTGAGTTCGGACGGACGGTTTACAGCCAAGGCAAACTGACCAAAGACAACCATGGCCGAGATCACCATGGCCGGTGCTTTACAACGTGGGTAGCGGGCGGTGGATTCCAGCCTGGGATCGATTATGGGGCAACGGATGACTTTTCCTACAACGTTGTCAGGGATCCAGTGCACATCAATGATCTGAATGCCACGGTGCTCCGTTGTCTCGGAATCGATCACAACCGGTTCAGCGAAAAGTATCAGGGCCTTGATGTCCGGTTAACCGGGGTCGAAGGTGCAAAGGTCATCCATGGGCTGGTGAGCTGATACCGAGAGGAAATTTCTGGGGCATTTTATAGATGTTTTCTACATGATGAAATTATTGACCTTGCCAGTTGTTTTTAGGGTCAAAGTGAATTTTTAATTAAATGAAACGATACATTGGAGAGCGATTATTGGTGTCATTGTTGTTTTGGCCGGTGCTAAGCCATTCACAAGTAACAGGGGTTTATGTGGATGCGGTTCCCGCGGATAAAGGCGGCAACACTGTCAGTTTGGCGGACCAGGAGGAGGGAGGCTGGTATGAGCCGGAGGAGCCGACGGAAAAGTGGCCGCCCGCAGGGGATGGCAGATGGTTCTGGTACTCGGGGGACACCGGTATTTCGCCTGACGGTGAAGGGAAAGGAAAAGCGATCGAGAATGCCCTCTTTGCCATGTACAGCAACTACCCTGCCCCGCCCCCGTTGCAGACGACAATCACCGGGTTGGAAGAGTCGGGATTATACGATGTTTACGTTCACTTCATAGCGGCTCCCTGGGTTTCAGGGCAGTATGGCATCAAGGCGGGGTTTTTGGGTGAGGAACTGCAGTTGTTTAGCGACAATCACGACGATGCGTGGGATACCAAGCTACCAGGGGAAGGGATTAACACCTTTGAAGGCTTCATCGGAAACGCCGAAGCGGTGGAGGGAAAGATCGTGGTTGAGATTGATATCTCAGGGATGGAACGCTCGTATTATGCCGGCCTATCCTACGAGAAGACCCAGGACGGCGGACCGGTTGTATTAACCCTAAGTGAACGGGACATGAAATATGATGCGACAGAGGTCATTATAACGGTTGATGGTGATACGTCTGACTGGGATGGATTGGATTTCAAGAGTCAGATTCCGTTTGAGAAGGGTGGTGAGCTGGTGTTGTTCGAGGAGTATGAGGGTGGGACATGGAACGGCCCCGAGGATCACTCGAGCGCGGTGGCTTTTGCATGGGACGAGGAGAACCTGTATGTCGGAGTGGTGGTGACCGACGAGTATCACCAGAACCCGGGCAATGGGTGGAATGGGGACAGTCTGCAGATAGGTTTTGCCAATGCGGCGCAGGACACGATCACGCAATTGTATAACTACGGATTGAGCGACGAGGGAGAGGTCGTGATTGACAACGAGAAGGGACCGGGTGGGACGGAGGCGGTGATTGAGCGGGATGATGAGAATGGGACGACAATCTATGAGTTAATGTTCCCGGCGAGTTCGATTGGGTTGGAGGTTTACGAGGGAGAGATGCAGTTTGGGGTGGGAATATGCGTGAATGACGGGGACGAGGGTCAGGAAGGCCAGAAGGGCTGGAGTGGATGGGGTCCGTATACGATTGTGTATGGCAAGACCCCCGCCAAGACAGGCTTGGTGACGTTGGTTGCCGAACCGGAACCCGAACCCGAACCGGAGCCCGAGCCGGAATCTGAAATAACAGGGGTTTATGTGGATGCGGTTCCCGCGGATAAAGGCGGCAACACTGTCAGTTTGGCGGACCAGGAGGAGGGAGGCTGGTATGAGCCGGAGGAGCCGACGGAAAAGTGGCCGCCCGCAGGGGA
>Ga0310124_10002163_pt1 | contig 13614 bp, 10 predicted proteins | sample CB11b_AW_Bot5_MG_FD_203507 | JGI IMG/M metagenome (GOLD analysis project Ga0310124, IMG submission 203507) | Marine microbial communities from Western Arctic Ocean, Canada - CB11b_AW_Bot5 | ecosystem: Environmental > Aquatic > Marine > Oceanic | place: Canada: Western Arctic Ocean | collected...
TTTTCCGACAACGAAAAAGCTTGCCCGCAGACTAGACTGCACGGATTTCCCCCATAAATTGGGGTATAGAGTGTCAATATCGGCAACGGTTAGGATCTTTTACACTTCCGGTGCCATTATGCGTCACAACCTGATTCTGATGATAGTCGCTCACAAGTCTGATACCTTTACCCAAATCCAATCGCGTTCATCCCGTGTCATCAAATCAATCTGTCTCTGCACCTTCGACACGGATAGCTCTGCCCGATTCCCGACTTCCTTGAACTCGCGCTCGGTAGACTCTCCCGGGGGGAGTGCAAGCCGCCGGCTCAGGGCGGGATAGATCTTCTGAACCTCCCGATAAAATCGCGCGTACTTGATCACCCTCTTCTTATCACCGGTCATCGCTTTCGCCTGAAGGTCCCAGTCTTCCTCAAGGGCCTGCTTGATGCTGTCCGCATATCCGTTTTCGCAAGCGGCGTACAGGAGGGCGAAACTACCCGACAGTTCGATTAGATCCAGCTTGGACATGAGTACATAAGCATGGAAATCATCCTGGTTCCTTTTGACCGGAAGCCAGGCGACCTGCCTGCGCTCTGACTGCGAAGGAGTTATCACGCACTGTACTACGTCCATGCCCCGGTGAATTTCGTGCTTGATCAGAAGTCCTTCACACATGCTGGTCGCGTTGGGATCCGGTGTGAGAACCGAATCGAGATTCTCCTCGTACACTATCCCCGATCCGGCCTGCCAGGATTCAAGCGAGTCATACCCTCGAATCTGGTTTCTGGGGATGCGAGTCCGATTGATTACATAGCCCTGCCGTGTCGGCCAGATGACCGTGTCGGATTCGGCGACCCATCCCAACGGTTCCCGGGAACCAAAGTCGCTTTCCATCACCAGGAGGAAACCGTCCTGCCTTTTGTGTACAAACAACTGGCGCGGCAAATACCAGGTTTGTTGCGACTCGACTACTTCATACATCGGAACGGATCCAACGACATCGGCATCCGTAGAGGGCTTCGATCGCAGCGGCAGGTTTTTTTCGAGAGAAATCACGCACATGGGAATCTCAGTGCCTTCCAGGCGAATGCAGTCAAGGTACTCGCCCGATCGCAGTCCCTGGCCGGCAAGATTTCGCACTCGCCAGAAGTAGACCCCTCCATCGGCGGCTACGCGGACACCGTAGCAGCCGCGAAAATCGAGATCCGGGACAAGTTCGACGACCTTGGTGGTTGATCCGACGTACCTGTTTTGATCCGGGCTCCAGTTGTCTTTGTCAATCGGACCAAGCGTCACGCGGCTACCCAGGCGAAGCGCGCCGTGCTGTCGCGCTCGTTCTTCCATTCGAATTCGATCCTTGTTCTCCGCGGCCTCACAGACAGGAACGGGGGAAAGAAACCTCAGCAACAGGGCAGGGGCTGCGAAGAGGGCGTAGAATTTCCACCTTCGATAGCGGAAATCGAAAATTCGAAATTCGGGATCCCCCTTCATTCGGCTCGCAACGCCTCCTGTGGATCTTTTCTCGCCGCCTGCAGCGCAGGCAGAAGTGCCGCGGCCCCGGCAAGCAGAATGACGCCGGCGCAGACGAACACGATCGTCACCGGCGCGGTCTGATAAAAGCCCTGTGCCCCGGGTTGGATTCCCACTGTGCCCGCCACCGCCTGGGAAATGACGTGGTTGATTCGTCCGCCGGCAAAGAGCGCCATGGGAACACCTGCGAATACGCCAAAGGCGCCGATCAGTCCACCCTTGGCCAGAAAGACCCAGGCAATAAGCCGGTTGGATGCCCCCAGCGCCTTCAGAAGTCCGATCTCCGCCTCCTCGGCATCCACTTCGTTGTACAGAGTGATCGCGATTCCAAGCAGTCCGGAAAACAGGACGGAAATGAGAAGCAGTACTGCCCCGGCGGTGATGAGGCGCACCAGCGTGACGAGCCCCTTGAACCGGTCGATCGGCATGTAGGTATTGAATCCGCGGCTGCCCAGCGTGGCGCGCGCCAGTACCGCGGATTTGAGATCACGAAAGTGCAGGTAAGCGTACAGCGCGTCGTCTTGCCATGGACCCATGTCAAAGCGTGGCGCTGCCTCGTAACCCAGGTCGTTCCATACGCGTGGCGAGCAGAGGACATACCCGTTCGGATACTCTTCGTCCAATGCCGCCACGTTCAGTTTCGGCGATGCTGGAAGTTCCTCCAGCGCTTGAGCCCGGGATGTGAGCGCTTTGCCCATTCCGGCGGGCACTACTTCGGCAACCAGAGCGCCCCGGTTCGATACGCATGCTGAGTTCGTCCGCACGAGCTCCGCACCCGGTTCTTTCGGTGGCAAGTCACATTGTAGTGAGCCGCGGGCATGAAACCATCGCGTTTCGTAATCCTCGATCCGCCAGCAGATCAGGGGGACGGGTTCGCCATTCCCGTCGGTGGCGATGGGTGACTGGTTTTCATTTGCAAGGGATTGCACAGCGTATTGCAGCCGGTCATAGGTTTCGTACCATTCGCCGTTTGCGTTGGATCGCACCCGGGCAAACATATCCTGGATGACCCGGGGCGTGGCCAGGGATGCCTGGTCGCGAAGATTCTCGAAAATTCCGACCACCAGAACCTGCGCACACGCGGCCGGCGTGTGGGTGCGCGTTCCGGGAAGCATAATCCAAATTTTCCGGTTTACCAGGTCCTTCACCGAGGACGAGCCGGGTAGTTGGCGCGACAACTTCAGCGCCACTTCCGCGCTGAGCACAATCTCCGGCGCCTCTTCGCTCGAGACCCATCGGCCTGCTACCGCGTAGGAACGCACGCGCGCAGCTTCCGGATCCTCGGGGTAGGTATTCCCAATTTTGCTGAAGATGCCCCGCGTACTCTCCTGCGCCGGATGCTCCAGGCTTAGCGAATGCGCTTCAGATCGCCACCAGAGGTTGAACCCTTCATATCGACGGGCCAGGCTGGTGCTTCGGATAAAATCGTCGGCGTCCCTGATCCGCTCCTGGAATGACAAACTCTGCCCTTCCGGTTGCCAGCCGCCAAGATGGACCCGAACCGCGCCGGCCGCCGCCTCCTTCTTCACCATTTCATGAACGTAGGAACGCACCCCTTCCGCGAAACCCAGGATCACGGTCGCGAGCGTGACGCTCAAAACGATGGACAGCACATTGAACAACGACATCCACCGCCGGTATCCCTGCCACATGCCGCTGAGCAGAATTCTAATTACCTGAAGCGGAAACATGAACGATTAGTCCGTGTACGGGCGCATTTTGTCACAGGATGTTGATGCGGGGTGCGGGGCGGGAGATACGGGATCCGGGGATCGGTTAATTGGAATCAGGGATTTGAGCCCTGGGTACCATCCTCTTTGGTTGATCCTCAATACTTGTAAATTCGATATTGAGTATTCTGCATTGGACCTTTTCCGACTTCTGCCACCTGGAGGAGCCTGCACGGCATCGGAAATGTCGAATATCGAATGCTCAATATCGAATGTCGAAGGATTTGCTGGTCCCGTCATACCCAATACCCAATACCCAACACCACATCCCACCCGGTCCGCTCACCACGCACGCTCATCCCTAATCCCATTTCAACTGGTCGGCCACGTGCGGATAGCAATCGTCGGCGATTCGTTGGGCCAAAGATAAGACATTGTCGTTCTTTTCACGACGGATGACGGGTGCGAGCGCCTTCTCTTCTGCAATTTTTCCATCGCGCATGACGATGCTTCGGTCCGCAACTCGTGGCGGGTGTTCGATTTCGTGTGTCACCAGGATTACGGTGGCCCCGTATAGCTTGTTGGCGATCAGAAGGCTCGCCAGCACCAGGCACTTGTTTGCGGTATCCAGATTTCCCGTCGGTTCATCGGCGAGGATCACCGCCGGCCGTTTTACCAGGGCTCGCGCGACGGAAATTCTTTGTTTCTGACCGCCCGAGAGGTCGCGAACCTTCTTTCCCGACAGTCCGCCCATTCCGAGGAAGGCGAGCACTTCTGCCGGATCGTCCACGTCGTCCCTGCCCTTGGCGGTAAAGCGGAGGCCCAACTCGACGTTTGCCGTGCCGGTCAGGTGGTTCAGCAGATGAAAATTCTGAAAGACGAACCCTACGTGATTCGCACGCAAGGCGGACAGCGACGCGGAGCCGATGCCTTCGCGGAGCGCATCTGCAAGATCCACTTCGGTGCCATCCACATGGAAAAGAAACTGGCCCTTTCCGGGAACCGGTTCCGGGGTCGCAAGAAATCCGAGCATGCTCAGGAGGGTGGATTTTCCCGAACCGGATTCCCCCGTCACCGCGAGGAACTCTCCCTTGCGGATTTCCAGGGACACGTCATCGCATCCGCGGGCAACAACATTTCCCTCGGAATTTCTGAACTCCTTGCTGATGTCTCTCAATCCATACATCATCATCAGACGGCCTCCCTCAGAATCGTCCACGGATCCTGTCGCGCCGCAATGCGCGCAGGCAACAGCGCCGCGAGAATGGAAACCAGGATGGCCGCGCCGACGAGGGACAAGGCGATCTGGTAAGGGACCACCAGTTCGACACTCGTCTTCATTTCAAGCTTCCGCGAAACCGCCGCCGCAAGCAATGGGCAAAGTTGAATGCCGGCGGCCGCGCCGGCAACGCCGGCGATGAGTCCCGCCACTCCGCTCTGAAGCACGTACAATCCGGCAACCCAAGCATTCCCTGATCCCTGCGCTTTGAGCAGGGCGATCTCGTACCGCCTGCGGGAAACCCAGGCGAGAAAGGTGCAGAAAATCGAACCGCATGCACTGCCCAGGGTGATCGCGAAAACGACCCATGCGCTCGTCCGCGTCGCGGTAGCGAGGCTGAGTTTGCTTTCAAAATCATCGTACGGGGTGGAAGCCCAAAATTTATACTGCTCCTCGATTACAATGCGGGCCGCAAGGAGAGATTTCCGGTCGTCGAAGTAAAGCCGCATCCTGTCATACCGAAGCCCCGCGGTATGGGTCAGGCCGGTTTCGTCCCGGATTGCAGTATCACCGTCGTCCAGCTTGCGTGTTGCCTCGAGGGCCGACTGCACGGCGATTGCTACCGGGGTGTTTCCGAGACAGTGGTTACGCTGGGTTCTTCGGTAGATGCCTGCGACGCTGACTTCGGCACAGGTGGATGTCTCGGTGATTCCGATCCAGGCCTTTTCTCCGTCAAACAGCACATCCGGCCAGAGCCGGTCCGCGATTTTCTTCGGCAGCACGATCTGTGCAACCTCCTCGCCTGAGACCCACCCCCCGGACAGGCGCTCGCCGGCTATCCGATCCGCTTCCGGATCCGTCGGCGAAGTCAGGGCAATCCCTGCCGCCACTGCAATGCCGCCTTCGGAGGGGGGCGTCAAAAAGACGTAAGCCCATCCGGGTGATAGCCAGGATGGCTCCCAGGTCGTGATCCGCTCGCCCATGTCGCGCTCGAGCAGCTCCAGCAGTCGTTGCAGCGCGGTCGTCGGGTCGTCCGTGCCGATCGGCGGGGCGGCCCATGGCTTTTGATATTCGCGGTCCGGCCGAGCAGCGATGTCCATTGAATTTATGGCGCCACTTTGAATGATCTCCGCTTCTACGGCGTTATGAACGGAGGTCGCAACAGAGAAAAGGATCAGGCACAGGCACGTCGCGACCGCGACCACAACCATACTTAGGAGAAGCGCCCAGGAACTGCGCCGCTTGAGGTCAGTCCACAGGGCATAGATGAGATAAGATCGCATCGCCAAACACCGTACTGTTCGCCCGAATCGAGGTGCAACATGAAATGGGATCTCCGGGTCACTCAAATCAATTGAATACTGCGTTCCTTCATCAATCTACTTGGCCCGATTCCTGCGTTTGTTGTAGGATTGGAGACACACCATGCCTGAGGAACAGTACGAGATGCCGGCCTTATTGCCGGAGGCCGGCAATGGCTCGGCCACCGGTACTTGCGAGGACGAGACGGTCGTAAATCCGTTGCGTATGCCGGTCAACGGCGAGCAATGGATCGTGGTTCGTACCCGTCCCCGATGCGAGAAGAAACTTGAGGAGGTCTGCGGCCTCAAGCACATGAGCGTCTATTTACCTCTCAGCGCGAAGACCCATTCCTATGGGGGCAGGGAAAGGACATTCTCTTCTCCTCTCTTCCCCGGCTACGTCTTCAGTCTCGTGAATCCCGATCAGTTCCGGTGGATTCAGCAGAATCGCTTCACCGCAGAGGATTCTGCGGACGGGGGACCAGGTTTTACTGCTGCGGGAGTTGCAGGCCATCCGCACTGCCCTGCTTGCCGACGAAGTGGTCCAGGTGTTTCCCTTCCTGACCAAGGGCCGCCCGATCCGGGTGGTCAGCGGACCCCTGCGGGGCACCGAGGGAGTCGTCAAACGCCTGAAAGGGAAGACACGGGTCGTGGTCAACGTAGAACTAATTCAGCAATCGGTGGAAATCGAAGTCGAAAGCCACCAACTCGCGCCTCTATGATTTCCCTTGCGCGACCGGGAATCAGCCGCGACGCGTCCGCTTTTTTCCGAATAGAGAAATAGAGATAACCGAGCCGAGTAGCATTCCGGCAGTCCAGCCGTTGTCCGGCACATGCTGGCCTCCGCCACCCGGTCCCGGATTGCTATCGGACTGACTCTGAATGGTCATACGCGCGTAGTCGAAGTAGAAGTCATCTTCTCTTGCTTTCACCCTGTACTCCACGCGTCCGTCCTCATTGAGGTCCACAAGAAACTCGACAGAGGCGGTTCCTCCGAAAATCTCGTATCCGAAATCCATTTCAGGGCTGTTGATGTCGGGCCCGGTGAGGCTGATTTTTACTTTCTAAAAGCTCGTGTCGGGCGGGAGGTAATCATCCCGGAAGTAGAAGAAAAGTTCCGCCGATTCGGTAAGATCGAAGCCAGGCGAGAAACCTACTACGTCTTCGTGCGTTGTTCCCTTATCCGCGTAGCCTCCAACGATCGTGACCAAGTCGCCGTCTCCGAAGACAATGTCGAACCAACCTCTAATCTCATCTCCGTCATTCATATAGTCGAAGAAGGGGTCGATATCCTTAAAGGAAACCGCGCTGGCGGAAACCGTTCCCAGGGCAACAGCTGCGAGAATCGTTGTGATCGCCTTCTTCATGGCTCTTCTCCGTTTGGTGCTATGATATTTATCTCTGCTAATAATTTGGGTGCCCAGCCGGTGCTCATTAGCGGCAGGTAAACGTCAACTCACATGAGATATTGCTCCGTGACGGCTCCATTCTAGTTCAATGCTGATTCGGTAGGTTTATCATGGGCCAGTTTGTTCGATCACGGCTCATCTCGTGCATTGAGGTGATTTTTTTATCAACAGGTATTGCACGCATACAGTGTGTGTAACTTGTTGACAACCAGGGGGTAAGGCGAGGGTCGCCGGACCCTTGTGGATCCATGAGATGGGCCAATGTCGGGACTTTCCCCTGATTTCCTCTGACTATAGGCTCACTTAGAGAACGTCGTCGATTCCAGGTACTTCCGGATGTGACGGCACCGGGTGCGTGGTTGTTTCAATGACACGCATTTTTTCCCAGGCGCCAAGTCGATATCGCCAGGTGAAAAAAACGGCAACCGCGAATACATAAAAGGTGACGATTCCCCATGCCGTGTAGAGTCCCCCGTCGAAGACCTCGATGATCACGTACACGGGAAGAACCAGAAAGCAGGTGCTCCCAATGGCGATGACCCAACCTACAAACGTCGTGTCACCGGCACCCTTCAGTGTTCCCGACAGAACAAGATTTATTGCGTCAATGAATGTATAGGCGGCTACAAATCGGAGAATAATGATCCCCATCGATTTAATCGCTTCGTAATCGGGGCCCGCCTCATCGATGGGACGGAAGAGTTCAATCAGGGGGCCGGGAATACAGAGCAAAAGAAAAGCAATGAATATCATGTACGCAAATGTCAGATGCAGCGCGTTGTGGGTCGCGAGCCGGGCCGCCGCCGGATCGTTTCTACCCATCGCCTGCCCGACAAGAGTGGCGACGCCGATAGAGAATCCGAACATCGGCAGAAATCCAAGGGTGTTGATTGCAAACGCAACATTGGACGCGGCGAGTTCCACGGTGCCGAGGCGGCCCACGATAAGAAGGAAAAACGAAAACGCAAATAAATCCATGAAGAACTGAATTCCGGCGGGGCCTCCGAACCGTAGAAGTCGCCGGAACAGGGCCGGATCGAGAGCCCAACTTCGCAGGACACCGAATTCACGATCGTTTCGGCGATTGAATATCAGGATGATGAACATCACGACCATCAGTAGATAGCCCGCAATGGTAGCGATGCCGGCGCCCATAATTCCCAGTTCGGGAAACCCCCAAACTCCATTGATCAGGGCGTAGTCCAGGGGGATGTTTACGCACGCGCCCACCACCGAAACGACCATGATCATGTTTGTTATTCCCCGGCCGGAGAAGAAGCAGGCCAGCGCATCCCGCAGAATCGCGGCGCCTCCGCCGAGCATCAGAACAATGAAGTAAGTCTCTTCCAATGCTCGTACCTCGGGGTCGTGCCCCGCGAATTCGAATATGGGGCCCGCCGCCAGGGCGCATCCAGCCAACACGAATCCGGCGCCGATCGCGAAATAAATTCCCTGCCAGAGGGCCTTTCCAACCCCCCCCGGGTTTCCGGAACCAACGTACTGGGCCACAAAGGTGTTCACATAGCTAGCAACGCCCATAAAGAAGGCCTGGAAGGTGAACGCTGCGATACCGGCGGGCGCGGATGCGGCCAGCGCTTCCACCGAGTATTGGCCCAGAAACATCCGGTCCGTGAACAGCATAACCGTGGTGGAAGCCATGCTGGCAACCAGCGGCAAGCTGACTTTCAGAACGCGGCGGTAGCCCTCCGGTTCATGCCACCGGCGGCGGAGAAAGGATGCAAAACTCATTCAGCGGCAGTTTTCTACGAATAATCAGGAGCAAATATGGTGTAGCTTGGGCTTCCAGCCCGACCAGTGCAAGGGTAGTTCATGAGCAAGCGAACGATGAGGCACGATCGTCCGTTCCCATTTCATGACCAATCTCTCCTCGCTGGCTGACGTAACTGCTTTTTAGCAGTTTATTTCGCTTCGGTTCTGAGGTACCATCTAGTCTGTTCACCTGTGACCAGCACCTGCGGGAAAGTAGACACCATGAAAATCTCAGCCAGGGCAGCAGCAAGAATTTTGATTGTGGCTTTGGTCATATTCTGTTCCGTGCGAAACGTTGGCGCAGGCGTAATCCCGAACGCCTATATCGTCAAGGTTGCCAAAGATGTCGACGTGCGCAGCGCGAGCGAAGAGATGGCGAAACGTACCGGTGGTAACATCGGTTACATCTACGAAAATTCGTTTCGGGGCTTTTCTGTTCGTGTTCCGCCCGGGTTCGCCCAGGCTCAATTGCGTGCCCAGGCGGGAGTGCAGGCGGTTGAACCGGATCTCGAAGTCGAGCTTTGTGCTCAGACACTGCCGGCAGGCGTGGACAGAATTGACATTCAGCATTTCGATATCGCGAATATCGACGGCGTTGACGACCGGGTTGATGTTGATGTTGCGATCATCGACACCGGCATCGATGTCGACCATCCGGATTTGAATGTTGTCGGGGGGCAACGCTTTCTTCCGGGCGGTCCTTCCACCGACTATGATGATGACAATGGACACGGCACCGAGGTGGCGGGTGTGTTGGCCGCATTGGACAACGGGTTCGGCGTTGTAGGCGTTGCCCCGGGCGCCCGGCTTTGGTCGATCAAGTGCTTCGATCAAAACCGCAATGCGGGATCGCAGATCCTCGCGGGGATCGAATGGGTTGTAACCAATGCCGATACGATCGAAATCCTGAACATGAGCTGGAGTGGAATCCACTCGGCGCCGTTTCACCGGGAAGCAGTACAGAGTTGCGTAGCGGCGGGCGTGGTGTGTTTTGCCGCCGCCGGAAACAGCGCGCGGAATCTCTATGGCCCGGACGGAATATTCGGCGACAACCAAAACACCTGGCCCGCTTACTTCCCCGAGGTAGCGGCAATCTCCTGCATGGCGGATTCGGATGGCCGGCCCGGTGGGCTGGGAGCGAATACAAGCTTCGGGGGGTATGCGGACGATTCTTTTGCCGGTTTCAGCAACTACAGCACCGGCGTGATAGGCTCCAACCCTGTCAATTCACCCGGGGCGGCGATCGATCTGATGATGCCGGGCGTTGACATCTACTCGACGTTCATTGGCGGCGGCTATTCCTTCGACAGCGGTACGAGCCTGTCGTCACCGCTTGCCGCAGGGCTTGCCGCATTGTATATCGCTAAGAACGGGCGGGCATCGAACGCCGCGGGAGTCTATGCCATTCGTCAGGCACTGATCGATGGCGCTTCAGGGCAGACAAGTAGCCGAGGTCTTGCCCTCCTCAACGACCCCGACGGCAAAAGGGAAAATATTGGTTTTTGTCCCGGCGCGGGGGCAATGGTGAATGGAATACCGAAATGGTGGTTGGCCCAGTTCGATGACAATGGCGTCAACTGGACCGGCGATCTCGCCCACTACTCCACCATCGATTTTGACGGCGACGGCGTATCGGCCGTTGACGAGTACGTGGGAAGTTCGGACCCCACCGATGGTAACTCGACCCTCCGCATTTCCAAGTTCGAGGACCAGAATGGCACAACCACGATCCGCTGGCTGGGGGCTTTTGTAGATCCTCAACTCCCGGCGTTTTCCGTGTGGAGAAGTACCAGCATGCTTGACCCCGTCACGACATGGCTGGAGATCGGCACGGTTCCCCGGACCAATGGCACCCACATCTACACCGACGAAACAACCCCGCCCGGAGCTCACGCCTTTTACTGGGTCACCGGCTCTAACAGTCCCCTCTAGCTTGGAACTGACTTCCAATGGTTGGAAATTTTCATTGCATGGCGTGAGACAGATCTGCATTGTGTGCCGACGGCAAATCACCATTCGCTTGGAGAATATTAATGAGGGATCGCTTTACTTTTTCACGGTTATTTTTCGTCCTCGCGGCGGGGGCCGGGACAGCGGCGCAAGCCGCCTCCTGGCAGGACGCATCGTACCGCGAGACTCTTCAGAACGACGCCATGAAGGCGACGATCCAGGCTGGGCAACTGGTCGAGTTGCAGGATAAGCGAACCGGCACGACGATTTTGTGGCATGATCCGGCAACACTGCCCGCGAACATGAACTTGTTCGGCGAACATGATGTGGACCTTGATCAAAGCGCGTTGACGCATACGTCGACAAATGGAGGATCCACGACGGAGGTGAAGACCGCCGAAGGCGTTCACGCCAAGATTCGATGGAGCATGGAGCCCGGAAACGGTGATCTTGTGCTACAGCTTTCCGCCAAGTGCCCGGAGCCCGTGAAGGCCATTCATTTTCACATCAGGGGATTTGACATCGCGGACCATCCGCTCGTCACGGTCGACGGCCAGGGGGTTGGCCTCGTCCACCCGGCGCCGTTTACCGGCAGTTCGGTTGGATCCGTACCGGTGGCTTTGTTTCAAGGTGATGAAGATGGCTGGGTGATGGAAGGGCGGGGGCCCGAGCATTGGCATGCCGGATTCACCGCTTCCGGCCATGGGCAGACCGCCGACATCAGCGTGAAAAGAAACCATCCCGTTCCCACACGCACCCCGCACCCCGTGGAAGTGAGGTTCCGTACCTACCAGGGGCATTGGGCGGACGCGGTGGATCCGCATATTGAGTGGATGGAAAAGGGCGCCGGCTATGCCCCGCTCGGAACAGGCTACCATCCGGAGTGGGTAGGGGACATCACAGCGCAATCCTACGTTCGTGTCGGCGACTTCGATCGGCTGGAGAAACTGGCCCGCCGGGTTGATCCTGCCCACACCGTCATCGGCCGGCAGGTGGCCTATCGGCATTACCCCATCGATCACTTCTGGCCCGATTACACACCGACCGACACCGCGAAGCAATGGTTTCGCCGGGCCCGCGAACTCGGCTTTCATGTGGGCGCGCATTTCAACAGCAAGGGCATCGACTACCGCTTCCCCGAACTGATCGAACGGTACCGGGATGGGCTGAACCAGACCGGCGTCGATGAGCATGGGATGCCGGTGTACGAAGGAGCCAACCCGTTATTCGCCTATTGCTCCGTCGCGTTGGAGCCATTCCGGAGGTACATCATCTCGCAGATCAAGGAAGCGGTGGATGCCGGCGTCGACCTGATTTACTGGGACCAGTCCGGCGGCGGGGGAGGGAAGGCTGTCGTCGACGGTGTGGATACCTCCATGGGGCTCATCCTCCTGATCAAGGAAACGCTCGAAACCTACCCGGGTGTTGCGGTGGAAACGGAGCAGTTCAATCCAATGTGCACCCGGTACGCCAGCTTCTCTCTTTCCCAGATGGGAACCGGTCACCCGCTGAGCGGTTATATTTTCCATCGCTTCATCAATATTCTGCCCGAGTCCAGAATGATTGCGCCGACCCAGGAACTGCAGATGGACTCCAATCAATCGTTCGGCTATTTCATACCATCCGCGATTGACGAATCATGGCTGCAGATCGCGGCCGCATTCCAGCAGTACGATCTGGTTCCTGATGTTCGCCTTCCGCGAAAACGGTTCATCCACTACGCGCAAGAACACGCCGGAGGCGTATACCCGGTCATCGAAGCGACACCGCCGGAAGGAGAGAAACTCTTCGGGTACCGCGGACGCGACGGAGTGACCGCATACTTCGAGAAGTTTCCCGGAAAGCGAGGCCTGGTCGTATACGAGCCTGATAAGGAGCCGCGCTGGGTGGGGACCCGGATCGGTAACATCCGAACCTGGGAGGGACCCGGCATCGTGCGGGAATGGGAAGATTCGGTTCTTTCCTCCTACGAGCCAATGGCATTCAACGGCGACACGGTCATCGGACTCGATCCGGGCAAGACCTACGCACTGGAACCTGAGGGCGTTGTCCAGGCCGATCGTTTTCACCTGACGGCCCTGCCGGATGACTTCGCCTGGTGGAAGGAGACCGAGTGGCGGATTCGCCACCAGGACATCGGGCACGACGAGTCATTCTTCCGGCTCTGCTTTACCGGAAATGGCGAGATTCGAATGGCGGTTCCCGACGATGACTACGATCTCTACTTGAATGGGGAGCCGGTTCCGGTCGACCACCGCGCAAAGATCGCGCGGGCAACGGTAGCGGCGGATACGGAGAATCCTGCGACCTTATTGGCCGTGCGCAGGGTCGACGTGGAGCTATCCGGGCGCTGCGTGGATTTACCTTGGGAAGCGCCCCTGTTTCAAAGAAATTGGTACTTTGGGCGCCTCGCCGTCATGGGGTATCCGGCGGACGGGCCGATCCGCCAGGAGGAGGAAAGCGACGGCTTTTATATCCACGTGGGAGGCACCGGACAAATCGTCGGTAAATTCCCTGAGGCCGGAAACATCCGTCTCCAGGGCGCCTATGGTATGCACCAGCAGTCGTCAAAGACTCGCGGCCTCGGCATCGTTCGAATCAATGGCCGGGAAATTCTACGTATCGATCCCGGCGATCCCCCTTACCGAATTCATCCCTTCGACGTAGATCTCACCGAATTCGCGGGACATTACGCGCTGATCGAATTCGCATCGGAAGGCGAAGCCCGCGATTCCGTAGCCGACTGGTTCGCGCCGGTGATCGTGGTCGAGCCATGAAGTAGG
>Ga0310124_10002166_pt1 | contig 13599 bp, 7 predicted proteins | sample CB11b_AW_Bot5_MG_FD_203507 | JGI IMG/M metagenome (GOLD analysis project Ga0310124, IMG submission 203507) | Marine microbial communities from Western Arctic Ocean, Canada - CB11b_AW_Bot5 | ecosystem: Environmental > Aquatic > Marine > Oceanic | place: Canada: Western Arctic Ocean | collected...
ATTGCGAAGGGTTCGGGCGAACCAAATAAAACTAAAGTCGGCACTGTAAGTGCGAATGATGTGGCTAAGATTGCCAAGGAGAAGATGCCAGACTTAAACGCCGATTCACTTGAAGCTGCGGTGAGGATTATTGAAGGCACCGCCAGGTCGATGGGACTTGAGGTTAAGTCCTAATGGTTGGTATTCAGTTGTATTCGAAGGCAGCTTGATTGGCAGAGGGGACTCTAATGAAGCGTGGAAATAAGAAATTCGCTGCTGCTCTTGAGCAAATACCAGAAAAGCCACTTCAGCTGGAAGAAGCGATTCCCCTCGTACAGAAGGTTCGGTATGCCAAATTCGATGAAACCATCGAAATCGCAATGCGTCTTGGTGTAAATCCTAAACATGCTGATCAAATGGTACGCGGTACCGTTGTTTTGCCACATGGCCTTGGACGCGACACCCGTGTTTTGGTAATTGCAACTGGGGAAAAGCAGAAGGAAGCGCAAGATGCCGGCGCTGATGTTGTTGGTGGCGAAGACATGGTTGAGAAGATTCAAGGCGGCTGGATGGATTTTGAAGCTGTGGTGGCTACTCCTGACATGATGCGTGCTGTGGGTAAGCTCGGTAAAGTGTTGGGGCCTAGGGGATTGATGCCGAATCCAAAAATTGGGACTGTTACATTTGAGGTGGGCAAGGCTGTCAAAGAAATAAAAGCTGGCAAGGTAGAGTTTCGCGTCGACAAATCCGGAATCATTCATGCGCCTATCGGGAAGTCATCTTTTGCGAGTGAGCAACTCATTGAGAATGCCCAAGCCCTGGTGACCAGTGTGGTTAAAGCTAAGCCCAGTGCAGCTAAGGGCAAGTATTTGAAGAGCGTCACAGTAAGTTCAACGATGGGCCCAGGAGTTAAGGTGGATGAGGTGAGCGCGGAAGCGGTGGACGCTTAATGGCGATGCAATGCATTTAGCTTCGAACACAGGATTGTATTAATGGCAACTACGAGAGCAGAGAAGGACGTCGAGCGGCAACAACTGGAAGAAGTCTTTCAGGGGGCCGAGAGCGTTATTCTTGTCGATTTTACTGGACTGAATGTTCCAGCGGCTACCGAGTTAAGGCGTAAGGTGCGAGCTGCCGACGGGCATTATCGTGTCGTCAAGAATACTTTGGCCAAACGCGCTATTAAAGGTAGTGCGTTCGAGTTGTTGCATGATTCGTTCGAAGGAACGACTGCGGTCGCTTATTCAAAAAACGATCCAGCGACACTGGCTAAGGTTCTGGCAACCTTCGGGAAGACCGAACCGGCATTGAGAGTGAAAGTTGCAGTCGCGCAAGGCCGCAGTTATACGGCAGCCGAAGTTACCAAGTTGGCTGCTTTGCCAGGGAAAGAGAAACTGTATTCGAAATTACTTTCTGTAATGCAAGCGCCGATGGTTCGATTGGTTACGACGCTGAAAGCACCGTCGCGCGATCTTGTCAGTATTTTGTCGCAACTTAATACGAAGATTAAAGCAAAAGACGATTAATCAAAAGGGTCGCCGCGTTCGCGATGGCCGGCGAGGATTATCACGCGAGGAGAACAGAGAATGGCTGATGTGACGCAGGAGAAAGTTGTTGAGTATATCAAGGGGATTTCAGTCATGGAGCTCTCGGAGCTCGTAAAGACCCTTGAAGATGAACTCGGTGTTTCCGCAGCAATGCCAGTTGCAATGCCTGGCGCTGCTGGTGCCGCAGCGGGTAGTTCTGAGGCGGCAGAGGAACAAACCGAATTTAGCGTCATGCTGACCGACATGGGGGCTAAAAAGATTAACGTTATTAAGGCGGTGCGAGAAGTAACAAGTCTTGGACTTAAAGAAGCCAAGGATCTCGTAGAGAGTACGCCTTCGGCCATTAAGGAATCAATTCCTAAGGACGAAGCCGAGTCTATTAAAAAGAAATTTGAGGAAATAGGCGCGAAGGTCGAGATTAAGTAGGGGTGTCCAGTCAGATGTCGCGCTGTCGAGTTGTTGCTGTGGCTCTTGTGAAGGAGGGGCCAGTTTACGATCGAGCTGGAAGCGTGCTCTGTCAGGATCTTGGATCTAATTTTTGACCAGTCCGATCAAGTGATCGGAGTTTGGATAAATTAAGCATGTACAGCCTGCCGAAAAATGTATATCGTGAGCGTATTAATTTTTCAAAGATTAAGACAACAATTCCGATACCGAATCTGATTGAAATCCAGAGAAAGTCGTACTCGCGTTTTCTGCAGATGGGTCAGTTACCTGGCGAGCGAGACGACGCAGGACTGCAGTCAGTATTTAAGTCTGTTTTCCCGATTAGTGACTTTCGCGAGAATTCCTCTCTAGAGTTTATTGAATATTCGATTGGCAACTGGGAGTGTAAGTGCAGGAAGATAAGCGGTCTTCGCCATCTTCGCATCGCATGTGTAGGTTGCGGTGTAGTTTTAACCGCTGACCCTTCTGGTGATCATGAAATCGTCTGTTCGGATTGTGGCGAGACGAACATTACCCGGGGTGACGTGTGTGATGTGTGTGGCACTACAGTCATGCTAAAGGCTAAGTACGATGTTGAAGAATGCCAAGAGCGGGGCATGACCTATGCAGTTCCGCTGAAGGTGACTATCCGTCTTATCGTTTGGGACAAAGATGTTGAGACCGGTGTTAAAACAATCCACGACATCAAAGAACAGGAGGTCTATTTCGGGGATGTCCCGTTAATGACCGAGAACGGAACCTTCATTATTAATGGCACGGAGCGAGTGATTGTATCGCAGCTGCACCGTTCTCCAGGTGCATTTTTTCACTCCGCCGACAAGACAACGTTCAACGGCCAGATTATTCCTTATCGTGGTTCGTGGGTAGAGTTCGAATATGACGCGAAGAATCTCCTGTACGTTCGTATTGACCGCAAGCGAAAATTCCTCGCAACTGTTTTTCTCCGAGCACTGGGTCTCCGGGGCGTGGATGAAATCATTCGGTTGTTCTACTCGGTAAGTTCTCTCCATATACGACAAGGTATTCTTCACTGGCAGGTTAAGGAAAATCTTGTTGGGCGAATTGCTGGAGCCACGATCACGGTGCCTGGCACTGAAGTATCGGTGAAGGCTGGCAAGAAGATTACAAAGTCACTTCTGCAGGCTTTGGTTGAGGCTGGAATCGAAGAAGTTGAGGTTTCAGATGCTGAACTTGAGGGTGCTTATTCTGCTACTGATGTTGTCGACCCATCAACTGGAGAGGTGATTCTTGAAGCTAACGAAGAGATGACACCTCGTGTAGTTGCGATGGCTCAGGAAAGAGACATAAACAACCTAGAGATCTTTTTCCCAGAGTCTGATGAGATCGGATCGGTTCTGTCTCAGAGTTTGAAAAAAGATTCGATTCGTACCCATGAAGAAGCACTAGTTGAGATCTACCGTAGGATGCGTCCTGGGGACCCTCCCACGCTTGACAGTTCTCGCACGCTTTTTGAAAACATGTTCTTTAATGCCCAAAAGTACGATTTCTCTCGTGTGGGGCGATTGAAGTTGAACACAAAATTAGGAACCGATACAGCATTAGATGAAAAGGTTTTACGTCCACAAGATTTTTTCGATGTCATTAGTTATCTCCTAAAACTTAAACGTAACCCGGCGAACGTAGATGATATTGATCATTTAGGTAATAGGCGGGTTCGTTCGGTGGGTGAGTTACTCGAAAATCAATTCCGAATTGGGCTTGTGCGCATGGAACGTGCCATTAAAGAAAAGATGTCGGTTTATCAGGAAATGGCAACAGCAATGCCACACGATTTAATTAATGCGAAACCAGTAATGGCTGCAATTCGGGAGTTCTTCGGGTCCTCGCAGCTCTCCCAATTCATGGATCAAACAAATCCGTTATCTGAAATTACGCATAAGCGTCGTTTGTCGGCACTTGGCCCAGGCGGTTTATCTCGAGAGCGAGCCGGTTTTGAGGTTCGCGACGTGCATCCAACGCATTATGGTCGTATTTGTCCGATTGAAACGCCAGAGGGGCCAAACATTGGCTTAATTTCCTCACTTTCTTGCTATGCCAGAATCAACGAGTTTGGTTTTATCGAGTCACCGTACCGTCGTGTTCGGGATGGTCATGTAAATGAATCCGTGGTGATCGTAAATGCGGGCAGTACCAAGTTTAAGATTGGCGATGTTGTCGAAGTGGAAGATGTGCTCGCAGAAAACAGTGCAGCTAAGTCTCAGAAGAAGCGTGGCGCGGATTTTAAGCCTCATTCCTTTTATCTTTCGGCTTGGGAAGAAGATCGTTACATTATCGCGCAAGCAAATTCTGGAGTTGACGAATCCGGTAGGCTAATCGATGAACGTGTAAATGCACGTCAAGCAGGGGATTTTGTTCTCGCTCCGCGTGAAAAGATTGACTACATTGACGTCTCGCCTAAACAACTGGTCTCAGTTGCGGCATCACTAATACCGTTTCTCGAAAACGATGATGCGAATCGGGCTTTAATGGGTTCAAACATGCAGCGGCAAGCTGTTCCGTTGTTACGTGCTCGCGCCCCTTTTGTCGGGACTGGTATGGAGTACATTACCGCCCGAGATTCAGGTTCAGTCGTGAGCGCTAAGCGTTCCGGGACGGTTGACTATGTTGATTCTAAGCGACTGGTTGTCCGAGTTGATGGGCAGGGTGATCCATCTGAGGACATGGGAGCGGATATTTACAATCTGACAAAGTTTAAACGTTCAAATCAAAATACTTGCATTAATCAAAAGCCTATTGCTCGAGTAGGTCAGCATGTTGAGAAAGGCCAAGTGCTGGCTGATGGTCCCTGCACTGAACTCGGTGAATTAGCATTAGGTCGTAATGTTCTGGTCGCGTTCATGCCTTGGCGTGGCTATAACTTTGAGGATGCAGTCCTCGTGTCAGAGCGGATGGTGAAAGAGGACTACTACACGTCTATACACGTACAAGAGTTTGATGTTGAAGCGAGAGACACCAAATTAGGTCCCGAGGAGATTACACGAGATATCCCTAACGTATCAGAGGGATTCTTAAATGATCTCGATGAAAGTGGAATTATTCGTATTGGTGCCTCTGTCAAATCGGGTGACATTTTAGCCGGTAAGGTGACACCGAAGGGTGAAACTCAACTGACACCTGAGGAAAAGCTACTCCGGGCCATCTTTGGTGAAAAGGCTGGCGATGTTCGAGATGCTTCTTTAAACTGCCCTCCAGGTATCGAGGGTATCGTTGTAGGCGTAAAGATTTTTTCAAGGAAAGGCCTAGAAAAAGACGAGCGTGCGAAAGCGATTGAGGCTGAAGATCTCGAAGTCTTGGAAAAGAATTTACGGGATGAAATCCGTATCCTACATGACGAGGTGAAAAAGCGGATTATCCATATGCTGCCTGGACAGGTACTGGATGCGGATTTGTTCGACGAATTCGGCCGCGAAAGACTTTTATCTCAAGGTGTAGCTTTAACACCGGAACTTCTTTTCGATTTACCATACGAAGCGATTATTCGTATGAAAATTAATTTTGATGATGTAAAGCTCGAAGAAGATCTACGAGCTCTTACGGAGCGAACCGATAGTCATGTTGAGGTTACTCGGCAACAGTTTGAGGAAAAGCGTGAGAAAATTCGTCGTGGAGATGAATTACCCCCTGGTGTAATCAAACTCGTCAAGGTGTACGTTGCTATGAAGCGCAAGCTTTCCGTTGGTGACAAGATGGCTGGGCGGCATGGCAACAAAGGTGTCATAGCGAGAATCCTACCCGAAGAGGATATGCCCTATTTGCCTGACGGCACGCCTGTTGAAATTGTATTAAATCCGTTGGGTGTACCTTCAAGGATGAACGTTGGACAGGTTTTGGAGACCCACCTTGGCTGGGCTGCGCATGCCCTTGGCTTACATTTTGCGACACCAGTGTTTGACGGTGCGACGGAAAGTGAAATTAAGGGTTGGCTTGAAAAAGCTGGCTTACCAAAAAGTGGAAAGACAGAGTTGTTCGACGGTATGACTGGCCAAGCGTTTGAACAAGACGTTACGGTTGGCTATATCTACATGCTTAAGTTGTCTCATTTAGTAGATGATAAGATCCACGCGCGTTCGATTGGACCTTACTCACTGGTTACTCAACAACCGCTTGGTGGTAAGGCGCAGTTCGGTGGGCAAAGATTTGGAGAGATGGAAGTTTGGGCATTGGAGGCGTACGGTGCTGCCCACATTCTCCAAGAGTTATTAACTGCAAAGTCTGACGATGTCGTGGGGCGAGCAAAGATTTACGAAGCGATTGTAAAGGATGATGCTTCGTTTACTCCTGGGTTGCCTGAGTCATTTAACGTGTTGGTTCGGGAATTACAAGCGCTTTGTCTCGACATCGAACTTATTAAGAAGAAACCCAAGGCGATTGAAGTTGCACCAGAACCGGTGTTGGAAGAAGTTTAGTCTATATCTATAAAGGATAAAGATTCCATGAGACCAAGTTTCAACGAGCGTAGTTCGTTGACCACTGATTTCGATGCGATTCGAATCAGCCTAGCGTCACCCGATCGGATTCTCTCCTGGTCGCACGGTGAAGTTACCAAGCCAGAGACCATTAATTATCGGACATTTAAGCCGGAGCGTGACGGCTTGTTCTGTGCCAAGGTGTTCGGTCCAGTTACTGACTGGGAATGCTTGTGTGGGAAGTATAAGCGCATGAAACACCGTGGTGTGATCTGTGACAAGTGTGGGGTTGAGGTTACGCAAGCTAAGGTTCGCCGCGAGCGCTTAGGGCATGTAACCTTGGCAACTCCAGTAAGTCACGTATGGTTTTTCAAGGGCCTTCCCAGTCGAATCGGACATCTACTCGATATCACACTTCGCGACTTGGAGCGCATTCTGTATTTCGAAGCCTACGTGGTGATAGATCCCGGTAGCGCTGATCTGAAGCAGAACCAACTCTTGACTGAAGAGCAATTCCGAAAAGTGCGTGAAGAATTTGGTACAAAGTTTCGAGCTCAAATGGGCGCTGAGGCTATTAAGGAATTACTAAAGCGAGTTGATATTGAGGAGTTGGCTGTCGAGTTGCGTCAGAAAATGCGAACAGAAACTTCTGTGCAAAAGAAACTGAAGTTCGCGAAGCGCTTACGAGTCGTGGATTCCTTTCGCAAGTCGACAAACAAGCCTGAATGGATGATCTTGGATGTGATTCCAGTAATTCCACCTGAATTACGCCCGCTGGTACCACTCGACGGTGGTCGCTTTGCGACATCCGATTTGAACGATTTATATCGAAGAGTGATTAATCGAAACAATCGTCTCAAGAAACTGATGGATCTTAAGGCTCCAGATGTCATTGTGCGGAATGAGAAGAGGATGTTGCAGGAGGCAGTGGACGCATTATTTGACAATGGTCGCCGTGGTCGAGTGCTGCGCGGTGCTAATAATCGACCTTTGAAATCGCTCTCCGACACCTTAAAGGGGAAACAAGGTCGCTTCCGTCAGAACCTGCTCGGCAAGCGGGTGGATTATTCGGGTCGCTCGGTCATTGTAGTAGGACCTGAATTGAAGTTGCACCAGTGTGGTTTGCCTAAAAAGATGGCGCTGGAACTCTTTAAGCCGTTTATATACAACAAACTTGAAGAGCGTGGAGTTATTTCGACGATCAAGCAAGCTAAAGAATTGGTGGAGCAACAAGGTCCTGAGGTGTGGGATGTTCTTGAGGAAGTTATTCGCGAGCATCCAGTGCTGCTGAATCGTGCGCCAACTCTCCATCGGCTCGGTATTCAGGCGTTCGAGCCGGTCTTGGTTGAAGGGAAGGCCATACGGATCCATCCACTGGTTTGTACTGCTTTTAATGCTGACTTTGATGGCGACCAGATGGCTGTGCATATTCCACTGGCTCCAGAAGCACAGATCGAGGCGTCAGTATTGATGATGGCTTCAAATAACATATTGAACCCATCGAATGGATCTCCTATCGCGGTGCCTTCACAGGATATTGTATTGGGATGTTATTACCTGACGATGTCAAAGGCTGGTGCTAAGGGCGAAGGCAGGGTGTTTGGAAATGTCGACGACGCGTTGTTGGCGCTAGAAGCGGGTGAATTAGAAACCTTGACGCCTATCCGACTCAGAATCTCTGGAGAATTTCTTGATCTGACAGTGTCGAGAGATGACCAGGACGTCATTCACGCCGAAGTGCAACAGGTTGACAAGAAAATCATTAGTACGACGGTCGGCCGTGTGTTGTTTAATAATGCGCTACCTGCGGAGTTCCCGTTCGTTAATGGGCTTTTAAAGAAGAAGGGATTGCAGTTACTAGTTCAGTATGGATATCGTCGCTATGGGTTAGAAAAAACCGTGACGATGTTAGACGCTTTAAAGAATCTCGGATTCCTGCACGCTACTCAGTCTGGCTTGTCGATAGGTATCGATGACTTAATTATACCGTCTGAAAAAGCTGGCTTGGTTAATGCAGCGAAAGAGGATGTCATTAAAGTCGAACAGCAGTATCAGGACGGCGCGATTACTAACGGCGAGCGCTACAATAAGGTCATCTCTATCTGGTCAGATGTGACTGAACGCATCGCCGATGCGATGTTCTCTGAAATGGAGGATCGTGACCACGGTGGTCGCAATTTTAACCCAGTTTATATTATGGCTGATTCCGGCGCCCGTGGTAGTAAGCAACAAATTCGACAATTGGCCGGAATGCGTGGGTTGATGGCAAAGCCTTCAGGTGAAATTATCGAAACGCCCATTACGTCAAATTTCCGAGAAGGACTAACCGTGCTCCAGTACTTTATTTCGACACATGGTGCTCGGAAAGGATTGGCTGATACTGCCTTGAAGACAGCTGATTCGGGGTATCTGACTCGCCGACTAGTCGACGTGGCTCAGGATGTCATCATCTCTGAAGACGATTGCGGAACGTTGGATGGGATTGATGCTGTAGCGATTGTTGAGAGTGGCGAGATTATTGAGCCACTTCGCGATCGTATCGTTGGACGAACTACCCTAGAGCAGATTACAGATCCATTTACCAATGCTTCAATTATTGAAGCAAACAAGGAAATTACTGACGAGTTGTCGTCAGTAATTCAGGATTCTGGTATCGAACGGGTCAGAATCCGTTCAGTTTTGACTTGTGCATCTCGCCGCGGAGTTTGCGCTAAGTGCTACGGTCGTGATTTGTCCACTGGAATGTTGGTGGAACGTGGGCTTGCTGTCGGTGTTATTGCAGCACAGTCGATAGGAGAGCCTGGTACGCAGCTAACAATGAGAACGTTCCACATCGGTGGTACGGCATCTCGTGTATCGGCGCAGTCAACGCTTGAAGCAAAGCATGTGGGCACGGTGCGCTTTGAAGGCTTACAGGTCGTTGAAGGCGTTGGTAACGTATTGGTTGTTATGAATCGGAGTGGGTCGCTTGTTATTCAGGATATTAAGGGCCGTGACCGCGAACGATATTCTGTTGTGTATGGCGCTCATCTTCGAGTTACTGATGGTCAACAGGTGGAGCAGGGACAAGTGCTTGTTGAGTGGGATCCCTACACGTTTTCAATCGTTACGGAACTGGCAGGAGCTGTTCGATTTAAGGATATTGCAGAAGGTATAACTGTACACGAGGAGGTTGACGAGGTAACAGGTCTTTCACGACTGATTATTGTCGATTCTCCAGACGAAAAGAAGCAGCCTACTGTGGAGATACGTGGGAAAGATGGAAAAGTTTTGCGGAAGTACCATATGCCGTCCCATGCACATCTTATGGTTAGCGAGAGTGAGCAAGTGTCTGCGGGAGACGTGCTGGCTAAAATCCCTAGAGAAACAACTAAGACTAAGGACATCACAGGTGGTCTACCACGGGTCGTTGAGTTATTCGAAGCACGGAAACCACGAGAGACCGCTGTGATCAGTGAGATTGATGGGACGGTCAAGCTTGGCGGTATCGTCAAGGGTCTACGTAAGATTATTATTATCCCAGATGAATCGGGCGCAGAAAATCGCGAGTACTTTTTACCTCGTGGTGTTCACATCAACGTTCAAGAGAGTGATCGTGTTCGTGCGGGAGAGGCTTTGATGGATGGCCCCAGTAATCCTCATGACATCTTGGGTGTACTTGGAGAAAAAGCCTTGCAAAGATATTTAGTTAATGAAATCCAGGAAGTATACAGGCTGCAGGGTGTCAATATTAATGACAAACACATTGAGGTTATAGCGCGACAGATGATGCGCTGGGTTCGTGTTGAGGAAGTGGGTGACACCGAATTCCTCACTGATGAACAGGTGGATCGAATCCGTTTCATGGAAGAGAACGAGCGTGTCTTGAAGGACAGTGGAAGACCTGCTACGGGTCGCCCAGTATTGTTAGGTATTACGAAGGCCTCACTTTCGACCGAGTCTTTTATTTCAGCTGCATCATTTCAAGAAACGACGCGTGTTTTAACTGAGGCGTCGATTTCTGGACGCGTTGATAATTTGCGTGGCTTGAAAGAGAACGTAACTATGGGACGTTTAATTCCGGCTGGAACTGGGTTCGACTATTATCGGAAGGTTCGTATTCAACCGGATGAGCCACCACCACCACCCGCGATTCTAGATGATGAAATGTCATTGGCAGGTGAGATGGACTATCAAGTGAGCCCAGATGAAGCGATACAAGTCGACAGTCCCAAGAAACAAAGTTAGTTCTTTCGGTTACTAGAGTTCTTAGAGTGGCTAGACTTATTACGACTGGGCTTAGAGGGACTCTCATCCATTGCTTTGTTAAGAGATTTGTTGTGGGTCTGACTCAGGTTGAAGCCCACAAACATTGACCTCATCATTGCATGTGTCAAGAAGATTGTGATATTCTCGTAAGGTTTTGGTGGAGCCAGGATACCCTATCTGGCTAAATTCTGTCCTGAGAAAGGTTGCCTAAACTGTTCCAACCTTTCTTTCGAAATAGCGGCCCCTCGGTGTATTTCCACAAAGGGAGCCCTGTACGACGCGAAAAACACGATATAGGGTAATCGCGTTTCCAGGTGCCAAATCGGTCGTTCCGCCGTTTATCGGAGCGCTTAATTTTTAGGCCTGGAGCAATATTTTTTGCCGGGTGATCTTGCTGACCTAGATCCGGTACCTGGTGGTACCGAAATTATGCGTAAGAGCCGGCTATGGAGTGTTCGTGCCAACGATTAGCCAACTCGTCCGTCGTGGTCGAAAACGGATCGCAACGAAAAGCAAAAGTCCTGCTCTTCAAGAAAGTCCTCAGAAGCGTGGTGTTTGCGTACGTGTGTTCACGCAGACTCCGAAAAAGCCCAATTCAGCACTTCGTAAAGTAGCGCGCGTACGATTAACGAATGGACTTGAGGTCACGACGTATATTCCTGGTGTTGGGCACAACCTTCAGGAGCACTCTCTTGTTTTAATCCGCGGAGGTCGCATTAAGGATTTGCCTGGCGTTCGCTACCACGTCGTTCGAGGAACGTTAGACGCTGTGGGTGTACAAGGGCGGAAACAATCACGATCGAAGTACGGCACGAAACGACCTAAGGCGTGAAGGTGCCAACTAATTAACGTAACACGGTTCTAGATTTGAGATAAGGATTGACCTATGCCACGTAGGCGAGAGGTTACTAAACGCCAGGCTCCACCGGATCCTGTATTTAACAGTACGTTAATTACAAAATTTCTTCGAACGGTAATGTTGAGCGGGAAACGCAGTACCGCAGAAGGAATTGTCTACGGTAGTTTGGACATTATTAAAGAGCGAACGGGCGACGATCCTTTAAAGGTATTCAAGAAAGCCATCGATAACGTGAGGCCAACACTTGAAGTCAAATCTCGTCGAGTTGGTGGATCGAATTATCAGGTGCCAATTGAGGTCAGTCCGAATCGCAGATTGTCGCTTAGTATTCGCTGGTTAGTTAATTATGCCAGACAGCGTGGTGATGGCAGAACTATGAAAGAAAAGCTTGCCAATGAATTACTTGACGCTTCGAATTTGCGGGGTTCGTCGGTCAAGAAGCGAGAGGATACGCATCGGATGGCTGAGGCTAACAAGGCCTTCGCACACTTCCGATGGTGAAACTTCCTTTGTAGATATATATCGATTAAAGAAGATGTAATGCCTAGGCTTATTCCAATCGATAAGACACGAAATATTGGCGTTATGGCGCACATCGATGCGGGTAAGACCACTACGACTGAACGCATTTTGTTCTACACAGGAACCACCTACAAAATCGGTGAAGTGCATGACGGAACGGCTGTTATGGACTGGATGGAACAGGAACAAGAGCGCGGCATTACGATTACCTCGGCTGCAACGACAAGTATATGGCGGGACCACCGCATTAACATCATCGATACGCCTGGACATGTCGATTTTACTGCTGAAGTTGAACGATCGCTGCGTGTCCTTGATGGCGCTGTTGCTGTTTTCGATGCGGTTGCTGGAGTTGAACCACAGTCTGAAACGGTCTGGAGACAGGCTGACAAGTATCGGGTTCCGCGTATCTGTTTTGTCAATAAGATGGACCGGACCGGGGCCGATTTCGAGCGCACTCTTGAACAAATCGCTTCAAAATTACAGGGAAATCCTGTGGCCGTACAATTACCGATGAATTCTGGAGATGACTTCATCGGGGTCATCGATCTTATTCGCATGAAAGCTATTCGATATCTCGATGAGACGTTAGGCGCGGATTACAGCGTCGAAGAGATACCTAGTGCTTACAACAATAAGGTCGAAACATTTCGCGAGCGTCTCGTTGAGATGGTTAGTGAGTCCGACGACGCATTATTGACGAAATACCTTCATGGTGACGAAATCTCGCCTGATGAAATTATTAATGCCTTGAGAAAACGCGTGGTGGATTCGGTGCGTGATGGGCAAGCACCATGCGTACCAGTGTTATGTGGTTCAGCGTTTAAGAATAAGGGAGTTCAGCCGCTTCTCGACGGCATCGTGGATTACTTGCCGTCTCCGGTCGATATTCCTGCTGTAATCGGGCTTGAGCCGCACAGTGCTGAGGAAATAGCGTTAGAACGTCCACCCTCGGACGATGCTCCATTCTCGGCATTAGCATTCAAGGTTGCTACGGATCCGTATGTTGGGCAGTTGACTTACGTTCGGGTCTATTCTGGTGTAATGGCATCTGGTTCTTCAGTTTATAACCCAACGAAAGATCGAAGTGAGCGCATTGGTCGTCTCCTGAAGATGCACGCGAACAAACGAGAGGAAATTAAGGCAGTTTATGCCGGTGACATTGCAGCAGCTGTAGGGCTCAAGAGCGTGGGAACGGGTGACACGATTTGCGATAAGCAGCATCCGATTGTGCTTGAATCAATGGACTTTCCAGAACCTGTGATATCCCTCGCCATCGAACCGCAAACACGTGAAGATCAAGAGAAGCTTGGCCAAGGAATAGGGAAATTGACTGCCGAGGATCCGACGTTTCGGGTTCGCACGGACGACGATACCGGACAAGTTGTCATTTCCGGAATGGGGGAATTGCATCTTGAGATCATCGTAGATCGGTTAAAGCGTGAATTTGGTGTGACTGCCAGTGTTGGTCGACCTCAAGTGGCTTACAAGGAGACACTTACGAAACCTGCGGAAGGTGAGGGTCGGTACATTAAGCAAACAGGCGGTCGAGGTCAGTATGGCCACGCCA
>Ga0310124_10002167_pt1 | contig 13595 bp, 9 predicted proteins | sample CB11b_AW_Bot5_MG_FD_203507 | JGI IMG/M metagenome (GOLD analysis project Ga0310124, IMG submission 203507) | Marine microbial communities from Western Arctic Ocean, Canada - CB11b_AW_Bot5 | ecosystem: Environmental > Aquatic > Marine > Oceanic | place: Canada: Western Arctic Ocean | collected...
GCGAAGCTGGAACCGGGTGACGTGATGATCGCTGACCGCGCGTTCTGCTCGTATGCCCATTTGGCTTCGATATTGCAGCATCAACTACATGCAGTGATTCGTATGCACCAGAGGCGCATCATCGACTTTCGCTGTGGACGCAAACAACGTGCTCAATGGCCCAAGTCACAGCGTCAGGGCAAGTCGACCTCTCGATTCCTGGAGAAGCTTGGGGTGATGGACCAATGCGTCGAATATCCCAAGCCCAAGGAACGACCAAATTGGATGAGCCCGCAAGACTTTGCCGTGCTGCCTGAGACAATCGTAGTGCGCGAACTCCACTACCGCATACGCCGCCAAGGTTTCCGAACCCGCCAAGTAACACTCGTGACCACGTTGCTCGACGCTGATAGGTATCCAAGGGATGAATTGGCACAGCTGTATCAGTCGCGTTGGCAGGTTGAAACGAACTTACGGCATCTCAAACAAACGATGAACATGGACGTGTTGCGCTGCAATACCCCAGACGGTATCCTCAAAGAGCTTTGGGTGTTCGTGCTGGCATACAACCTGATCCGATTGCTGATGCTTAGAGCAGCGAGATTACAGAGCGTCGATCCAAACCGCGTCAGCTTCATCGACGCACGGGATTGTCTACGACATCGGCCGCCCGACGACTCAATCCCCGTGCTAATCGTCAATCCGAAACGCCCCAACCGTGACGAACCTCATGTCATCAAACGCCCGAAGGATTGTTACACATACATGACCCAATCGCGTCAAAAGCTGCGACAAGCCCTTGGAATCAAACACGTTGCAGCTTAAGTTCACGGCGTTCGCTACCAACCCCTCTTCTCACCCGTCCAATTTTCTTACTCCCCTCGCGGTGCCGTCCGTAGGACAACCGCTATGATTTTCGATAGTCATTCGAGCGATCCACCGCTGAGAGCTCCGACGACTGCGGACCCGACGATGCGAAATCCACGACCCTGACGGCCGTCGCAATCCTCGCCCTCGTGGCGACATCGCTGGCCGCCATCACGCGGCAGCCCTCGGCGACGCCGCGGCCACCACCGGCCCGGGCCGCATCGGCGAAGAACCATCTGGCGGAAGACGCACCAGCGCCGTCACCGGCGCCAAAATCCCCCGGCCGCTGGCGGCACGCACGAAGCTCGGGGCCCGCAGCGGAACTTTCGGAGGCCGACCAGGAGAGGCTCAAAAATCTGCGGGCCAATCCCTACCTCTCGGGCTACCACAAGGCGCCCGATCGGTCCAACGTCACGCTCCATGACCGGTCCCGGGCATTCGCGGGCCTGAACCTAGTCGTTTCCGGTCACGACCCCGAAGCATCAGTCATGGACATGGAGGGGCATGTCCTGCACACGTGGCGCTACGATGGCGCCCAAGGTCTGTGGCCAGACGTCGATATGCCGGAACATATGTCTCACTGGCGACGCGTCCACTGGTACCCTAACGGCGACATCCTTGCGATTTACGAAGGTGCCGGCATGATCAAGCTCGACAAGGGCTCGAACTTGCTCGGGCATGCGTATATCCAACCACATCACGACCTCGACGTGGACGAAAACGGCCGCATTCATGTCCTGACGCGGGGTATGGCAATCGTGACCGAGGTGAACGGGGGAAAGCCGTTTCTCGATGACCACGTTACTGTTATTGCGCCCGACGGCACGGTCATCGAGGCTCATTCGTTGGTGCACCTTTTTCTTCGGTCGCCCTATCGAAACGTACCTGTGCCGAATCGGTCTGACGGTGACATATTCCACACCAACACGATCCAGATCCTGGACGGACGCCATGCCGCGATCGACGACGTTTTTCGCAAGGGCAATGTGCTGGTCTCAATACTGCACATTGATACGCGCGCCATCGTCGACCTCGATAAGCGGGCGATCGTCTGGGCTGTCAGCGGACAAAGAACGGGAAAATGGCATCACCAGCACGAGCCGGTGCTTCTGGACAACGGCAACATGCTCCTGTTCGACAACAACCGGCGGCTGGGCGCTTCAAAGATCCTTGAATTCGAACCGCTGACCGGAAAGGAAATCTGGGCCTACAGGGGTACGGAGGCCGATCCCTTTTACTCCAAGACGTGCGGCACGAACCAGAGGTTTCCGAACGGCAACACACTGATCACGGAATCCGATTACGGCAGGGCTTTCGAGGTGACCCGAGACGGCGAAAAGGTTTGGGAATACATCAACCCGCACCGCGCCGGTGAGCAGGACGAATTGATCGCGACCCTTCTGGACGTGGTGCGCATCGCGCCCAGTGACGTCGCCTGGCTTTCGAAAACTAATCCATAAGAACGCTCGTCTGCTTCGCGATCCCGGCCACCATGATGACCAGGCCGCACATCAGCATCAAGAACAGAATGAATGCCCCGGCGATGGCCGCGCCCCGAGCAAACTCCGGACGTGGCGGAAGGCCCGCAGTCCGGCGGATCCCGCTGTCCTCGGCGCCGGGGTCGATGATCGCCGCGAGGCGCATCAGGATCTGGTTGCTGCGCTGCTGCTGCAACTGGAGGAAACGCAGCGCCGCGAACAATTTCGTGGTCGCCTCGCCCTGCGGCGCCTGGGCGGTCAGGGCAAGACCCGACTGGGTCGCGTCGGGGCTTTGCTTGACGGCGGGCGACCGATGGGCACCACTGTCGTCGCTCGGTCGCATCGTCGTAGCGCCGGCTTCGTGAATCGGAGTCTGGTCCTGCAGAATGGCGAGGATCCGGTCGACGCGGTCGTCGTCTGAGAGTTGACGGGGTAGCGCTTCGACGCGCTCGATCGGCGTGGCCAGTGGGCCGTCGCCCGCAATCAGCGCCGTGAGCGGCCCGTCGTCCTGGGCTTGTGATTCTTCGATCTTCTCAAGAATCCGCGGCAGCAAGCGTTTGTCTTCGTCCTGGGCTTCGGCCAGCGAGCGGATTTCGGCGAGCACGCGGTCAAATGGCGTGTTGGCGATCGGATCTTCCTTCTGCTGACGTTCCAGATCGCGCAGGACCGTAAGAATCTCATCTGCACGGTCGTTGTCCGAAAGCTTCGCCGGAAGGGCGTCAACGCGCTCGATCAGCGTGGCAAGCGGCCCATCAGCCGAGATCAAGGCCGCGAGCGAACCGTCGAGCATCTGATCGTTCTGCAATTCTTCGAGTCGCTCCAATAGCTGCGGAAGCACCTGCTTCGCATCCGTCTGAGCTTCGGCCAGTGCGCGCATTTCGGCGACCACGCTGTGGGCGGAATCGGTGTCGATCGCTTCGAGTCTGTTGACGGCCGTTTCGAGCCGCTCTTCGTGGCCGTTCGACGCTTTCAATTCGTCGAGGCGTTCGAGGATTCCCGGCAGCAGCTGCTTTTCTTCGGCCTGGGCTTCGGCGAGAGCCTGCAACTCGGCGATGACGCGATCGTTGGGGGCGTCGGCGTCGATCGATTCGAGTTTCTTTGCGATCGTTTGGAGCAGGCCGTCGTGCCCGTTCGACCCTTTCAATTTGTCGATCCGTTCGCCGAGGCCGGCGGTGGGATCGGCGGCCGGCTCCGTCGGGAGACGATCGAGAACGGCGAGGAGAAGCCCCTCATGCTCCGGGTCCAGGCGGGTTGGCAACGGCTCGCTCGGCGCCGCGGCAGATTGTGCCGCAGCGTTCGCGGGCGCGGTTCCATTGGATTCGATGTTGACGACGAGCGTCGACTCGCCGATCTTGACAAGACTGCCGTCGCGGAGCGCCATCGGATCCTTGACCAGTTCGCCGTCGATCATCGTGCCCGTGCGCGATTCGAGGTCCTGAAGAAACCACTGGCCGTCAACACACTGCAACCGCGCGTGCGATCGCGAGACCTTGCTGTCGGAAATCAGGATCTTCGAGTTGAGGCGACCAATGGAGTGTGGGCCGTCTTCGTGCAGCCGAAAGACACTGCCTCGATTCGGACCGTTGCAGACCGTCACGATGAGCAAGGCTCACCTCGCTAAGCGAAACCGACCAAACTTTGCACCGTGCAGATGCTGCGAATCAATCGATCGAAACGGAACATCACGGTTTACGGTGCAAGGATTGAGCGACTCCGCGTCGTGCGACGGTGCGGGCCTCTGCGCGTTCTTCGCGGGCGAGGAAGGCACCAACCGGCGTCGTTGCCGACTCCGGTTGGACCGGAAGTTCCCCAGATGGAGCCCAGGCCGTTGGGTCCGAACCGTCGCAATTTGAAACCGTTGCCCACCGTGGCCGACGCCGAGAGAGATCCGTCTTTCGCACTCGCAGTGGTTGAACGCGTGACAGCGCCGCAAGGATAGCCAGTTGGGGCATCATAAGGGATGCCTGACCCTGTGACAACCCCCCGCCGAACTTGCCCTCCTTTGGCCATGGCAGGGCCGGGGAGGCCGCGATTATCGGTCGTCCGCACCAACCCAGTTGTCCCGGGCCAATCGGGCCGCGTACGAAAGTTGCCGCCGGTATAGGAACACGAGCATCAGGGCCCAGATGTAGATAAGCAAGCCCGCCAGAACCAGGGCACAGCCGGCAGGGAATACAACGGGCATGGCCATTCCCTGCAGACCTTTAGCGAGAATCCACAAAAGGGCCGGACCGACGACGAAGATGGCGGCACATCCCCACATCAGCAAACGGGTTGCATGGGCGAGTCTGTAATCCGGAACGCGCAATGCCAGCCGCCTTGCGTAAGTAAGGCTGGCAAAGAATCCGACGGCACTTAGCAGGATTACAGTGATCCCCGTCCAGAAGACGGCGACTGACGAGTAATACGCAACCGCCAACTGGACGACACTGATCAGGAGCGAACCCGCATGGCCGACGCGCAGTAATTTTCGGGCGCTGAAGAAAGAAACCTGGCCGGTGGAACCGGGTTCGGGTGTCGAGAGTCGCCAGAAGCCTATCACGCCGGTGACTTCAGGAAGAATCTCGATGAGATCCGTCCAACCATAGTTCGACGTGAATGGATTCATGGGTGTTCCGGCGAGGTTGAGCAGCCAGATGCCGATCGAAATGCAAATGGACGCGACGATCCAATTCATGCCCCCCGCGACGGTTGCAATCCAGCCTGGCGCGGCGAATGACAACCGGTCGCCGCGAAGCGACAGACCGATCAGCGCGCCGCATTCGGGGCACGCGCCCGTTGCTTCAAGGCCGCGCAGGTTGTAACCGCAGCGCAAGTAGGAGTAGTCGACGAGGATTCGATGCCGCTCGTCCAGGTGTCGTCGGTTCGGTTGAACAGGTAAGTCGTGGGCCACGAGGTTCGTCACACATTGATCACCTGCGACCACGCTTGTCCTGCTTGCGGACCTTCTTGAGCTTCATGCTCTGTCCGTGGGCCTTGGCGGCACCCTTCGGTTGACGGCGATTCTTCCCGGTGGCGCCGGCGCCCGTTGCAGGGGCCTTAATGATCACCAGGTCCAGTTGGCGTCCCGCCGGATCGACTCGCGCGATGCGCACTATGAATCGGTCGCCGATGGCGATGGTCTTGCCGGATCGATCCGCCACGAGCGCGCCGGTGTTCGCGTTGAGTCTCCACCGCTCGCCGCGACGCTCGCCGCTGCCGGGAAGTTCTGCCGAAGGGACGAACCCGTCCACGAGGTAGCGATCGATCTGAACGAACACGCCCGATCCGGTGACACCCGTGACGGTGCCGTCGAAGTCCTCGCCCTGGTGCTTGCTCAGAAGTTCAAGAACCAGGTACTTGCGCAGTTCGCGTTCGGCCGCCTCGGCGTTGCGCTCGGTGGCCGAACACTGTGAGCCGATCTCGGCCAGGCGGTCTTCGTCCGGAATGCGGGGATCCTCGCGCAGGGCTTTGCCCAATTGGCGCCGGCCAGCGGTGTTTCGCGGCATCGTGCCGGCGAGATCGAGGTATGCGTCCAGGGCGCGGTGAACCAGCAGGTCGGGATAGCGGCGGATCGGACTTGTGAAGTGCGCGTAGTGCTCGCTGGCCAGGGCGAAATGGCCTACGAGCAAGGGCGTGTATTCGGCGCGGCTGAGCGTCCTGAGCACCGCGAGGTGGACGGGATATTGCGCGGGTTGGCCGCGCACGCCGTCGAGAAGCTGCTGCAGTTCGGATCGCGTCGGGTGGGCGGGGATGTTGTAGCCGGCGACGCGGGCGAATTGCCGCAGCTGCATCATGTCGTGCGCCGGGGGATCGGCGTGGATGCGCCGGAGGATCGGCACATGCAGGGAATCGAATAGTCGGGCCACGGCCTCATTGGCTTCGACCATGAACATCTCGATGATCTTGTGGGTGAACGAATCGTCCTGCGGCCCGGCGTCGACGACGCGGCCCGACTCGTCGAAGATCAAGTCCACTTCGGGTAGATCCAGCACGATCATGCCGGATCGGAGGCGCCGCCGCTGGATCAATCGGGCCAGCTCGTTCATCAATTGAAGGTGTTCGATGAGGTGCTGCGGGTATTTCGCATCCGTCGCGGCGTGCTTGCGGGCCTCGCGCACGTCGCCGTCGATCAGGGCCTGGGCCTCGAGGTAAGTCAGCCGCTTGGCGGATCGGATCACGCCGTTGGCGACGCGCTGGTCACAAACCTCGCCCTCGGCGTTGAACCGGATGAACGCCGATTTGCAGAGTCGATCCACACCTTCCTGCAGCGAGCAGATGCCGTTGCTGAGTAGTTCCGGCAGCATCGGGATCACCTTGCGCGGCAGGTACGCGCTGTTGCCGCGGGACGCGGCCTCCTCGTCGAGGGCCCCGCCGGCCTGCACGAAGTGGGAGACGTCCGCGATGTGGACGCCCAGTTCGTACACCGCGCCCTGGGCATCGTTGAGACGCGTGATGCTGATCGCGTCGTCAAAATCGCGCGCGTCGGGCGGGTCGATCGTCACCACGTGCATCGCGGTGAAGTCCTCGCGGTCGTCGGCCACGGCCTTGGCGTCGAAGCGGCGCGACGCGGCCCGGGCCTGCTTGAGCACGGCATCGGCGAACCCTTCCGACAGGCCGAACGCGCGGATGACGGCGAGCGTTTCGACGTCGGGTTCGCCCTGCTTGCCGAGCACCTCGGTGATGACACCTTCCGCTGAGTTGTTGTCCTGGGGGTAGCTGAGGATTTCGATGACGACCTTGTCGCCTTCGTGCGCGTCGCGCGCCGTGGGGTCGCGGATGACCACCGGATCGTGTAGCACGTGGCCGTCGACGCGCACCGTCCAGTGCGAGCCGCGCCGCATCAGGTTGCCGACGTAGTGACGGTCGGCACGCTGAATGATCTCGACAATGCGACCGACATAGCGGTTTTTCCCGGGGGAGCCGCGCCGCGGTCGAGGCTGGACGGTGGCGCGCACCCGGTCGCCGGTCAGGGCGTCGAGGGTGTTCGGCGCGGGGACGAAAAGGTCGCCGTGTCCACCCGATTCGCTGATGACGAAACCGAACCCGCCGCGGGCCAGGCGAAACGTACCGATCATCTCCTGCCCCGGCGGTGGCAGGGCGATTGTGTCGGTCGATCCCAGAACCACCTCGCCTTCGTCGATCAACTGCTCCACCGAAGCGCGGAACGGCTCGTAGTGTTCGGGGTCCACGCCCAGTTCGCGTGACAGGTCCCGTATCTGGCGCGGCACGTATCGCCGGTCGGAAAGGTGGCGAAGGACTCGGCGTTTGATTCGGTCGGTCATGTCGGCTCGGAACGATACGTGGACTTGCGGAACGGGGCGGCTTGTGCGATGCTTGGTGGCAGCAGGATAGAAACCATGACGACCACCGACGAAGTTCTCACGGCCGCGCGTGAATTGGGGAAGCTCGTGAAGGAGCACGAGGCGGCCCGGAATTTCGAGCAGTCGATTTCCGGTCTGCGGGGCGACACCGAAGCGCAGCGACTTCTGAACGACTACAACCGTCAACTGAACACGATCGCGGAAAAAGAATCAACTGGCAAACCGATCGAGGTGGACGATAAGAGGAAGTTGGAGGATCTTCAGGGAAAGCTGATCCAGCACCCCGTCCTGCGCAGCCTGCAGATCGTCCAGATGGACTATCTCGACCTGATGCGCCGCATCGATGAAGAGATTTCCGGTGGTCCGCAGAACGCCGAAGCGCCCGCTTCGGTTTCGGCCCTGGTCAATCCGGATGCGACCGGAGGCGGGGGTTAACCCGAGTTTAAGTGTTGGCCGACCGGCTGCTGCCGGTGCTGACGCCGTTGTCGTGCGGTTCCACTTCGCCGCCGGGAATGTCGAGCTGTCCGGCCGTGAATCCGAGTTTCTTAAGTATCACTTCCAACTCGGCGCAGCCCAGCAGCGCTTCGGGCAGCCAATCCGCCTGACCGCCGTTGGTCGAAATCGACGCGGGCAAGTCGATCTTCACATTCATGCTCCCGGCCACCCAGGGAACCGTTGAGTGAAGAATCTTGTCACACAACTTGATCATGAGTTTGGTCTGTTCGGGACGTGCGTCCCCGTCATTCCGATGTAACCGTCCGGACGACACATACAGGTAGCGGTAGGCCACGAGCGTCAATCGCCGTGCCCATTCGATCGGCACATCCGGTGGCTGTTTGAGCGTGGCATTGATGAATCGTCTGAACTGCCGGGTCAACGCGTCGAACTCGGGTTGCATGGGCAAGCCCGGGTTTAAGTCGTGATCCCGGACGCGCCGGTTGATCGCATCCAGAAGAACACGGCCGGCATCGCGCGTCGTCAGAGCCGCGAGGGCCTCGAGCAACTGCTCCAGCACGCGTTGAAACGGTTCGATCTCGCACGCCTCCTTGAGACTCTGGAGAACAGTGCCTGGATCCTCCGCATCAAGCGATTCCTGATCGGCAAGCAAGCTCACCGCACGACCTGCGTGGAGACGCACGGCGGGACAATCATCGGCCAGCCCGGCACTGATCAGGGTAACCGCGCTTTTGTCGGTAAAGTTCTTCACGGCGATCATCACGTTGATCCGCACGAGCACATCGTCCATGCTCATGGCTTTCTGGAAATATCCGCCCAGCATCGTCGAATAGGCCTTCTTGAAAATCCGGGACCCTTCGGAGCGCAACGGCTCCGAAAGCGCGTCACATGCAGCCCGCACCTGTTTCCCCTTTTCGGTTGTCAGTTGCGCGTAAGAGTGTTCGATATATTCCCTAACCACCTGCTCGTTCGCTCCCGATGGCACCGTGTCGCTCATGCGGATGCCTTGTCGGATGTCAGCCGGCGCCGCGCCGGTCGTGCCTGCAGTCAAAAAGAGCAGTACCGGACACGCCATCAACGCGAGGCCAACGCGGACGGTTTCGCGAGCGATGTGCTTCGTGGGGGTTGTCGTGCTGCGTGCCATGGTCAAAGTCGGTGCAACGTAACAACCGCTTTGCACCGGGTCAAACTCCTTTGCTCCAATCCGTTGTGGCGATTGATCTTGCGATGCGGGTTGCATCGTCGTGGGCCTCGCGGCAGCACTGGCTCATGATTCTAGCCCGCGTCGCAGACCGCGATCGGGCTTTGGGCAATGGGTGACCGTCACGTATCATGCATCGGGCGGTGCGGGTGGTCCCGGGGTCGCCCAAACGATCACGAGTTGTCTTCGCTGAGTGAATGGTCCAGGTCAGGGAAAGGAGCCAACGTGTATCGGCGCATTCATGTTGCATCGGGCACCCGTGCCCGCAAGCCAGATGTCGTGGCGGTGGCGATCTTCGCCGGCTCGCGAAAACTTCAGGCGAAATACGCGACGTTGGATCGACAGGCCGGCGGCGCGTTGTCGCAGGCCGTGAAGCGCCCGGAGTTCTCCGCTGCCGCGGGTGTTGTGACCGCAGCTTACGCTGACCGCGGAGTGCGACGGCTCTTTCTCGTCGGTCTGGGCGACCCGAAGAAGTTCACCGGCACCGTGTTGCGCCGCGCGTCCGCGGGCGTTCTGCGCGCCGCCTTCGCTGCCTCGGTGCGCCGCCTGGATTGGCGCTTGGGGCCTGGGCTGAACGGCAGGCTGCCCGCCGCGGAAGCGGGCCGGGCCATCGGCGATGGGCTGGCCATTGCGGGATTCAAATTCAATGCGTTCAGGGGCAAGATCGACGGCAGTAGCGCACATCATCGCGGAACTCGCGATGTGTCACAGCTTGCCGTCGACATCGATGCTCCGATGCGGGAGGGTGTGAAACGCTCTTTGATCGTTGGCGAATCGGTCAACCTCGCCCGCGAGTTGGCGGCCACGCCTCCGAACGTGGCCCACCCAACCCACATTGCCGCGACCTGCCGCGCGATGGCCCGCCGTGTCGGCCTTCGTTGCACGATGATTCAGGAAAAGCGGGCCAGGCAACTCAATATGGGCGGCCTGCTGGCGGTGGGTGCGGCCGGTTCGAAGCCGCCCGTGCTGATCTGTATGGAGCACAGGCCGCGCGGCAAGGCCAACGACCGCCCGGTGCTGCTGGTCGGTAAAGCGGTGACGTTCGACACCGGCGGCTACTGCCTCAAGCCACCTGGCAGTATGGACGGAATGAAATACGACAAGTGCGGCGGCATGGCCGTGGTCGGCGCCATGCACGCGGTGGCCCAGCTGAAACTGCCCGTTCGCGTTGTGGGGTTGATTCCCACGGCCGAGAACATGGTGTCGCGCCGCGCGTATCGGCCGAGTGACATCCTGACGATGGCCAACGGCGTGACGGTCGAGGTGACCAACACCGATGCGGAGGGTCGACTGATCCTTGCCGACGCGCTGGCGTACGGTTGCAAGGCGTATCGGCCGCGAGCGGTGATCGACCTGGCGACGCTGACCGGTGGTGTGGTCGTCGCTCTGGGGCGTCACAGTGCCGGATTGTTTTGTGGTGACGACCGTCTGCGTCGGCACTTGATCGAAGCGGGCGAGTTCACCGGCGAGCGTCTGTGGCCTCTGCCACTGTGGGACGAACACCGCGAGCAGATGCGGGGTACGCACGGTGACCTGGTCAACTCCGCGGGTCGCGATGCTTCACCGATTCAGGGAGCGGCATTTCTTTCTCACTTCGTGGGCGACCGGGCCCCCGACGCAATGCCCGACATCCCATGGGCCCACATCGACATCGCCGGCGTCAGCGACGTGAAGCAGGATTCCGGCCTTTACTGCAAGGGGCCGACGGGGTTCGGCGTGCGACTACTCGTGCGGCTCTTGGAAAAAATGTAGGCGATTCCGGAGTAGCCCAACGGGGGAGTTGACAGGATCACAGGATGGGAAGAAGAGATCAACAGGATCTGGAATGGGGTTGGTCGAAGGGACTAATCCTGCCAGGATCCTACCTCCCCCGTCGCGACCGACACGCCCCATCACTCCGAGGCGCTAATCCCCATCTCCTTGACCTTCTTATTCAATGTGTTGCGATTGATTCCAAGATAATCCGCCGTGCGCGTCTTGACGCCGCCGTTGATGTTTAGTGCCTCTCGGATCAGGCACCGTTCGATCTCCCGTATGACGCGTTCGTAGATGACGCCGGTGCCTTCACCGCTCTGCTCGTGTTGTTGCACGGCGTGGGCCGCGAGTTTTGACGCGAGGGTTTCGACGGAATCGTCGCTCGAGCTGCCGCGCACCTGCTGGGCGAACAGGCGGACCTGAAGCGGAAGCAAGTCCTCGGTGAACAGTTCGCCCCTCGAGAGCACCACGGCGCGCTCGACCGCATTCTCCAATTCGCGGATGTTGCCGGGCCAGGGGTACCGCAGCAGCGTGTTGAGCAGATCGCGGCTCATCTTTCGCAGGTTGCGATTGTTCTCGCCGTTGTATTTGTCGAGAAAGAAGTCGATCAACAGGGGGATGTCCTGTCTCCGGTTGCGCAGCGGCGGCAGGTGAAACGTCATCACATTAAGGCGGTAGTAAAGATCCTCACGAAACGAACCCTTGGTCACTTCGTTTTCGAGTTCGAGGTTGCTTGCGGCGATCACGCGAACGTTCAGCTGGATGGTGCGGTGATCGCCGACGCGTTCAAACTCACGCTCCTGAAGGACGCGCAGGAGCTTAACTTGCAGTTGGGCGTCGAGCGTTCCGATCTCATCCAGAAATATCGTCCCGCCGTCGGCCGCCTCGAAGCGGCCCACCGTGTCGCGCACGGCGCCGGTGAAGGCTCCTTTGATGTGTCCGAACAGCTCGGACTCCAGTATCTGGGGTGACAGCGCCCCGCAGTTGACGCGGATCAGCGGCTGATCCTTTCTCGGAGAGTTGTAATGGATCGCCTTGGCGATCAGTTCCTTGCCGCAGCCGGTTTCGCCGAGCAGAAGACATGTCGCCCGGCTCGACGCCACCTGTCCGATCATCGCGAGCACGTCGAGCATGGCCGGGCTCGTCCCGATGATGTTGTCGAACCGGTATTTTCTGTGGAGGTTGCTGAGCAGCTGTTTGTTTTCGGCCAGGAGTCTCTGCGTCTCGACCTGTGCCAGGTGATGCAGGCGGATCGTCTGGGCAAACGATCCGGCGTTGATGGTCAGCAATCGCGTGTCGGATTCGAGGATCTGTTCGTCGATGAACGGTTTGTCAACGCTGATCGCGCCAACGTAGCGGTCACCGTCCTTGATCGGAACACAGATGAAGCTGATCGGGCCGTGGCGGTCGGCGTCCTGCACTGCCTTGGCGTTTGGCGCGGCTGCGTGCAACTGGTGGCTGCCGGTCCGGTCCAGAAAGTCCGGCGCCTGGCTGACATCTGGAATGACCTGTGTCTGTCCGGTCGCCATTGCGCGTCCGGTAACTCCCTCACCCATCGCGTAACGGCCGCGCCGCATCTCCCCAGGAGTCAGGCCCACAGCGGCAACGATTCGCAGCTGATCGGTGGCTTCATCCCACAAGAGCAACGAGGCCCGAATAATATTCAACCTCTGGCTCAACACGGCCATAGCGCGCTGAAAAACCTGATTCAGCTCAAGGCCGTCGCCGAGAATCTGGCTGATTTCTATCAGAATGTCTAATTCTTGTTCAGCCCTGTCCATCTGTTGCTTATTAAATCATCAATCGTGGGTTGACTCAACCGACGGGTGTGCAGATGCCTCGGAGATGGCCGGCCCCATAGATCATCAGGTCTACCGCTGCGTAACAGCCGCCCGACTCCATTGAAGTGAGCGGGTAATGGGCGTATTCTTGCCGATGTGGTACCTTCCTCCTGTCATTCATATCGATCAGCTCCCCTGATCGCGTGCCTGCTGGTCTGCGGATGCGACTGGAAGGGCAGGGCCGTAACGCCGTCTGTGGGGCCGCAAGTCGAGGCCGTCTGGGAGATGATTCCCAAGTCGTTGCGGGTCTATCCATCGTCGCGAATCTTCCACCGCGATGGCCACGACTATCTCGAGGCTCGGGTCGAGGTGCTTGACGAAATGGGGGACTCGACGAAAGCCAGCGGCCGGTTTCGCGTCGACCTGTCCGAGCCGGGCGCCGATGGTGCGGATTCGATCGGCCAGCGCCTCTACACCTGGCCCATTGCGATGTACACACTGCGCGACCAGAAGAGGTATTACGACTCTGTCCTGCGCGGCTATCTGTTTCGACTAGAAATAAACCGAATGCCCGCCAACCTCGACCGGGCGGTGTTGGAGGTTGCCCTGGAGTCGCATCGCGGACCCCGTCTTTCCGGAAAAGCTGTGGTGGCCGTGTCAACGTCGGAACCGGCGAAGTAGGACCGCAGGAGTCCAACGGAGGATTTGACAGGATCACAGGATGGGAAGAAGAGATCAACAGGATCTGGAATGGGGTTGGTCGAAGGGACTAATG
>Ga0310124_10002169_pt1 | contig 13584 bp, 8 predicted proteins | sample CB11b_AW_Bot5_MG_FD_203507 | JGI IMG/M metagenome (GOLD analysis project Ga0310124, IMG submission 203507) | Marine microbial communities from Western Arctic Ocean, Canada - CB11b_AW_Bot5 | ecosystem: Environmental > Aquatic > Marine > Oceanic | place: Canada: Western Arctic Ocean | collected...
TGGGCTTTCGCGGCGACCTCTGGCTCGCGGCGCCGGGTTCGGCACCTCGCCGCCTGACCGAGACCGCCGCCGCGGAGACGCAGGTCGCCTACTCTCCCAGGGGAGACGTTCTCGCCTTCCTCAGGGAGGGGGACTTGTGGCTGATGAACGCGGACGGCCAAGCCTCGGCTGCCACGAGGAGGACGACCATCGCTCGGCCCGATGTCCGTCTCGCCAGCTACCAATGGTCGTCCGACGGGTCGAGGATCGCCGTCATGGAGACGGACCAGCGGGACGTGCCGCTCCGAGGTATTCCGGACTACTTGAGTGAGGAGACTCGGCTGGTCGACGTTCGGCGACCCTATCCCGGTGAGGAGCCCGCCAGTCAACGCATCGGTGTTGTCGACGGGACGCTCACCCAGCGCGCGAGCACCGGAATCGAGTGGATCGACATGGGCGGTGGGTCGTCCCGAGGAGAGTCCCCCGAGCTGCTTCTGAGTTATCGCTGGTCACCCGACGGTGACCGGCTGGCGATCGACACGAGCGACTTGTTCGCCAAGGACCGACGGATTTTCGTCGCGGACCCTGGGAGCGACGGAGCTCTGGCGGCGCAGCTTTTGGTGCGCGAGTACGAGCCACTCAACGAGACGTTCTACTACTGGCGGATCGAGTGGTCGCTGGATTCACGCCTCCTCTACTACCTCTCGGACCGCGATCAGGATTACCACGTCTGGGCTGTGGCGCCATCGGAGACGACACCGGAGCCCGTGCAACTGACCCGCGGCCCTTGGGCCGTAGCGTCGATGCACCCGGTGGATGGCGGTTTGATCGTGGTTGGCAACCGAGGCAACGCCGAGGAGCGACATCTCTTCAGGGTGGATGATGGGGGAGGGGAGGCTGTGCGACTCAGCGAGCGTCCGGGCACGCACGCACCCACTGTGTCGTCCGACGGGCGGCACGCCGCCGTGGCGTTCTCGAGTGACGACACGCCTCCGGGGCTTCTGCTCACGTCCCTCGAGCGGCAGGGGAGCGAGCGTCGGATCACGCGATCGCCGCTGCCCGAATTCGAGAGCTATGCCTGGGTCGTGCCCGACTACGTCACCTTCCCGAGCCACGTCGACGGAACTGCATTGCACGGTCGGCTCACGCTTCCTCCTGATTTCGATCCCGATCGGACCTATCCGGCGATCCTAGGCTCGGTCTACACAGATGCAGTGCGCAACCAGTGGGGAGGGCGTACCGCACACCCCACGTGGGGCCTCGACCAGTATCTCGCTCAGGAAGGGTACATCTTGCTCAACGTGGATATGCGCGGCAGTTGGGGCCGAGGCCGAGATCACCGACGCGGCATCCGCCTCGACTATGGTGGCATGGACATCGAGGACCTGGAGAGTGGGGTGCGCTTTCTGGAGACCCTCGGGTACGTGGACATGGACCGTGTCGGTCTTTGGGGTTCGAGCTACGGTGGGCTCATGACGGCCATGTCGCTGTTCCGGAAGCCGGGCCTATACGCCGCCGGCGTCGCCGGGGCGCCAGCGACCAGCGTCTGGCACGCGCTGACCGGCCAGATGGCGGTGATGCTGGGCCCAGAAGACTCACCCGCGGAGTACATAGACTCGTCACCCTTCATGCACGCCGACGGCCTCGAGGACCCGCTCATGATCATCCACGGGATGCGGGATCGTGTCGTGCTCTACAAGGACACGGTGACGTTGGTGCGGCGACTCATCTTGCTCGGCAAGGACGTCGATTTGGTGACGCTTCCGGACTCGGGACACGGGTGGGATAACGAGAACCTGACCCAAACCCGTTTCGCCTTCAACAAAATGGTCGAGTTCTTCGACCGCCACCTCGGGGGACCAAAGCAATGATGGACGTTGGTGGACCCAAACGGATGATCCACTGCAGCGCACAGCGATGGAGGGGAAAGGCTAGAACCGCAGCACTGCTTGGTGCGGCACTCCTGATGGGCGGTGGGGCCGCTGCGCAGGGGGACGCCGGGTGGGACGATCTGGTTGCCCTCGATGCCGAGTTGACCGCCCTCCGCGGTCCACAGCGGCAAGACGGAGTGCCCCAGTTCGGTGTGGACGCCATGACCGTCCGCGCCGAAGCGATCGCAAGCGTTCAACGGCGCGTCAGGCGATTGGACGCTTCCCGCTGGTCCGTCGCGGGCAAAGTCGACTATATGCTGGTGTGGGCGAAGGCCAACGGCATGGAATTCGAGCATCGTGTGACTCGCCCGTGGCAGAAGGATCCGATTCTTTATCTCGATCAGGTACGGCGGTTACCCTACGTCGACCTGCCCCTGAGCGGCTCGCCGCTCAGTCGGTGGCGGCAGTCCCTGGCGGCCGTGCCTCGAATCCTCCGACAGGCCGAGGTCAACCTCACCGAGTCCTCGGGGGAGCTGGCGGGCCTGGCCATCTTCCATTTAGACAATTTCGATGGCGTGGGCCAAGGACAGCCGTATCGAGATGATCCCCCCGACGGGACCATCGGCTGGTTTCGAGATCTGTGCGAGCGCGTGACGGAGGCCCAACCGGCTGACACAGCCGCGTGCATGGCTGCCCTGGACGGGGTCATCCGGTATCGCGATTGGCTAGCCGCGGAGCGTCCCCGCATGCCCTCGTCGGCCGGAATCGGGATCGAGAATCTCGAGTGGTATTTCAGCAATGTGCGCCTGCTACCGTACGGAGCGGGGGACATCGTGCTGCTTGGAGAGCGGGAGTTCCACCGCTACCGTGCGGCGTACGAGATCACGCGTAACCGCAATCGCGACCTTCCCGAACTCGAGCTGACGCGCACGCGTGAACAACACGAGGACAGGACCCGAGAGGCCGAACGGCAGATCCGCGAGTTGATCCAGGAGCAGGGGCTACTGACGTTCCCCGTCGACATGCCGGACGGATTCGATACGGACACGTTTTGGAGTCCGCGAGCGCGGACCGACCGGCATTTCTGGGAGGAGCTGCAGTTCCGCAACGCGCTTAACAACCACATTCACGCCTCCATCCCGGGCCACCGCTTCGACGCCATCCTGGCCAGAGCGGTGGACAATCCCATCCGTCGCGGCTACGGCGACAGCTCCCGTGCCGAGGGGTGGGCCACTTACATCGAGGAAATGTTCGTCCTGGCCGGGCTCACGCGGGACGTGCCAAGGGCAGACGAACTCTTTTACGTGGCGCTCATGAAGCGCGCCAGCCGAATCTATGCCGAGACGAGCATGCATGCCGGTGAGTTCGATCTCGAGGAGGCGAACCGCTACATGATCGACTTCGTACCGTACATGGAGCAGGATCTAGGTCGCTACGATCTCGAGGGCTATCTCAGACGTCCAGGCTCCGGGAGTGGTTACATCATCGGCAAGATCCAGCTCGAGTCCTTGCTCTCCGAGCAGGCGTTGGAGCTCGGTAATGGATTCGATCTCGGAGAATTTCATGACGATGTCTTGTCACGCGGCATGATCCCCCTGACGCTGATTCGCTGGGAGATGACGGGGGCGGAAGACGAGGTGCGCCCGCTGTGGAGGGTGGCGACCGGAAGGGATCTCGAGATAGGGCTGGAACGGCAATGACCCCGACCCGTAGGGATTTCGTAAGAGTCGCAGGAGCCGTCGGCACCGGCCTCGCGGTCGGAGGGACGGCCGCCTGCGTCCCCGATGCACGGCCCGGTCCCCGCGCGTCCAACCCGCCCGCGCCGAAGCGTCTTCTGATCCTGGGGGGCACCGGCTTCATCGGACCGCACATGGTTCGCTACGCTCAGGGGCGTGGTCATGAGGTCAGCATCTTCACGCGCGGCCGTTCGGAGACCGAGCTGCCGGAAGGGGTCGAGCACCTCATCGGGGATCGCAATAACGACCACGCGGCGCTCGAGGGCCGGACCTGGGACGTCGTGCTCGACAACAACGCGCAGGACTACCGTTGGGTGCAGACGAGCACGGAGCTCTTGAAGGGCGCGGCGGAGCACTATGTCTTCGTATCGTCGATCTCAGCTTATGCGCTCGAGGGCTTCGGATGGGAGTACAAGGACAGGATCCTCATGGAGCCTATCGTCGGAGAGGGCTACGAACGCATCTCGCCTCCGGAGGGATGGAGCGACGGGGATGACGCACCGTACGGTCTCATGAAGACCCTGAGCGAGGATATTGCCCACGCGGCTTTTCCGGGACGCACGACCGTGGTTCGACCCGGTCTGATCGTCGGGCCCGGCGACCCGACGGACCGCTTTACCTACTGGCCGGTGCGGATCGATGAGGGGGGTGAGGTGCTCGCTCCGGGCGATCCGCGGCACGCGAACCAGGTCATCGACCAGCGGGATGTCACCGAATGGATCGTGCGCCTCGCTGAAAACGGTACGGCGGGTGATTTCAACGGGGTCGGACCGGGTTACCGCCTGTCGATGGGCGAGATGCTCGAACAGATCGGTAGGGTCACGGAGAACCCGTTCGAGCTCACGTGGGTCCCCGAGGACTTTCTCGAGGCCCTGGAAGTCGCGCCATGGAGGGATCTGCCGACCTGGATTCCGGGAGATGCCCTGATGTCCGTCAGCTTTCAGAGGGCGGTGGACGCCGGTCTTACCTACCGGTCCCTTCGGGTTACGGCCCGGGACACGCTGGAGTGGGACAAGACGCGTTCTGTCGAGGAGCGCTCGAATCGTCGGTTCGGGTGGAGCCGCGAGCGGGAGCGGGAGGTGCTGGCCGCCTGGCGTGCTTCTTTGGGCTAGCGAAAAGCCACCCTGGGGCTTACTCCGCTATTCGAAGCACCGTCGAGCCGGTAGTCCTGCGTGCTTCGAGATCGCGGTGGGCCGTTGCGGCGTCCTCGAGGGGATACGTCTGATTCACCTCGATCTTGACCGCGCCGCTCACGACCACATCGAACAGTTCCCTGGCCGTCGCCTCGAGTTCCTCGCGAGTCGCGATGTAGGTACCCAGCGTAGGACGTGTGAGGAAGAGCGACCCTTTTTGCGCCAAGATGCCCGGGTCGAAGGGTGGGATCGCCCCCGATGATTGTCCAAAGCTCACTAGGAGTCCGCGCGGCTGGAGGCAGTCCATGGAGGTCAGGAACGTATCTCGGCCCACGGAGTCGTAAACGACGGGCACACCAGCTCCGTTAGTGATCTCCCCGACCCGTTCGACGAAGTCCTCCGTCGTGTAGTCGATCGCGTGGTCGCATCCATGTGCCTCCGCGAGTGCGACCTTGTCCGGGCCACCGGCCGTGCCGATGACGGTCGCCCCTAGATGCTTCGCCCACTGGCACACGATCAGGCCCACCCCGCCGGCTGCGGCATGAATGAGGATCGTATCGCCCGCCTCGACCCGGTACGTTCGACGGATGAGATACTGTGCCGTGCAGCCCTTCAGCATCATCGCCGCGCCCTGATCGTCGCTGATGCCGTCCGGCAGACGCACGAGAACCGCGGCCGGAACCAATCGTCGCTCCGCATACGCGCCGGGCGCCATGCTGTAGGCGACGCGATCCCCGATGTCGACCTCAGTGACGCCCACACCCACAGCCTCGACGACACCGGCGCCTTCCATACCCAGTACTGCCGGAAAGGACGGCAGCGGATACAGTCCGGTCCGCTGGTAGGTATCGATGAAGTTGAGACCGGCTGCCGACTGTCTCAGCAGGACCTCGCCCGGCCCGGGATCGCCAACTTCGACGGTCTCGAACTTCAGGACTTCGGGGCCGCCCACTTCGTGAATCGTGACCGCCTTACTCATTGATCGGCTCCAGTTGATTGCCTAGCTACGACTTCGATCCATCCGCTCGGAGATTCATACCACAATGTGTCCGGGGATGCCAAGCGACTACGCGATGGCAGAGCGAATGTCCTCCTAGCACCCGCCCCCCAGCCTTGGCGTCGTGGCCGGTGGCCGGCGGTGATGGGTCGCCTGCTCGTACGCGTAGCCGAATCCGAAGAGCATCTCTTCCGTGAAGGGCCTGCCGAGGAACTCGAGACCGACCGGGAGCTGATCCGTCGTGAACCCGGCCGGGACCGTCAGAGCCGGGAACCCGATCGCAGGACTCAGGCCGCGGTTGTCGCCCCAACCGTACTCGTCTACCGGGGAGGGATTCGTCTCGGCGTCGAGCGCGATCAGGGTTGTCTGATGGTCGAAGGTGGCGTAGACGATTGCGTCGAGCGCATGGTCCGCCATGACCTTCAAAACGTTCCGTCGAAGCGTCTCACGTTTCTGGATAACCTCCAGATAACCCGGGTCGTCCGTGGTCTTCCCGACCGTCGGCATCATGCTGCTCGCTCGCCAGGGGACGACGACCCCCGACACCAGAATCTCGCTGAGCGTGCGGACCGGCGCGTCCGAGTGTTCGGCAAGGTAGTCGTCCATGGCGCGTTCGGTCTCGAAGTTGTTGCCGATGCCGTCCACAGTCTCGAGCGCGGGAATGACGAGCGGGTCGACGAGTTCGGCACCGAGGGACGCCAGGTCGCGAATGGCCTGGTTGATCACCGCCCTCACCTTCCGGTAGTCGTCGGACGAGGGATCTGTCCTCGGATCCATCGACTCGCGTACAACACCGATACGAGCCCCGCGCAGCCGACCGACGTCGAGTGAGGCCGTGTACGTCTCGGGGATTCGTCCCACAGCGTACGCGGTGATCGGGTCGTTGGGATCGTAACCGGCGATCACATCGAGGAGGATCGCCGCGTCCCTGACGGTGCGCGTCAGCGGACCCATCGTGTCCTGGGTCGGATTTGCCGGCATCATGCCATGACGGCTCACGAGCTCGAGCGTCGGTCGTAACCCGACCAGATTGAGGACGGCGGCCGGGCCGCGCACCGAGCCTCCCGTATCCTCACCGATGCCGACCATGCCGAAGCTCGCCGCGATGCCTGTGGCGCTCCCGCCCGACGAGCCGCTCGGACTCCGGTCGGGAGCGTAGGCGTTCCGGATCACACCGAACGCCGAGCCCACGTAGCGGGAGGCGAACTCCCCCATCGTCGTCTTCGCGAGGATGATCGCGCCTGCGTCTTTCAGTCGGGTCGTGATAGTCGCGTCCCGAGTGGGCACGAAGTCCTGGAAGAGTGCCGACCCATAAGTGGTCGGCATGTCTGCCGTTTCCACCTGGTCCTTCAGGAGCACGGGAATGCAGTGCAGGGGCCCCGATATGCCCGTGGACCCCAGGGTGGCGTCCAGCGCGTCCGCCTCCTCTAGGGCCCGCTCGTTGAGGTTTTGGACTGCGTTGAGCTGCGGGCCCGTCTGGTCGAAGGCTGCAATGCGGTCCATGTATCCTTGCACCAACGACCGACAGGTGAGCCGCCCGTCCTCCATCGCGGAGTGAGCGTCCTGGATGGTGGCCTCGAGGAGCTCGAACGTCTGAGCCCCCAGTAGGGTCGGGATCACGGCGGCGAGCACTACCGCGAGCAGCCGCATGTACAGGGGTCCTGACGCTCGCGTCGTACCCATACGCACCTCACTCATGATCGAGTCGTGGCAAACCAGCGTTACGGTGCGCAGATTACGAGAAGGGGCCTCGATCCGCCATCACCTGGTCGCGACCCCACCCCCCGGATCTCGAGGGACCGGGGCCGTATGGCCCTCACTAATTCGGGGCGTCCGCCTCCGTCAGCGCCAGCACGGCGAACGCCGTGGCTGCGTCGGACATGAAGCGCCCCCTGTCGGAGGCAGGATCCCTTTCCTTATTGAGTGACGTGGCGGGCCACTGGCCAGTAATTGGGTCCTGGTTTCGTACCAGCCAGGCGAGCGCCTCACTCAGATTCTCCTGAGACGGCGACACGCCGGCCTTTTGCAGAACGAATGCAATCAACCCGGTGGCGTATCCATCGCTCTTGGTCTCGGGAGGGAGTCCATCTTGCCGTTGCCACAGTCCGAGGGAAGCGAGACTCCAGCCTCCGTCGCTGGCCTGCAAGCGCATGACGTCATCGATGAGAGATCGCTGTTGAGCCCGCGTCAGGAGATCAGAGAGTTCGCTGGAAGCCCACAGCAACATGACGCGGTCGAGAGGCGGACGACTCTCCGAATCTTGCTGCAGGTATGCCCTGAGCAACGCCACTCGATCCTGGATCTCGGTAGAGATCGCGTAGTTGTCCGGTGCCATTCCGACTGCGACGGCCGCAAGTGCAGTCCCGAAGTAGGCTGCGCCCTCCGACTCCCACGGGGCGAGGCCGAAGTACAGCCAAGCCCAACCACCGGCCCCCTCTCCCCGGATGAACTGAAGCTTCCACAGATTATCGAACGCGCGTCGTGTTTCGCCGGTCAGGTTTCCCTCTTGCGCGTCGCGGCTGGCTAAGATCAGCGCGTTCAGGATGGCCTCGGTCCCCCTCGACTCACTGGTCTTTGGGAGGCCCTGCGTCTGATCTGGGTAGTACGGCTCCACTTCGTTCCACAGTGCCACGCGCTTGCCGACGTCCGCGAGCAGGTCGGCCTCGGGAAGCGTCGGGCCGTTCTCCCCGAGCGCTGGACGCAGCGCGGAACGAGCCAGGGCGTACGGCAGCGCTGTGTGACACGAGACGCAGGACGTATCGTGGTCGCGAGCCGCGGCGGGCCAAGTCCTCCACCAGGCTTGTCGTCCGTCCAGGTAGTCGGCTGCGGCTGCCTGATCCCACTCGGCGGAGAGGGGAGGCCGTGTCTGTGACTCGAGTTGCGATGGCCCCAAGGCGATGCACATACCCACGACGAATGCCAGGATGGTCGCCTCGCCCCCGACGGACCGGATGTGGCTCGTTCTCTCATTTTCGGCAGTATCGATCATGGCTCGTTGTTCTCCCCCTAGCGGCCCCTGGGCCATGTCTGTCTCACGGAGTGACCGGAACTCGTTCCTGTCACTCCAGGGACTCAGTAGATGTACCTGAGTCCGGTCCGCAACTTCGTATCCAGCGCACTGATGTCGTCGGGCGGCCTGCTGTCGTAGCGGAGATCGAACGATACCGTGAGGTCCAGATCATCCGTTACGGACGTTGCGATTCGGAGGTTGGCCAGCACCCGAACGTCCGCGAAGCCACCAAGCTCCGGTTGCATATAGGTCGTAGACGTGATCACGAGATTCTCATTGGGTACCACCCGTAGCGTGAGGAAATAGCTTCCTCGGAATACGGTTGTCTCATCACTGTGCACCGCGGCATCGGGAAGGTCGAGTCGCTCGTGTTCCAGCATGAGGGCAGCGCCCATGCCGAACTCCCCCCACTCCCCGCTAGCGAATGAAGTCCGCGCTCCGCCCCCCGTTACCACCCTGAAACTGAGGAGTTGCGGTCGGTCGTAGTTCAATTGCCCATACCACTCCGGCGAGATGACGCCGTTGTACCGGTGGGTTCGGCGATAGTGGAGCAGGCCCGACGACGAGAAGCGGCTGCCACCGAGCAGGCCGAGGCCCCCGTTTCCCACGATGAGTCTGGTTACGGATTCGGTGACTCGGTAGAGGCGGGCGTTCAGACTGAGTTGGACCAAGTCTACGTTTCCGGTCCGCAGACTCAGATCGCCACCGAAGTTGCCCGAGTACCCGAGCGGAGGATCGTCGCGTCGGAGCGCCTCTACGTTGACCTGAGCAAGCAGGGGTAGGGGAAGAGCCGTCGCGAGGGCGATGACTAGCCGGAGGCCGTTCTGGCGTACGGGGACGACGAGGGTTGCTGAGGTCATAGAGCGTGATGAAGCTGATCGAGGGGAGGGCTTAGGGTTCGTTTCCCTATGTGGTCGTATCCAAAAGCCGCTGGAGCTCGACCTTCATCTCCTCGAGAATCGCTGAATAATCCGGATCGTCGATCACATTGTCCAACTCAAACGGGTCGCTCTCGAGATCGTACAGCTCAGCCATGCCTTCCAACTCGAGGTAGTCGATGTACTTGTACCGGTCGGTCCGGACGGCTTTGTAACCCATCGTGACGATGCGGCGAAAGACGGTGTCGGTGTAATACTCGACCAGGATCGAGGTCCGCCAGTCAGACGGTTCTTCGCCGCGCAGAAGCGGCACGAGTGACAGCCCGTGCAGCGGCCGGGCCGGCTGCGAGCCTCCCAGCTCCAGAAGCGTCGGGGCTACATCGATGTTCATGACCAGCGGCTCGGGGGTGATGCCTGCCTCGACCAAGGGCGGGTAGCGAACCATGAGCGGGATCCTCGCGCTCTCCTCATAGGCAAGCCGCCGCTCGCCGCCGAGGCCGTGTTCGCCGTAGAAATAGCCGTGATCGCCGGCCAAGACGATGATCGTGTTGTCGAGCTCTCCCATGGCGTCCAGAGTCTCGAGGAGCCGGCCCGTGGAGTCGTCGACCCCGAGAAGCATCTCGAGTCGACTTCGCACCGTGTTGTCATTTGTTCCGCCACCCGGGCGAAGCGGCGGCAAGTCTCCGATCTGGCGCTGGAGGGCCGGTTTGCCTCTGATCGGCTGCGTCGCGTTGAAACGTCGCTGGATTACCTCGTCGGCGTAGCGGCCCCGATGCCGTTCCGCTGCAATGAATCCGCGGGGCTGTCCAACGAGAGCGCGCGAACTACCGTCGTCCGCTTGGAAGATGTTAGGATGTAGCGCCTTGTGTGACAGATAGAGGGCGAACGGTCCTGTGCGCTCCTGCTCGATGAAGTCGATCGAGAAGTCCGTCAGCACGTCGGTCACGTACCCGGGCGACGGCGTTCGCGTCCCATCGATGTTCAGGACCGGGTCCACGGACTCACCCTGGCCCCGCATCCCCACCCAGCGATCGAACCCTGGGCGTGGGCTATCGTCGTTCCCCATATGCCACTTGCCGATGAACGCCGTCTCGTAGCCGTCCGCGTTGAGGGCTCTTGGGAATGTCAGGAGCTCGTGGCTGGTCTCGTTGCGGGCAAGGTTGTCCTCGATCCCGTTGGCATGCGCATACAAGCCCGTGAGGAACGCGGCCCGGCTGGGCGAGCATAGCGGTGTGCTCGCGAACGCGTTGAGGAAGCGGGCACCCTCGTTCGCGATCCGATCGATGTTGGGTGTCTCGACGAAGGGATGTCCGCCCGCTCCGAAATCGTCCCAGCGGAGGTCGTCGACGAGAATGACGATGATATTGGGACGGGTATCCGTGCCGTCCATACATCCGGTGAGCGCGAACACGGACACCATACATACGCAAAGCGCCGATCTTGTGGCAGCCCGCGCCACTGAGAACCAAGACACCACTGTATATCCTCCTAGTGAAACAGACCTGAGGATTGCCAGAACTGCGGTTCCGCTCGCGACCCGCAGAGACCGAGAACAAGAGAATGGGGGCCGGCACTCTCCCCGGCAAACTCCGGTCAGGACCACGGCTGCCAACCCATGATGCTTCTCAGTGCTTCGGTCCCCACCAGCGTGTTCACGGCGAGGGCTACGCCGAAGAGAATGGTTGCCGTGGGACGCGTGCGACGCACGGCAAACACCCAGACGGCGAGCGCCAGCAGCGCGATGGCAGAGACACTCGGGGGACTCGCGACCGACAGGTTCAGTCCGAGCATGTTGCCAAAGGGGACTACCAGCCAATATGTGGCGTAGGCGAGCACGCCCCAGCGCCCGTCCTTCTCAAAGTACTCGCGCAGGTCGCCCCGGAACCGATCGGGGTTGGGGGGCAGGACGAGTCCTCCGGCCACGAAGAGCAAGACGGGCCGTAACAACATCAGGCCGAACACAGGTGCCGGTATGGTTTCGAGCCGACTCAGTCGGAAAAACGCCCACCAGTGTTGCATCTGCGAAACGAAGATGTACAGGGCCCAAAGAACGGGGACCCAATCGACGCGAACATCTGTCCGAGCCCGGAGGACGGCCAGGCCAGACGTGAGCACGAGGGCGGAAGCCAGACCCAGGACCAGCCCGACGGTCAGGGACTCCGGGGAAGTCATCTCACGAAGGTGTCCTCGACTCGCGGTCGCTGCTCAAGGGCGTTGGACGTCTTTGAGTACCCAACCCTCGGGGTCGAAACGTACGGCTCGAGGGTTCTCGGTGGCCTCGATCCTCACCACCGAGCGTCGACCGGAGATCTCCACAGGGCTCCGCGTGGTTCCTGTCGAGAGCTCTATCTCCACCTCAGTCTGGAAGCGGAAGATGGGCCAAGCCGTGTCCTGGACCTGTTCGACGGTAAGCACGATCTCCCCCGCGGTTTCGTCCCATTCGTGGGAAATTCGGAGGATCGGGTAGCCGGGCTCGAGGAGCCACTGCTGGAAGAACCCATCGAGGCTCTGCCCGGAGACCTCCGCCATCACGGCCTGGAAGTCCTCCGTCAGCGCCGTTTTGTGGAGGTAACGACGGTAGTATTCGCGAATTCCGTCGAAGAATACCTCGTCCCCCAACAGACCGCGCAGCATGTGTAGGACCCATCCACCCTTGGCGTAGTTGTTCCGGTTGAGGAGGTCGAACAGGCTCCTCTCCGTGTGGACGACCGCCTGGCCGGTGACGTCCGATTCCAGGTAGCTCTGGCGGCTCCGCTCCATTCGCTCGCGGAAGTCCTCGACGCCCTCGGCCTCCTCGAAGAACAGGGCGCCGAAGTACGTAGCGAATCCTTCGGAGAGCCACAGGTGCGACCAACTCCCCTCGGTCACGGCGTCCCCGAACCACTGGTGCGCGATCTCGTGCGAGACCACACCGTCGTCTGGGTTGTTGGCGACGCTCTGCTCGGAGTAGAAGATGGCCGAAGCGTTCTCCATGCCGCCGAAGCGGGTGGCGGACTGGACGTTGGCCATCTTCTCGAACGGGAACGGGCCGATGGTCCGGGAGAAGAAATCCACCATCTCCGCGGCGCGAGCGAACTTGCGGGCTGCGTTTTGCACGTCGGGCGCGAACACCCAGTAGGTCACATCCACGCATCCGTCGGCCCGGGCCGCTACGGGCGCTCGGCCGCACGCCGCTGTGCCAACGCTCTCGACCACGAACTCCGTGGCGCCGATGACCATATTGTAGGGAGAGATCGGCACCCCGGTCGCCCAGATCCAGGTCAGCCGGTTCGCGCCTTCGCCAAGCGCGTTCCCCCTCGTTACGAACGGCTCCTGCACCAAACGACCGTTGGCCACGACCTGCCACGCTGCGGGCGCGTGCACGGTGAACCGGACGGTGGCCTTGTCAGAAGGGTGGTCCAGGGTGGGCAGCCAGAACCGGGCCCGGTTCGGCCAGTTGTCGGCAAAAACAGCGGGCTGGCCGTGGAGCGTGTTCCGCAGGATGAGTCCGTCGTCCGGCGTGCCGTGGTAGCGAATGTCTACCGTGAACTCGCCGGCGCGCGCGGGCCGAGGGATGCGAAGCTGGCCGCTCGACAATTCGAACTCGACGTCACGGCCGTCGATGCGTACCGCGTCCACAGCGAGCCCCGTGAGGTCGAGTACGATCGCGTCCGGTAGCGGCTCCGCTAGGGCCAGGCGCACCTGCGCTCGGCCCAGGAACGATTCGCCACCCTCCGTGAGGGCCACCTCGAAGTCGTAGTGCAGAACGTCGAGGCCCGGCGCGTAGGGAAGGCGCGCGGGAGCCAGTCCGGCCTCGATCGGCGGGGGCTCCTGCGCCGCCGCCAACTCGGCTACGAGCGTGGAGCCGGAGACGCCAACGAGGAGACCGGCGAGGAGCAAGAACCGCTGGACGGGAAGCGACGGACTCTTGTTCACGGACAGTCGGAGGACACCGACACCCCTTTCGTTTCCAACGCGGCAACGTCCGTGCATCTCGTGTT
>Ga0310124_10002170_pt1 | contig 13576 bp, 7 predicted proteins | sample CB11b_AW_Bot5_MG_FD_203507 | JGI IMG/M metagenome (GOLD analysis project Ga0310124, IMG submission 203507) | Marine microbial communities from Western Arctic Ocean, Canada - CB11b_AW_Bot5 | ecosystem: Environmental > Aquatic > Marine > Oceanic | place: Canada: Western Arctic Ocean | collected...
CTTGATGCCTGCCGGAGAAGGACAAGAGAATATAGGACGACCCTCGCGGCGAACTCACGTTGAGTTGATCTTTAAGATTCTCGAGCCTGGCAAAACCGTCGGGAAACGACTCGAACCATACGGTTTGACGCACATCGGTGCGCTTGATGGCTTGATTGAGGTTGTCTTCGGATTTGATATTGAGCAACTGGTTACGCATGAAAATCTGCAGGGTGTTGACTTGATCCTTGGAGGCGGTGGGGTCGCCCGGTGGCGCCCAGGGGTTATTAAGTTCACTAGAAACCCGTAGCGCAGCTCTTGTGGTGAATTCGGGAATGAATTTTTTACACAGGATGGCGGCGGCAAGTCCCAGAGTCACACCAATCACAGCAACGACGATGAGCAACCACATGTACTGACGCAACACACGCAGCGGATCGAGTGGTGTGAATCTGGCCACTGTGGCAGTGGCCAAGGCTGGCGGCTGCATGGCCGATGACATGGATGGTAACAATGGATTCTGACTCATCAGCCCAGATCACCCAAGATAAAACCCGAAAAACCGGTTATTTCACCTTCTGTCGGCGAAAACCCTATTTTTGCGCGAAAACCCGCTTGTACCCACTGAATTTCAACGGCTTTCGTCCTGATCGACTTGCCCTTAACAACTTACCTCAGATTTAGCCTGTTTCATGTGGAAAACTCGGGGGCAAATTCCATCTCCCACCGTGGGTTTTGGATTCGAACTGTTGCGGCATGGCCAGAATCATTTATCGGCCACTTTTGTCACCATGGCCACTCTGATCACAATTGTATAACTCACCCCGATTACGGGCGGTTGGCTCGGCTACGTGTGTCATACCGGTTAAGCAAAACGTCTGACTGATTTTCGATTTGGGCGTTATCTTGCTCGCGCGCCAAATCTCTGGCGGTCTTTGCCAGCCCTACGGCCTCACGGATCGATGCTCTTTGACCTTGTTCAACAAGTACGAGCGCCAAGTGCAGGCAGTTCGCGGGTCGTTTCTGCTTTTCGGTGCTGCGCCGCAACAAGCGTTCAGCTTCTGTTGCCTGGCCAAGGCGGAAGCGAACCCAACCCAGCGTGTCGAGCAATTCGACTGAATCGGGGCTCAGTTCATCGGCTTTCACCGCGTATTGCAGAGCCTCATCGGGTCTTGCGAGTTTTTCACAAAGCATGTACGCCAGATTGTTCATGGCTATAACCGCTTGCGGATCGCGCTCAATCACGCGTAGATAGGCACGATATGCGCCCTCATAATCAGCGGTGAAATGCATTGCCCTAGCTAGGAGCTTGTCGAGCTTAAGGCGATAGGGCGAGTCCTGTGGCACATCGGGATCGATGCTCTGCAGGCGGTCGATGGCACTCGAGAAATTCTGCTCGGCCGAGTTATAGGCCGCCAACAGCAGGTTGACGTATACTGCGTTACGCGGATTGATCCTCTTTTCTATGTAATCCATGGCTTTAACAATGCCTATCGCTTTGTCCATATCCTGTGCGGTCAGTTCAAGGTGAGCAAGGTTTTTGCACGCTTGAATGGCCAGATCAAATGCTCGCATAGCCTGGGGCAACTGGCCCTTACCAGCCAACGCCCAGCCTCTTTTCGAGTTAAGAAGTGGGTGCTTTTGCAGCAACTCAACATTGTCGCGCAGGGCCTGGAGCGTTTGCTCATATCGTCTATCGCGGTTTAATGCGTGGGCTAGATCTCTTAGCCCTAAGTACGATGGCTCAAGTGCCAGTGCCTTTTGAAAATGCTCAGCGGCCAGTTCATTGTTGTCTTGGGCCAGTGCCAGATGTCCCAGCCGTAGCTGCCAGACACTGTCGTCAGGAAACTTCTGCGCTGAATCGACCAGCAGCCGTCGCCCCTGATCAAAGTTACCCTCACGTTGATAGAGAGAAGCTAGCAGGCGCCGAACACGCAGGTTTTCATCATCTTGACGCAGCACACTCTGCAACTGCGTGGCGGCCTGTTTCAATTCCCCGGTATCAATAAACAGCATAGCGCGAAGCAGTTTGGCCGAGATTAATGTCCGGTCTAGGTCCAACGCATGGTTAATTGCTTCCAGCGCCGCAGCGGACTTGCCGGGTGTTTCCCGGTACAGCTGCGCCCGCAGGTAGTAAATCTGCCAAAGCTGTGGGGCCAGAGCTTGGGTGCTATCCAACAGCCGGTGGGCAGCTTCGAACTGGCCTTTGGCTTTGGCAATCTTAGCCTGTAACAGATAGATCTGATCATCGGCACCTTGGCCGTCGGCAGTCAGATGTTCGACCACCTGCCCAGCTTCATCTGCCCTGTTTAAGTTTAGTAGTGCTTCGGCGTAACCAATGGCAATGGTGGTGTTGTTCGGAAACTTGTCTTGAAGTTCAGCAAGGTAGTCAAGAGCCTTCTGGGACATGCCGGCCATTAACAGTGTATTTACCAGTTCGTGGGTAATCGGCATGGTTTGCGGGTCTTCCAGTGTGATGGCCTTCCTGTAAAGCACCAAGGCGGATGAATACCGCTTGTTCAAAAATAGAAAGCGGGCCGTCACCAACCAATCCTCAATGGAACCCTCTTGATCAAGAGTTTCGACATAACGATCAATAATCTCCTTGGCAACTAGGAAGTCTTGACGATCGACAGCATGCTGTGCCTGTGCCATGACAGTGGCACGTGTGACGCCTTCCTCTTCGACAATCTTATCGAGCAGTTGCCTCCCTTCTTGGTGTTTGCCCATTTTCGACAGCAGTCTGACGAGAAGACGCTGATTCTTGTAGTCCTCCGGATGACTGGCCAACCACTGTTGGCGCAGTTCCATTGCCTTGTTTGCATTACCGAACGTTTGTTCATATTGGGCGTAAATTTGAAAGTCGAGGATGCTGTCGGGCAAGTATTCATAAGTTTGACGCAGGTATTCGAGTGCCAGTCCATGGTCTTTGCGTGTGATGTGGACTAGAGCAATACCTCGCAGGGCCCGGATACTGTCGGGAACCAGTTCCAGCACCTTGTTGTACGACTCTTTCGCGCCCGCCCAATCGGCGACGCTGCCTTGCGCGTCAGCCAAGAGAATCCAACCTGCCGGGAACAGGGGCCTTTTATTAACCCCCTCGCGAAAACTGGCCACCGCGCGGCCATACTGTTTCATGGCTACCTGTAGCTTGCCGAGAAAAAACTTGCCTTGAGCTTTATCCACATTGAACATGGCCGCGCGACGGGTTAAGGATTCGGCCTGCTCCCATTGGCCGGCTTCCAACGCCCGATCGAACGTCTGTTCGATCACCCAAGGATTGTCTGGTTCAATCTCGGTGGCCGCATTCAACGCTGCATTGGCGTCCTCAGTGTTGCCCAGTATGTTGTGACCGCTGAAAAGACCCTGTTGCTTTTTAAACGGGTCCGTGGCTTGCTCACTGCGCCATATCACGTACTCCTGTGGCGACATCTTGCCGGTCACTTGCTGTTGCAAAGCCTCTACCCATTTAGCTTCGAGACCGGCAGCGCGAGCCTTCTTGAGATATGTTTTTATTTCCTCGGGGTCCGTGCTCCTGCGTATCAGCCAGTGCAGAATGCGTTCGCTCGTGGGGTTTTCCTCGAATTCCTGCTTTAACAATTCAATGGCTTCAGCGTCGCGTTTTTCCTTGAACAACAGGTGAACCCTCTTGAGAACGACTCTTGGATTTTCTTGCGGATCCAAGTCATCAAGATTTTCAAGCGCTTGTTTCGTCTTTCCCTGGGCGCCGTGCAGATCGATCTGCAGTGAACGGGCAAGCATATTCTGCGGATCACGTTTTAAGGCTATATCGAGGTGGCGCTGCGCTTCTTCGAACTGTTTGTGCCTGATGTTGAGTCGAATCAAGCGAAAACGAGCTTGCTCAAATTCCTCCATGCCCTCCTTTGCGAGAATATCGTTGAGCGCTTGAATCGCGGCTCCGCCCCGCCCGGCTTTTTCCAGGGCTTGGGCATAAAACCATAGAGTGCCGATGTTTTCGTTGCTATACTGCTCATTGGCGGAACGGAAGTAATAACAGGCGTCGTTCCATTTTTTCCGCTGAAGCGCAACCCTGCCGACCATCATGTTGTAATCCGCCGAAGCGCCGTTGAAGGTGTGCACTTCTTCCAGTAATACATCTATCCTGGCCAACGCTTTTTCGTGTTCAGCCTTGTCTTCATAGACTGCCTTGGCATCTTCAATAAGCAGTTCGACCCACCTGCGCAATGCCACGCGCTGGGCTGAAGATTGCAGATATGCTTCCAGCGGTGTATCGAGGACATCCACCTCATGAATCTGCTCATAGATGGCGACCCCCTCTTTCCTTTTGTTGGAATTTACGAGGCTGTTGGCATAAGCTGCCGTGATCATCAGGTCATCAGGGAAGACCTTTATTGCAGCAGCGTAGAGTTCCGCTTGCCGCCCGTTTATGGCCTCTTTCATCTGCTTGGTGTACTTCTGTCCCACCTCGAGGCTCGTTGCCTCGATCGCGCCGCTGAGTATGAGTACGTCATATCTTGAGGTGGGTTTTTCGATCAGTCGGCTTTCGATCCGTTTAACGACTTGTTTTGCCTCGTCTTTGCGTTCCGCAAACATGAGAATGCGAACGTGATTGAGTTGGCGGCGTATGTTTTGAGGTTCGAGCTTTCGGGCCTGATCGGTCAAGTCGATGGCCTGTTGGCGTAGTTGGTCAATCTGCGCCTGCCTTGTCCCGCGCTTCTCTTTCATCATGTGCCAAGCTTCAGCCACGTACCATTGAGCGAGGCTGAATACAGCCTCGGTATCGCCAGGTTCATATTCGAGGTAACTCTCCAGATCCTCTCTGGCCAGAAGGCGCTCCTCTTCGGAAAGGTCGAGTCCGGCGAGATTCTGGTAGACGTTTGCCAAGCCGCGGTACTTGCGCGCCTCAATCATTCGGGGACTTACTTCGAGCGCCTGGCTGGCCGATTTATACATGTCGTCCCACATGGAGATTTGCGCCATCTCCTGGGCAACCCGCATCAGCAGGTCCATCAGCCGTTGAAATACTTGCGGATCCCCAGGGGCCTCGCGCAAGGCGTTTGAAAGGGCCGTTCGCATCTGCGAATAGGATTTGAACGCTTTGGCGCCATAGGGAACTTTGACCTGGCTGGTGGCGTCATAGAACTTGACAAGCAGGTCTATGTTGGAGGCCTTTGCCTTTTCTCGACGGATGGCCTTACCGTAATAATAGCGTGCTGACTTGTATTTGCCCTGCTGATAGTACTCGTCACCCATCCGGATCAGATCATCTACACTCTTGTATGCTGCCAGGACGTACAGTCCGCCTGAGCCGGCTGCAATCACGATGATGATCGCAGCTAATATAAGAAGGAATCGTTTGTTTAAACGGCTGGCCATAGGACAATGCCTCGCATGTTATGGATCAGTAGTCAGTACGTTTTCTGCGGTAGATTTTTGTGCGGCAGTTGATCTGTTACCTGCCGCCAATCGGGCAGGCAGGCCATGATTTCCGGCATGGCACGAGAAAGAAACTGGCTGACATGCTTAACGATCTCTTCCGGATCGCTCACCCCGGTCAATCCTATTTCCACCTTGCAGTAGTAGCGATGTCGATCCCAGGGCGCCATGCCCTGTGCCCGCACCTTGTCAGGTGAGTCAAAGAAACTGCCGTTGGCCACAAAGAAATATACCGCGGTGCTAATCTCCTTGTCGTCGGGCGGGTAGTATCGAAACAGGGTGATGGGAACATCCAGGCTGGGAATATAGACGCCAAGCGGTTGCCTGAGACTCGGCGCCAAGAAGCCGCTGCCATCAGAACGATATTGTGGACCCTCGAGTTTCACCTGCCTCGTTTGAATACTGTGCTGCTTGGCGCCGTCGCTTGCCAAGATGCATCTTTCCGGCACATGTGCAACCGTATCCACGAGGCCAGTGTAATAGGCGATATGCAGTCGTACACGGTTGCTCGGCAACTTGGGTTCGGCAGATTTGGCCTGGGATTTGTCCTCGTATAGCCAGGTAATGTATTGCGTCGTACCCAGCACTTCGAGGATAGCCGTGTCCAGCGGGTCGTGTTCTTTCACGACTTGCCAGGGACCAATGCGTTTGGCCAACCGATACAGCGGCACACGTAATTCCAACGGTAACTTGTTAAGAACAATGTTGTTGTATTTGACGGCGGCATTGAGAGTGCCCAGCGTGACAAAGAGAATGCCAACGATCGTGGCCAGAGAAATCGTTGCGGCCCGCCACGGCAGCGGGTTTGATCGGTTGATATATAACGCCAAAGCGCGACGTATCAGTACGGCAGCAACCGCCAGCATGACGATGCTGATGACGAACAGGACAATGGCGAATGGTAGATTCAGGTTGTTGCGCTGAGGCTGTAAGACGAGAAACAGCAGGTAATAGTTGAGGCTGACCAGGGCTGCTAGGGAAACACCCATAGCCATACCGCGTAGGGCAGCAGAAAACTCATCGCCCAGACAACGGTCACTGCGACCAGAACTTGACAGCGATGCGTGGCGGGCCGGCAGGCTACCGACTGGAGGCCCTGCCGCTTTATCGTGAATCAACATTTTGTCTAGTATCCAGCCCAGCAACCAGAACAGACCGGCGGCAGGAACCAGCATGAACATGCCGATCATGGTGTGAAAGTCGCCCTTGATCATCTCCTCGTTGACCAGGGACAACAGCCCCAAGGTCGTAACTCTTACAACGTTGATGGAGACGGCGATGGGTATGGCCATCAACACCATGATGAGGCGTTGCCACCAGGCGCGGTCAGTCAGGTAAGCCATGGCCACGCCCACTGCCATGAAAGCCATGAGCATACGCAGGCCCGAGCAGGCCTCGGCGACGGTCAGAGGTATTTCTCTGCCACTCTCGTTGACAAACATCTCGATGCTGTTGCCACTCTTGCTGACGCCGAAATCAAGAAACGTACTGAGCACGGCCAGCACACCTGTCGCGGCTTCAGCCGTAATGTTTTGCAGGTACCAGGCGGTACGGTCCCAGATACGGTCTGAAATCTTGATGAAAAACAACAGATAGGCGATCGGAAACCAGAGGACACGCATCATGGCTGGACCCACCAGGAACAGGACCATGCCGAACAAGGCAACGACCATGCACGCGCCTTGGAACATATCGTTTTGTACGGGATACACCCCCCAGGCGAAACCTATCAACCCGAGAAATAAAATTACTAGACCGCCTGGATAGATGTTCCCGGGCAAACCGATCAAGCGGTGACGATTGCGGAATGCGAAGAACACGCTGATCAGCGGCACCACCATCAAGTGGGACCAATCAGGGTTCCACGGTTCCTTGATAATGTGACTAAGCATCCCAGTTATTGATTTGCCGGGCTTCATCTTGGTCGCGACGTGAATCATGCGGCCGATAAAGGACCAGTATATGGCCAGGAAAAGCAGACCGATCACGGCATACCAGCACCAATCGGCGCGCAAGTGCCCTGGCCGGTCGGCGTTGGTTGGAGAAAAGGTTGTCACTGTCGTACTAGCCATGCGTTTGTCAGAAGATGGCGAGTTTAGGCCATCACAGCCGTACGTACCCACCTGCACTTGAGCAGTTGAAAAGCAGTGTTTTATTTGTCGGCCTGGAGCCGCGCTCTCCTCCGGCTCGTATTACGCCCATTAAAACACGTCGTTTGCGAAATTTCGATCTAGTACAAAACCAAAGCCATAATTGCCGCGGAATCCGCGCCGCACTACGGACAACGGAATTATCAATGCGTTAGTCCCCACATTGACAATATCATCTGGCTTGATGAAGAAATCTGGTTCGCGTCCCTCGAAAATGGATCTGGCGTTGAGCCTGATGGTGACGGCATGATCGGAATTGATGCGTCGCGTCAAATCGACGCGCTCGGGCACACCGACGACGCCCCCGGCGGCGGCCACGGCCTGGACGAACGTGAGGCTCTGCTCGCCGGGCACACTGTAGGTACCGGGCCGAGCAATGCTGCCAGTCATATAGATGCGACCGCTGGACGATAACGGTATGTATATAACATCGCCGGGACGGATGACCAGGTTGTAGCGCCAATCCCCGATGCGAAGCAAATGGTAAGGCACTTCGATTACCCGTTGCGTCAGGCTAGACACCCCTTCAACTGATTCTGGATCACTGCCTTGCGTGTCTGACTCGAATAAGGCTTGGGCCAGGACTTCAGCCGGATTGGAACCATGGCCGGACACCGTTGGCAAGAGAACCCATTTGCCATCAATGTAGACCCAGTTCGTGTTGGTGTCGTTGCTGTCCAGCGTTCTTTGCAGGGCCTGTGGCGCGGCCCGGCTCGGCGGCGAGGGTGCATCGGTTGCATCGTCATCGTCATCGTCACCATTGAGCAGTGGCTCAAGCACACCAATCGGGTCCTCGGCCCGCGTGTGGACCTTGATCTGATCGATGATTTTTATGTCCGTATTCTGTAGTTCAGCCTTGCGGATGACATAGATCGTTCTGATGGAACCGGGCAACTGGCCTACCGATGCAAGGGCATCGAGCATGCGCAGGTCAGCTTTATAGATTCCGTACGTGCCGCCGACACCACCAATGAAACTGTAAGTGCGCTGGCGGCGATTAAAAACTGACACATTCACTTCTGGATCTTTGAGCAGCCCCTGTTCCTTGACGATGCGCCTCACTACCTCTTCGAGTCCACCCTCGGTAAAACCGCTCACCTGGAGATTGCCCAGCCGTGGGTGGCGGAAGACACCTAGATCAGTGATGGTTCGCTGAATCGCATATTCCGCGCCCGGTCTGACCAACTCGTAGACGGAGATGGCGACCGTATCGCCGATGCCGATGACGTACTCTCTTGCTTCAGGTATCAGATCTTCACGCAACACCGACGTGAGGTTGGTCGGCCCCGTTGCCGGCTCATCCATCACATGCAGGCGCTTGAGTATCGGCAGTTTCACCGGTGTCGGCTCCCATCGGCCGAGGGTCGAAGGATTCATCCATGAGTCTGTTTCACAACCTGCGACCAAAGTGGCCAGTGACACTAGTGCCATCAACCATAAGCGGCGGGATTGATATGCCGGTTGAAAACTAACCATATGCCAATTCTCACTCTAGGTTGGCGGGGACAAAATCCGGGCCATGCCCATGAAGTCAGTACGCCGACGTCAAATTCATCCAACTCAGCTCCGGCCCGGCATGAGGCTTGGCATTCGGTTATTATCGGCCAACGGTACGTTGGCGCTGTTGAGACCACATCCTCATACCAGTCTAACTCCTTTGGAAATCGGTCCGAAAGCCGATTCTCCTTAGGTCAATGGTTGGCCACGGGTAAAGAAGTATCCAAATGCCAGACTCCCGAGGGTGTATGCTTTATTATGCACACGATACACTTGGCCGCTACGGCAGACAGTTTGCGATAGATTGATCTAAACACCATGCCTAGAAGAGTTTCCATCATCGGTGACGGGGCCATGGCCACGGTCTGCGGCTTGCTGCTTGAGAGCCAAGGATGCCATGTCACCATATGGGGAGCCTTTAGCGACCACGTTGAGAGATTGATCCAAACGCGGACCAGCCCTCACCTTCCAGGTTATCGGATTCCACAGTCCATCCTCCTGACCAACTCAGACGAAGGTGCATTTGCCGGGGCGGACCTAATCCTCTCAGCCGTTCCCACGCAATACATACGCGGTATCTGGAGCCGCTTGGCACGCTTCGTACCGCCACAAGTGCCCATTGTTTCAGTGGCCAAGGGCATCGAGATAGATACGCACCTTCGGCCAACCCAGATTATAGGCCAAGTCCTCCAGGCATCCGGCTCGGCGGGAGATGACCCTGACCGGCCAGCTCGCTCGCTGGCTGCCCTGTCGGGCCCGTCAGTAGCTGATGAGTTGGCCCGGTGTCTACCCGCGACCGTATGTGCGGCCAGTGATGACGATGATTTTGCCAAAATCCTCCAAAAGACGTTTACCACACAGTGGTTTCGCGTCTATACGCACAACGACTTGCTTGGGGTCGAACTGGCTGGCGCGACGAAAAATGTAATTGCCCTGGCAGCGGGCATTTTGGACGGACTCCAGGCGGGCAATAATGCCAAAAGTGCTTTGCTATCAAGGGGTTTGGCCGAAATTACCCGCCTAGGCGTGGCCATGGGAGCACGGCGTGAAACATTTTTCGGGGTATCCGGCGTGGGTGACCTGGCAACGACCTGCTTTTCCCCGACCGGCCGTAACCGCACTTGTGGTGAGCAACTGGGCAAGGGCCGCAAACTTGATGAGATTCTCGACTCGATGAACAGCATCGTGGAGGGGGTGCCGACGACGCGTTCGGTGGTCGCCTTGTCCGAGAAATACCGGGTTGACATGCCCATTACCCACGCGGTCCACGACGTACTGTTTAGCGGCCTAGACCCCTTGGCGGCCATCGGACAGTTGATGACCCGTCAACTCAAGCCGGAAACAATCGGCTGACCACGGTGGCAGTTTCTCAAAACGGACACGCATGCCATGGAAACAGGCCATCAGGGTGCTGAAATCAGCTCTCTGAAGCATTGGCTTGCCATGGCAAAACGCCATGCTGCAGGGCGGCACCTTTCTGGACCAGCAGTCTGGACGGCAGGACATTAGTTGATCCTGCACATGGATCAGCTTGCTTGGACAAGGTAGGCACTGAGCATGTCGCAGGTGGCGTGCAGGTCGTCGAGGTGAATCATTTCGGTGACGGTGTGGATGTACCGCGTAGGACAGACCAGGGTCATGACACGGAAACCGGCCGCCTTCCGCTGAATGGTGGCCGCGTCGTTTCCGCCACGGGGCAGGATAGTGCGCTGGGTTTTGATTTTCTTTTGGCCGGCCAGTTTCTCGAAAAATTCAAGCAACTCAAGATCAGCGATGGTCGAGGAATCCATGACCAGCAGGCCAGCGCCTTGCCCCTGCTTGGTGACACGCTGATCCTCGGGCACGCCCGGCGTGTCAACGCACAGCGTGGTGTCCAGAGCAATGGCGATATCCGGGTTGATCGCCTGGGCCGCCGGCCCAGCCCCGCGACAACCAACCTCCTCCTGCACCGTGAAGACGACGAAAATATCGCAGGGATGCCGCTTGGCTTTTTCAACAGCACGGATCGCCATCCAGCAAGCAACACGATTGTCCAGACATTGGCCGACCACGGTGTTGCCGACCTTGCGAAAAGGCGCGTCGATCACCACCATGTCGCCGATGTGGACTTGCTTTTCCACCTTGTCGGCGGACAGCCCCAGGTCCACCACAAGGTCGCTTATCTGAGGCACTGTTTTCTTGTCTTCGTCGCTGGCGATATGAATGGGCCGCCCCGCAGGATTCATGACGCCCGGCAGGTCGCCCATAGGGCTGCGGGCATCGGTGCAGACGGTAACCAAGCGGGCAAACAGGTTGCGGGTATCGAAACCGCCGACATTCTGCACACGCAGAAAACCGTTCGACTCGACGTGTCGAACCATGAACCCAATCTGGTCCATGTGGGCTGCGATCATGACGCGAAGCGGCTTGCGCCTGGATTTTGTAGCACCACGAGCCAGCCGCGGTTTGCGGCGGCAGATCAGCGAACCCAGTGCGTCGACGCTGGTTTCGTCGAAAAGGCCCTTGGTATTCTCCAAGATGGCCTGCCGCAAACGGTACTCCCGACCAGCGATCGATGGCGTGCGTGTCAATGTTTCCAGCAGCTTCATCAACTAAGAATGTACTGGTTAAGCGCAGCATTGCAATTGCGGCCTTAGGGTCTATCCTCTGAACGGCACCACAGCCGAGCATGGCAACTTGGTAAAAAAGCGAGCAAGGACCAATGAATATTCCAGGAATCGCTCAGGCGGCTGCATCGCCAGCCTTTGCCGAATATTTGACGCAGTTACTGGTCGAGATATGCCAAATTGACACGTCGATCCGCAGTGACGTGCCGGGCCTGCGATGTGCCGAGGGGCAGGTATTCGACATACTGGAAAAGCATCTTGCTAATTATGACCTGCAAGGCGCAAGCACGTCACGGGCGCCGATCAACCCCAAGATCGGCGACCATCCATTTTTCAGTCAACTCTATTACACACGCAGCGATAAGTACCCCGAGGGCCTGACCGTCGAACAGACGTACAAGGATCGGACCAATCTCATCTATGCCGTTGACGGCGACCGGCAGCAAGGAGCCGGCGTCAATCAAGCGGTCAATGCCCACATTGACGTAGTGGCGCCATTCTTCGGGCCACGAGTGGAGAACGGGAAAGTCTACGGTCGCGGTTCCTGCGATGACAAGGGCAATGCGGTGGCACTAATGGGCGCCATCAAGATGATCGGCGATTACCTACAGGGCCTGGGCAGACAGTTGAATACCGACTTCACTGCCATGCTTGTGATTGACGAGGAAATGGGCGGCAACGGGTCACTGTCAGCCGCGATCGACCGTGACCTAAAAAGGCGGTACGACAGCCTGATGGTGCTGGAAATCTGCGAAAGCAAGCTGTATCCGGGCAACCGCGGCGCGGTGTGGTACAAAGTAGAGGCCCAGTTGGACAAGGTGGCGTTGTTCGAGGCCGCAGCGTTCATCATTGAACAGATGGAAAAGGAAGGCCGCTCAATCCGCGCCGAATCCGACCATCCGCTTTTCCCGCACCGACCGGTACAGACATGCCACGGCATCATCGGTGACAACGGCGAACATCCATCTCGCATTAACGGAGAAGTGGCGTTCGATATCCTCTTCGAGAACGGCAATGGTGATCCGGGCAAAGCACGCAAACTCGTCGAGGATGCGATCGAGTTCGCCCTAAATGAATACACCGGCCTGTACGGGGACAAGACCAAAGTAATCAATCAAACCACGGGCAAACCCAAGGTCGACCATCATTTCGACTTGGTCGAATCCGGGCGCGGCCATACGGTTACGGTGTACGGATCGACGGGGCACATGGGTTCAATATTTGAAAACGACGGCGCCATCACGAAAATGATGACCATGGTGCGCAGCCTGATCCGCAGCCGCGAGGCATTGCAGCAGGCGTTCGGTTCACCGGTACGATTAGAGTTGAACGGCTGGGCGAATCCATCGCAACTCTTGATGGAGGGAGGTCAGGGTTTCCTTCCCACGCACAGCCTCGAAGATATCCAAAAGCGACTGCGCGAAGCGGTGTGGCGGGGCGGTGATGAATACCTACGGACCATCGGGCACGAGGCAAGGAGCTGCGACGTGTTTGAGGTCACGTTTGAAAAACTGCACAACGCCGCGTTTGCCGGATCCACGAATTCACCGGAAGTCGCTCATGCCATCGAGGCGGCAAAGGCCGCGGGCACATGGCAAGACGATCCAATCAGAGGTTGGGATGTCTCCTGCGACGCGAGAATATTTGCCTGTGAACATGAGGGGCTGAACGTGCTCACCACCGGGGCCGGGTCGCTAAGCTGCGCACATTCAGACTCGGAGTTCATCGACGTGAATGAAATGGTTAAGATGGCTGAATTCCTGGCCTATTACATCCTGAGGCAGACGGGTACGGTTCAATAGTTACACGGCGGTGTGCCAGATCACGCCGCGTTCATGAGTGAGACGGATTATGGACAAGCTTCGAGTTGGCGTCATCGGGACCGGCAGCGTGGTTCGAGAGATATATCAACACCTTTATTTTTCC
>Ga0310124_10002176_pt1 | contig 13557 bp, 12 predicted proteins | sample CB11b_AW_Bot5_MG_FD_203507 | JGI IMG/M metagenome (GOLD analysis project Ga0310124, IMG submission 203507) | Marine microbial communities from Western Arctic Ocean, Canada - CB11b_AW_Bot5 | ecosystem: Environmental > Aquatic > Marine > Oceanic | place: Canada: Western Arctic Ocean | collected...
ATCTTTCAGCCACCCTCGAAACGCCTGAAGAGCAGGGCGATCACCGAGCCGGTCACGCCCCAGAGAATGACAGCATCGACAAGCTGGGCCAGGATGAAGGTGTTCGGGTAGCCGAACCAGGTCCAGGAGGGTATGATGAATGCGGCGAAGCCGAAGAGTGCGAGGGTGAGCGTGACGCCCAGGCGCCGGCCGAAGCTTTTCCTGCCCATTGCACACAGCAGCGCCGCCAGCGCAATGGAACACAGGCAGCAGGTGATGAATTGCAGAATGAGGCTCTCAGTCATTGGCTTGCCTCCATCGGGCCTGATCGCTGCGGTGACGAACATCCCCTTGGGGATGGCTTCGATCGCAGCCTGCCTGGCCTTTGCGGCCTCTTCATCGGAAAGCCCGCTGGTGTCGGGATACGGGAGCATATAGAAACCCGGCTCAGGAGCGTTTTCACCAAGGACCGCGGCAACCGCTTTTTCATCCTTGAAGCTTGAGACCTTGGTGGTGTGGAGCGATGTTTGCTGGAGCAGACCGGCAGTCATGAAATTGGCAATTCCGCCGATGAAGCCCGCGATGATAATTTTTTTCATCAGTGATTCCTGTTTGTTTTCAGTGAAACAGAGCGTTCAGAAGAGCTCGCGGATGGGGTTGCCATCGGTGATGAGCTGGCTCAGCTCAGCCGGCAGGTCAGTTCGCAGCCGGGTCTCTCCCACATCGAAGAGGGTCTGGAGAACTGACGCCATGAGATGCTGCGGCGTGTAGGGTTCGGAGGCGGGATGTCCGCCGCTTCGGTCGGAGCGGCCGATCACCTGTCCCATCTTCAGTCCGCCGCCGGCAAGCAACAGGGGAGCCAGGTTTCCCCAGTGACCGCTGCCGCCGCCTTTTCCCTTCTTGGGCGTCCGGCCCATCTCGGCGGTGATCACCAGCAGGATCTCATCGCTGAGACCGCGCCGCTCCACATCCTCGAGGAAGGCGGCGACCGCATGGTCGAGCTGGGGGCTGAGGGCATCCATGCCCATCTTGACCGGCGGATTGTTGCCGTCGTCATGGAAGTCCCAGCAGCTGTCAACCACGGTCACGAAGCCGCAGCCGGCCTCGCAGAGCCTGCGGGCGAGCAGCATCTGCTTGCCGAGCAGGTTGGTCGTACGGTTGAAGTTGTTTCTGTACCAGGGGCCGCCCCGGCGGATCTTCTTCATTGGAACCAGCCCGCTGGTGTCGTATTGCTCGATGACCTCTGGATCTTCCTTCGAGAGATCGAAGGCCTCCGAGATTCCCCGGAACAGTACATCGTAGGCCTGTTGCTGGGCGGCGCTGGCACCCTTGAGCCCGGGGAGTTTTTCGAGCTCCCGGCGCAGGCGGCTGATCTTCGAGAGGAGCTCCCGGCGGTCATCGAAGCGCTTCCTGGGGACGCCGAGCTTCAGGTTCTCGATGAGCTGTCCGCCGCCGGCCGGGTCAAAGGGCTGGTACTCGGAGCCGAGCTTGCCCGGCGTGCAGAAATATCGCCGCGTCTGGTTGTAGGTGAAGGCGCCGCTGGGTGTTCCCAGCTTGATGTCCGGATCGATGGTCTCAGGCAGGATGATCGAATTAGTCGGCAATCCTGTAGCCGGGTTCAGGCTGCCGGCCGCGCGGGAATAGATGGAGCCCATGGGAGCATCGAAGGTGTTTTTATTACCGTTCAGGAGGGCGGTGTAGCCGTTTTCGTGCGAGCCGCCCGCGGCGCCGATCCTGAAGGAACGCACCACAGCCATCTTGTGGGCCAGGCTGGCCATCTTCGGCAGGCCGCCGCCGAAGTAGACGCCGGGCAGGGAGGTCTCAACCTTGCCGGTTACGCTGCGGATTTCCGACTGCCCATCAGGCTTGGGGTCAAAGGTCTCGATCTGGGGCGGCCCTCCCTGCAGGAAGAGGAGGACGACGGATTTTTTACGCCCGGGACTGGCCGCGCCCAGGCTTGCCGGCAGGCTTGACAGGCCGAGGCCTCCGAGCGCCAGGCCTCCAATACGCAGGAAATCACGTCGCCCCTGGCGCGATGGTTCAAAAATCGAAAACATCTATCTCTCCCGGTTCCCGAGGCTTCAGTGGAGGCACTTCTTCTCTACAGCCGATCATATCTGGAGCCTGCGCCGAGGTCAAATTCTTCGCTGTGGCTGGAACTTCGGTCAGTTCATCGACACCGGTCAACAGGTCAAAAGACTCAGTTCCTGCAGTCCTTGACTGTCTCGACGCAGCCGAGCGTCTCGTCGGAGGGGCGGGCCGCCGTTCCGCAGGCCGGAAAGGGAGCCGGGGGCGGCGCTCCGCCGAGGAAGCTGAAGCTCAGCAGGTAGAGCGCGTCGGTCACCTGGCCGCTGACGTCGCCATCGCCATCGGCATCGCAGGCGGCGATGCAGGCGGGGGCCGGGCCGCCGGTGAAGTTGTAGTTGAGCAGGTAGACCGCGTCGGTCAGGTCAATCACCGCATCGGTGTTGCAGTCTCCGCGGATGAAGCGGCCGGCAGGGGGCTGCCGAAGTCCGTTGTGCAGTACGCTCAGCAGTGAGCCCGCCTCATCGTCGGAGCTGAGGTCCCAGAGCATGACGCCGCCGAGGCGCTGCTCGTTGACGTAGTCGACCTTGAGGGCGAGGGACTCGGAGTCGTCGTAGCTGATCATGATCCCGGTGGCGGGGTTGTAGAGCCAGGGCACCTTCGCCTCCGCGTGCCAGTGACGCGTGTAGGTCGGCAGGTAGTTGTCGACGAGATCCGAGTAGTCGAAGACGCCGTTCTCCCAGGTGCCGTTGGACACACCCCGGTGGGCCTGGTGAAGGCCGTTGTTGACGTCGGCGACGCCGCGCCACCCGCGGCCGTAGAAGGGCACTCCCATCTGGAGCTTCACCGGCGGCACCCCGGCCGCGAGGTAGGCCTGGAGAGCGTCGGTCGCGTTGAGGCCGGGGATCTTGTTCTCATTTTCCGTGGCGGCAAAGAGGCCCGCGTTGAAGCCGGTCCGGGCGCTCCACCCTCCGTTGAAGTCGTAGCTCATCAGGTTGATCCAGTCGAGCAGCGGGTGGATCCGGCCGAGCTCGATGTTGGCGTAGATTCCTGACCCGGCCGGGGCCGCGATCGTGAGCAGGTAGGAGCGTTCATCTGCGATGCCGCGTGCGTCAATCTGCCGGCGCAGCTCGGCCAGGAGCAGGGTGAAGTTCTCGCGATCCTCCTCGCGCGTGCGGTTCGAGGCGAGCCCGCCGCTGACGGGGTACTCCCAGTCGATGTCGACGCCGTCGAATCCGTAGCGGGTCATGAAGTCGACGCAGGACGTGGCGAAGCGGCTCCTCGTCGCCTCGGTCAGGGAGACGTCGGAGAACCGGCCGGACCAGGTCCAGCCGCCGACGGAGATCAGCGTCTTGACATGCGGATGACGTTCCTTGAGGTTGAGCAGCGCGTTGAAGTTTCCCCGCAGCGGGTCATCCCAGGAGTCGCCCGGGTAGGTCTTCTCGATGTCGGCCCAGCGGTCGCCGAGGACGATCTCTCCGCCGGAGATGTTGGCGAAGGCATAGTTGATGTGGGTCAGCTTCTCCGCCTGGATGTCGGTGACGAAGAAGTTGCGGGCGTAGATGCTCCAGGCCGTGTAGTAGGCAACGATGCGTTTGCCTCCCTGTTGGGCATTGGCCGGCGTGGCCAGCGAGCCCAGGGAAAACAGTACCGCCGCTGTAAGTAGAAAAGGTCTCATGGCTATCCCCGTTCCCAACCCCTGATTTTAATGCTCCTGCCCGTTGAGGGACCAGCCGGGTCCCTGCCAGATTCTGCATTTATTCAACCTTCTCAGATGCTTGCTGGCAAGGTGTTCTTCACGTCAAAACAGCTACTTTGCCCCGGGGCGAAAAAGTTGATTTCTTCGAGGTTTTCAGTTCTTGACGCCCAGAAAAAGCATCCTTAGCATTGATTTTGTGGGAGCCGGATAGGGGCATGTAAGTTTCCGGCTGACCCGTCGGGCAGATAAGTGGGCTTTAAGGGATGGCACCCCCGCGCCGCCTGGCCCATGTTGTTGGGAGGGCAGGAAAGATGATACAGAGAACCTGTATCCGTTTTGTGGTGAGTTTTTGCAGCCTGCTGGCGGCCGGACAGGCCTGGAGCCAGTGCGAGGACCAGTTTCCCCTGAGCAATACGGAGGGGGCCGGCACGGTCATGTGTCCCTGCTTCGTGGAAGGGGAGGAGGCCGGCGTGGTGCTCGATGTACCGGCGGAGGACTACCCGATCGAGATCATCCGGATCGGGGTGGCCTGGGGGTCGGTGCTCGGGGATACGCCGAATACTATCCAGTCGGCCCTGCACGTCTATGAGAACGGGCTGCCGAATCCGGGCGCGCGCCTGGCGAGTCTCGAGGGGCCAGCCTTCATCGATGGCTTCGTCAACGAGTTCAATCTCGAGGAGCAGGGTGGGGTTCGGATCGAGTCCGGTCCCTTCACGGTGACCATGGAGTTCATGGATACGAACGCCGAGATGCTGACCGCGGCGTCGATGGTTCACGATGGAGATGGCTGCCAGCCCGGCAAGAACGTCGTCAAGGCGATCCCCGGCGGCTGGAGCGATGCCTGCGCCCTCGGCTTGACCGGCGACTGGGTCATGCACGTGATCTACCGTCCGGTGGATTGTGGCGGCGAGGAGCCCGGGGAGGGCAAGGAGCCCGCCGCGGAAATGTTCATTCGCGGCGACGATAACGGTGACGGCAACGTTGATCTCTCCGACCCGATCTTCAGCCTGACCCACCAGTTCGCCGGCGGCCCGGCGGCCGGCTGCATGGAGTCGATGGATTCCAACGATGATGGTCAGCTCAATATTACCGATTCGATCTTTACGTTGACTCACCTCTTCGCAGGAGGTCCGGCGCTCCCGGCACCCTACCCGGATTGCGGCGCCATGACCGGAGGGGCGAGTCTCGGCTGTGAGACCTCGTCAGAATCCTGCAATTGATTTCTTGAGCGCCTCCTGGCGCGGTCCCCCGGGGAGCAGCCGCTCGTCCGGAGGATTTCAGAAGCGGGGGGCCCCCGGCTGCGGCCGGGGGCTTTTTTCCTCGTTTCGATTCCCGCCTGGAGGCCGATGATCCCAGGCAGAGTGTTCATCGATTACCGGGAGTCTTCGATGGTCCTGGCCGGCCTCCGCCGGCGGGCCTCCTCGACGAAGGCCTTGACGAGGCCGAACTGCAATTCGTCGCGCACCGTCATCTCCGGGTGCCATTGGACGGCGATGGTCCATTCGTCTTCGGACTCCGAGACCTCGATGGCCTCGACGGTTCCCTCCGGTGAGCGGGCCACCGCTCGCACGCCCTCGCCGAGGCGTCCCACGGCCTGGCGGTGGTAGCTCGTCACGTTCTCGACTTTTCCAGCACGCATCAGCTTCGACAGCAGGCTCCCCTCCTCGATCTCGACCGGGTGTCCCCTGACGCCGTAGTGGATCTCCCTCAGCTCCTGGTCGCCGTCAAGGTCGACGAGTCCGCCGCCGAAGGCCACGTTGAGGATCTGCGCGCCGCGACAGATCCCGAGGATCGGAAGCTTCATCGCGCGAGCTTCCCTGATGAGAGCGAGCTCGAAGTCGTCCCGTTTGCGGTTGACGAGCTCAGCCGTGTCCGGGTCGCCCCCGTAGAGCTCGGGGTCGACATCGCCACCGCCGGACAGCAGCAGGGCCTCCATGTCGGCGAGCCTCTTCCTGACCTCGGCCGGCTCGAGAGCTCCGGGCTCATCGGGGACCTCCAGCTTGACAAGCCGGCCGCCCGCGCGGCTGAAGATCTGGTCGTAGGTCAGGGCGGTGAACCCCAGCCTCGCGATCCAGCCATCGTCGGGCGTCATGGCGATCCGCGGGGCGTCCTCGGGGAGCGAGGCGTTCCACAGGCGCAGTCCTCCCCAGAAGATGAGGTAGGAGGCAACGCCGGCCGTCAGCAGGATGAAGACCAGCAGCAGGAAGTGCCGCTTCCGGCGGGGAGGGGAGCTCTCGCCTTCACTCATGAATCCTCGTCGCTCTCTTCGGCCGCCTTGGGGGGGCCGCTCTCGGAGGTCAGCAGCTCCATGTTGATCTTGCCGTGCTTGAGGAAGACGACCAGGGGATAGAGCGCTCCGAGCATCGGCCTGGGATCATCGGATGAGAAGAGGTCGTTGACGGTGTTCTTGTGCACCTTGAAGAGGTCCTGAACCGTCTCGGAGCGGCCCTTGACGTCGACGAAGTCTTTGAGGCCACCGAAGAGCTGTCGCAGCCCCTCGCGCCTGGAGCCCTCGCTGAACTCTTCTCGCGCGCCCTTCCAGACCTCCTTCAGGTTGTCGCTGTGGGTGGAGCTCTTCGAGATCTCCTGCAGGGTGGCGAGGAGGCCGACGAGGGGCGCCTCGGTCTTGACATCGTAGCTCACCTCATCGGGAGGGTCGACCTTGCCATCGACCGCCAGGCGGTAGAGCAGCCAGGGGTAGTCCCAGCCGGACTCGACCGCCTGGGTCAGGCCGCCCCAGAAGCGCGGATTGACCTCGATCAACCACGGGTCATCCTCTTCATTTCCCGTCCAGCGGAAGTCGATCTCCGCGACGCCGTGCCAGCCCTTCGGGCCGAGGAGCGCCTCGCATACCGATTCCATCTTCTCGGCCTTCACCGTCTCGCGCACCACCCCGGCTCCCTTGTCGGCGGGGAACTGGCGGATGTTGCGGTAGGTCATGCAGGAGATGAGCCTGCCCCGGTCAAAGAGCGTGGTGACGCAATAGTCGTCGCCGGGCACGCCCTGCTGGACGATGGGGTAGTCCTCCGGGGCGAGGCCGTAGTCTTCGACCAGGCTCTTGAAGTAGGTGATGAGCTCTTCTCGGGCGTCGACCTTGGCGATGCCGACGCCGGCGGCCGACTCCCGCAGCTTGACGAAGGCCGGCAGGGCGATCTCATCAGCCCGGCTCTCGAGCTCTTCGATGCTCGAGGGGAAGATGGTCGGCGGGGCGCAGAGACCGTTGTCCTGGGCGTAGGCGGCGAGGGTCCCCTTGTTGTGCACCTCCTCGATCTGCTCGATCGAGGGAATCGGCACCCGGATATGGGTCTCGAAACGCTCACGGTGCTTCGCGATGAGGTAGGTCTCCTTGTGGATCGGCATCAGCACGTAGGGCGTGTCGGGATCATCGGGCTTGTGCTTGATGATCCCGCTCTCGAGCTTGTCGAGAAACTCATCGGGGCTCTTCGAGCAGTCGGGGTAGGTGAAGCTCGCCGTTGAGTATTTCGAGAAGGAGGTCGGCGTCATGGAGACCTCGTCGGCGGTGATGACCTCCACCCCGCGGCGTCCGAGGCTGCGGGTGACGGCGAGCGACTGCCAGCCGCGCGCGTAGGTGACGATGACCCGGCCTGCCTTTTCACTGCTCATACCATCGACCTCCTTGGCTTTTATTGCGCCCCCATACTAATCACGGAGCGAGAAGGCTGGCAATACGCAAACTGGCGGCAGGCGATCATCGAATTCGTATTCATCGCATGGGGAGGATATCCCATGCCCCGGCTGGTGGTTTCAGCTCTGTTTCAGAGCAGGCCGGGGATCGGGTGGCCGTCGGTGATGAGCTCGCTGACGGTGGAGGGGATGTCGGTGCGAAGGCGCATCGCGGTGGTGTCGAAGAGGGTGTGCATGACGGTGGCGAGCAGGTTCTTCGGGCCGTAGGCCTCGGTCGCAGGGTGGGCGCACTGGCGGTCGGAGCGGCCGATGACCTGCCCCATGTTCAGGCCGCCGCCGGCGAAGCACAGTGAGGTCATGTTGCCGTAGTGGTCACGTCCGCCGCTGCCGTTGATCTTGGGTGAGCGGCCCATCTCGCCGGTGATCACCAGCAGGATCTTGTCGCTCAGCCCGCGCTCCTCGACATCTTCGAGGAAGGCGGAGACCGCGTGGTCGACCTGGTTGCCGAGCGGCTCCATGCCGGTGAGCCGGGGGAGGCTGTTCTGGTTGCCATGCATGTCCCAGCCCGCGTCCGCCACCGTGACGAAACCGCAGCCGGTCTCGCAGAGCCTGCGCGCCATCAGCATCTGGTGGCCCAGCAGGTTCGAGGAGCGGTACATGTCGTTGTAGCGGTTGAGCACCTTCATGTCGAAGAGCCCTGTGGTGTCGTAGCGCGCGATGGTCTTCGGGTCTTCCTTCGACAGGTCGAAGGCGTCGCCGACGCCGCGAAGAAGGATATCGTAGGCCTGCTGGCGGTAGCGGTTGACCACGTCGAGCCGGCCGCTCTCCTCGACATCCCTGCGCCAGCCGTCGAGGGCCGAGAGCAGGTTGCGGCGGTTCGCGAAGCGCGATTGGGGCAACTGGAGCTCCATGTTGTCCCTGGCGGCGCCACCGCCAACCGGGTTGAAGGCCTCGTAGCTGCTGCCGAGAGTGCCGCCGCTGGTGAGGCCGGGCAGCGCGTTCTTTTCGAAATTGCCGCGCAGCTTGAGGCCCTGCTTGATCGCCTCGGGAAGGATCAGGGTGTTGGACGGCAGCCCCGTGTTCGGGTTGCTGGTGCCGGCGGCTCTCGAGTAGAGGGCGCTCATGCTCGCCTTCAGGGGATTTTTCGCGCTCACCACGTCCTGGTAGGTGTGGCCGCCGTTTCTTGACTGGTAGGAGCGGACGATCGCCAGCTTGTCGGCGAGCTTGCCCATTTTCGAGAAGGTGCCGCCGAAGGTGATTCCCGGGAGCTTCGTGGAGACCTCTCCCGTCGTCGAGCGGATCTCGGAGGGAGCGTCCATTTTCGGATCGAAGAATTCAATATGGGAGGGGCCACCCTGGAGAAAGAGCAGGACGACGGAGACGTCCCTGACCGAGCCGCCCGCGGCGGCTACCTCGTCTCGCGCCCTCAGCAGGTCAGGGAGGGTCAGCCCGCCGAGTCCGAGCGCTCCGATGCGAAGCACCTCTCTGCGGCTGAGCCCAGCGCAGCTTTTGTGAACACTCGTATCTGTGAGGTTGAGCATCCGGATTCTCCAGGAGCCTCGCGGAGCAGGCAGCGAAGCGCGTTCTGTTCTCTCGACGTGCGGCAGGCGGTACCGGACGTCCCGGCGGCTTGTCTCGCTGTCTATAATCTAAAACCCGCGCCTTCGCTTGTACAGGTTTATGTGTCGAACCCCTCTGAAACCACCTGGCTCGGGAGCTTTTCTGGGGAGCATCTTTCCGGGGAGGCTTGGTATGCGCGTCTTCTCGGGCTACGATAATCAGCCGCGGCAGCCCTGTCGCTTTACCTGGAGCTGAAACCAAGAGAGAGAAGGTACAGGATGAATACCCGAGTATTGCTTGCAGCGTCGATGGCTTCCCTTGTCTTCTCGGTGGACTCGCCCGCGCGCGCCGACGTCAAGCTGCCCAGCGTCTTCGGCAGCAACATGGTGCTGCAGCGCGACATGCCGGTGCCGATCTGGGGCTGGGCCGAGCCGGGTGAGGAGGTCAAAGTGACCTTTGGCAGCACGAAGAAAACCGTCAAGGCGGACGACGAGGGCAATTGGCGCGTGGTCCTCAAGAAGCTCAAGGCCTCCTCCAGGAAGCGGGGCAAGGAGATGGAGATCAAGGGGAAGAACAGCAGCATCGTTTTCCAAAACGTTCTCATCGGAGATGTCTGGGTCGGTTCAGGGCAGTCCAACATGGAGTGGGCTGTACACCAGACGCGCAAGGGCCGCGAGATGATTTCCAAGGCGAACCACCCGGCGATACGCCTCTTTCATATTCCGAAAGTTCAGAAGGGGGCGCCGGACAAGAACGTGAACGCCTCCTGGCGGGTCTGTTCGACGCAGGCCGTGCCGGGCTTTTCGGCTGTACTCTATTATTTCGGCCTGAAGCTTCAGAACGATCTCAAGGTTCCGATTGGTTTGATCGCTTCCTCCTGGGGAGGCTCTCGCATCGAGCCCTGGACGGTTCACGCCAATAGCGACGCCGGCGGCGGGATGTACAACGGCATGATCGCCCCGATCGTTCCCTTCGCCATCAAGGGGGCCATCTGGTATCAGGGCGAATCGAACGTCGGCAACGGTGTGGGTTACCACGATCTGAAGAAGAACCTGGTCGAGGGCTGGCGCAGGGTCTGGAAGCAGCCCCTGCCTTTTTACTATGTTCAGATCGCTCCCTGGTCAGGTTATGGCGGCGGGCAGCTTCCGGCGCTCTGGGAGGGACAGACCAAGAGCCTGGCAATCCCGGATACCGGCATGGCGGTGATCACCGACCTGGTGGACAATGTCGGAGACATCCATCCCCAGATGAAGTACGAGGTCGGCCGGCGGCTCGCTCGCTGGGCTCTGGCGCGGACCTACGGAAAGAAGAAGGTCGTCTTCTCCGGGCCGCTGTACAAATCGATGGAGGTGGAGGAAGACAGGATCCGTCTTCATTTCGCGCATACCGCGGGGAAGCTGGGCTCTCGCGATGGAAAGCCCCTGAGTGAGTTCCAGATCGCCGGAAGTGACGGCCAGTTTTACCCGGCGACAGCCCTGGTTGAGAAAGAGACCGTGGTGGTGAGCTCGCCGGAGGTCAAGTCGCCGACCCAGGTTCGCTTCGGCTGGCACAAGCTCGCCAATCCCAACCTGGTTAACAAGGCGCTGCTGCCGGCCTCGCCTTTTCAGACGAATAACTGGAGCGGCGGTACTGCCGAGGTTCATGTGTCATCCGATCCGGCCGAATCCTCCAGCGGAAAAACAATCACTGGCTCCAAAAGAAAATGAAATGCGCTCTCGCTGTACTCCTGTCCGCCCTGGCTATTTGCTCGCCAGCGCAGGCCCAGGACGAATCAGCTCGCCGCAAAAAGAGCGCCGAGCTGCGCAAGGAGTTCGGCGATGGCTACAAGGTTTTTACCACCCGGCACTGGATTCTCGTCTACAAGGCCGACATTGGGTGGGTGAAGGCCTGCGGGGAGATGCTCGAGCGCACTCATGACACCTTCGTGGCCACCTTTGAAAAGGCCGGCTTCAAGCTCAGGAAGCTCGATGAGGACCTGGTCGGGGTGCTGATCGGCGAAGAGAAGGACTACCTCGAATACAGGGAACGCCAGCGTTCGCAGAGAGGACGCTCCGGTCCGTCCCGCGGAGGCGGCGTCTACTCGAGCCGCACCAACCGCATCACCTTCTTCGATGACCGCACCCGGCAGCGATCACGCTCCGGCTTGCGATCGCGGCCAGCCGACCTGGTGAACATGAGCAAGGCGGCGCACGAGGGGGCCCACCAGCTGGCCTTCAACCTCGGCCTGCACAAGAGGGGGGGGCGCTACCCTCCCTGGGTCGTCGAGGGCCTGGCCGCCAACTTCGAGATGCAGGACGCGAGCAAGCCCTTCGGCCCCTATTCGAAGAACCTGAGCCTGAGGAGACGGAGCCTGCTCAAGCTCCTTGAGCGCGGCAAGACCCTGCCGCTGAAAGATTTCGTCGCGATGAGAAAGCCCCGTGATCCGCAGCCTGGGGAGCTGGGGTTGATCTATTCCCAGGGCTGGGGGCTGTTCCGCTTCCTGCTGCTCAACACTCCCGGCAAGCTCCAGGGGTATCTCGAGAGCTTCACGGCCGAGGGAGCCGAGCTCCCGAGTCCAGAGGTTTTTCGCCGACGCTTCGAGAAGGCCTTCGGGTCTTTCTCGAAGGTGGAGAAGAGCTGGGGCGTCTTCCTTGGGGAACTCGAGAAGACCGAGGGCGGTCAGAAAAGTCCGCGCCGAAAACGCCGTCGCCTGTAAGGGGCGGGCTTATTTGTCGCCTCCGGGAGAGGCGAGCTCTTCCTGCAGCTTCCTGAGGCACTCGATCCTGTCGGTCGTGAGGGGATGGCTCTGGTGGAACTGGCCCCAGCGGGATTGGCCCTCGCGGTATTTGCGCTCGACGAGCTGGTAAAATTCCAGGCAGTCGGCGGTGCTGCCGTAGACGGAGTGAACCAGCCGCATGCCGAATTCATCGGCTTCTTGTTCCTGTCTGCGGGAGTAGCCGGCCTCGGCCAGCTGCAGGAAGAGAGCTATCGAGCCTCCCTCGGTGTCGCCCAGGAGGACCGCCAGGATCCCCCGCATCAGGAGGCTTCGGCCTAACCTCTTCAGGCAGTGGCGATGCTGGTGATGTCCCAACTCGTGGGCGATCACCATGGCGAGGCCTCTCTCGCTTTCTACCTCCTCGAGCAGGCTGGTGGTAATCCCCACTGCTCCGCCGGGCAGCGCGGCGGCGTTTGGCTTGTCAAGGTCCAGGCCGTAGAGCTTGTAGGGAAGGGGGCGAAGGCTCTTGTCCGCGGTCAGGCGCTTGAATATTTTTAGCGCGCGGCCGGAGGAGATTCTCGATTCAAGCATGGAATCGGTCCAGGAGAACCAGCGGGCCTCGGTCTCTTCCGAAATGTTCGACGTGATGGCATCGGCTGCCAGTCCCAGGCCGAGGTAGGCGAGGGAGATGACGACGACGACTCCCAGGATGTTCTTGATGAGATCACGAGGAGTGGTCTGCGCGCGTGAGACGTCTGCGGTCTTTTCGAGTTTCTTCGGGACGAACTTCATCCGTCCAGTCCGGCAGTCCCGGGAGCTTCAGTACGGATATTTTCCTCGGGGGGCTCTTCGGATTCAGCGTGGAGGTCCTCCGTCGCCTGGTCGGGATGGGTGGATCCCTTGGCATAGGTGATCGCGGTTGAATAGGCGATCACCTCGACCGTCCCCATGGCCTTGCCCTTGCCTGAGCTGATAGTGGAGGTTTCCATTCTGCAGTTGATGTATTCATCCGCCCTGGGAACGGACTCCTTCATTCGAAGGAGGGCCTCCCTCTTGCCGCGGTCAAGAAGCGGGGAATAGGACTTCAGCTCCCCTCCGAAGATCATTCTCCAGGACGAGAGGAATCGCTTGAAGTAGTCGATCGAGACTACGACCGAGCCGATGGCGAGGGCTGCGTGAGAGATGTTTTCTCCCGAGGGCACCCTGGCGGTGATGGTGGGTTTGTCCAGGAAGGCTTCCTCCCGGATACCGATACTCCTGTAGTGTCTACGCTCTTTGGATTTGCCGACGATAAAACCCAGCAGCAGGAGCACTATGAAAATAACGAGCTCCATCCTCAGACCCTCACGGCGGTTCCGTAGGCTAAAATTTCAGCGGCTCCGGCAGCCACAGAAGATGTGGCGAGACGGACGTTGATGACCGCGTTGGCCCCAAGCTCCTCGGCCTGCTGACACATTCTTTCGAGAGCCTGGTTACGGGACTCCTGCAGGAGCTCCGTGTAGCCCTTGAGCTCCCCGCCGACAATGTTCTTGAAGCCGGCCATGAGATCGCGCCCGAAATGTTTTGCCCTGATCGTGGACCCCTGTACCAGTCCATAGTGTTCCTGGACCTTTTTTCCGGGGATCGTCTCTATATTGGTCAGAATCATTTTCTATCCCTCCTTTGTTTCGATCCTACTGGAAAAAAGAGACGGCAGGCAAATACAGTCTTTGCCATCGGCAGGATGATGCTGGCCGGGCCCGCGAGGCGGCACCTGGATTTTTCCGATTTCCGCGCCGCGGCTATCTGGCCGGGTTGGCCTTTCCAGGGCTCGGCTTCAGCGAGCGTCCCTTGCCCTTCGCTTCCCGGTCTCTTCCGAAGGATCGGTCCTGCTCCTGGGCGGAGAACTGGAGCTCATCAAGGATGGCGTTCTGGTCCTTGTCCCTGTCGACAAGGATCAGCGTCTCGCCGGCCC